>ERZ856578.2207-NODE-2207-length-32979-cov-107.280925_pt1 | contig 32979 bp, 44 predicted proteins | sample MGYA00514384_ERZ856578 | MGnify/ENA primary metagenome ERZ856578 (study PRJEB29103, sample SAMN06111958) | human gut metagenome | biome: human gut; feature: ankylosing spondylitis patient; material: healthy_person | host: Homo sapiens | place: China:Hangzhou... | reverse complement strand
GCACACGCTTCTACAGCTTTGATCGCTAAATATTTCGACAAAGACAGCAAAATGTTCGGTTACCTGATGGAGAAAGAAGTGAAGGCTGTTGATAAAGTATTGAATGACATCAAACGTCCATTCACTGCTATCATGGGTGGTTCCAAAGTTTCTTCTAAAATTGAAATTATCGAAAATCTGCTGAGCAAGGTTGACAACCTGATCATTGCCGGTGGTATGACTTATACTTTCACCAAGGCTATGGGTGGTAAGATCGGTATCTCTATCTGCGAAGATGACAAACTGGATCTGGCCCTCGAACTGATAGAAAAGGCAAAAGCAAAAGGTGTAAACTTGGTATTGGCTGTTGATGCAAAGATTGCTGACGCTTTCTCTAACGATGCTAACACTAAGTTCTGTCCGGTTGACCAAATTCCTGATGGTTGGGAAGGTCTGGATATCGGTCCTGAAACTGAGAAAATCTTCACAGATGTTATCAAAAACTCTAAGACTATCTTGTGGAATGGTCCGACAGGTGTATTCGAATTCGAAAACTTCACTCATGGCTCACGTGCAGTAGGCGAGGCTATCGTAGAGGCTACTAAGAACGGTGCATTCTCACTTGTAGGTGGTGGTGACTCTGTAGCTTGCGTTAACAAGTTTGGCTTGGCAAGCGGTGTTTCTTATGTTTCAACAGGTGGTGGTGCATTGCTTGAAGCAATCGAAGGAAAAGTTCTTCCGGGTATCGCTGCTATCAACGAATAAGAATAAACATTATCATACCAAAAGGCAGCTCTTTGAAAAGAAGGGTTGCCTTTTTTAATCTTATATTTTTATAGTAAACGATCATTTATCTTTCCTAACACATTTATCATAGAAATGAAACGAACTTTGTTATCCTTTGCTTTCCTACTTTCCGCACTGATAGCAACAGCACAAGATGCATGTTTGAACGACGTAGTAAATACGCTCAAAGATCGTATCAGCCTCTCCGGTTATGCACAGGTGGGTTATACTTACGATGATGCTGATGGCAGCAGTAATACGTTCGACATCAAGCGGGTTATCTTCATGGCACAAGGTAAAATTACCGACCGTTGGTTGTGCTACTTCATGTACAGCTTTGCCAATACTGGAAAAATCCTTGAAGCATATACCGAATATAAATTCCTCCCGCAACTGACTGCCCGCATCGGACAATTCAAAACCATGTATACCATTGAAAACCCAATGTCTCCTTGCTATGTGGAACTGATTAATTGCTACTCGCAATCTGTCAATTATCTGGCTGGCATCAATGGCAGTGATCCTTTGTATGGTTCCAGTAGCGGACGTGATATGGGACTCCTGATCTATGGTAATCTGTTTGGAAAACTGGTGAACTATAATCTTGCGGTAATGAATGGGCAAGGTATCAACCTGAAAGATAAAAACAACCAGAAGGATATTGTAGGCAGCCTGATGGTTCATCCACTCGACTGGCTGTCTGTAGGCGGTTCTTTTGTAAAAGGGAAAGGATGTGCTGTGGCCGTATCCAGCCTCAATCCCGATATACAGGTAGGCGAAAACTATACCCGTAACCGTTGGTCGGCAGGTGCAGTCATTAAAACTAAACCGGTGGATGTACGCACGGAATACTTGGCCGGAAAAGATGGACGTATCAAAAGTGACGGTTATTATGTAACAGCATCTGCACATGTATTCCCGAAAGTAGATGTAATAGCATCTTATGATTATCTTAATAAGAGTAAAGTACTCGATGATAAGCAAAGTAATTATGTAGTAGGTTTACAATATTGGTTCTATCCTAAATGCAGGGTACAGGCACAGTATACATACTGCAACCGCCATATCGGAGATAATAGTAACCTACTGCAAGCGCAATTGCAGGTGCGTTTCTAAAGAAAAACCTTATATACCATGGACTACACCGAAATTCTGAAAGAAATATACGAGGAGATACAGCCATACGCCCAAATGGGTAAACCGGCAAGCTATATTCCTGAATTGCTGAAAGTCAACCCTGATCGCTATGGTATTTGCCTGCGTACTATTGAAGGAAAAGAATATGCCCAGGGAGACAGTGACGAGCGTTTTGCCATACAAAGTATTTCGAAAGTATTCTCTCTTGCGATAAGTTTCAGCCGGATGGGCAATGAACTCTGGAAACGTATAGGTGTAGAACCATCCGGTAACGCATTTAACTCCATTTTCCAGCTGGAAATGGAGAAAGGGATTCCCCGCAATCCTCTCATCAATGCGGGAGCATTAGTAATGGCAGACATCCTGCTTTCAGTACTCGATGATCCGGAAAAGGATTATCTCGCTTTCGTACGAAAACTCTGCGGCAACAACCAGATTCAATATAATGAAGGTATGGCAACTTCCGAACGTGAATATGGCTATCTGAATGCAGCCATTACCAATATGCTAAAATATCATGGAAATATAGAAAACGATATTGAGCGGGTACTTCACTTTTATTTCCTTCAATGTTCCATAGGTATGAGTTGCCGGGAACTGGCACGTTCTTTCCTTCCTTTCGCTGATCATACAAGACCGTTCAGTTTTGATGGAATCGAACTGACGACTTCACAAGTAAAACGTATCAATGCCATTATGCAGACTTGCGGTTTCTATGATGAAGCTGGGGAATTTTCTTATCTGGTGGGGTTACCCGGGAAAAGCGGTGTTGGTGGCGGTATTGCAGCTGTCTGCCCACGTAAGTATGCGGTAGCAGTATGGAGTCCGCGACTTAACCCTAAAGGTAACTCTGTAATGGGGATGAAAGCCCTTGAATTACTGACTACCAAAACAGCTATCAGTATTTTCTAAGTCCCCGAACTTTTTGGCATCATTTTTGTACCTTATATTAATAAAGTATTAAAGAAAGGACTGAATATGAATGAACAATCCATCCAAAAACAATATAACCAAATAGTCAATTTATTGGAAGATAAACGGCTGAAAGAAGCTCTTGTTCAACTGGATGCTTTCTTATATAATGGTAACGACTGGAGTCTGCGTAACCGACTGGAACAAATCCAGACTTCCTATCAATATATGTTGCAATATATGAAACTGGGTATGAAAGACCCTGAACGGCAGAAACTGTATCGCCAGCTATTGGCTGATACATGGGAGATTGCCGACCAGACACGTATTGCATTATTAGATGAAATATCCACCCACTATTACCACTCCCTACGCAGGAATCCCAAGCAGCTTCCGAAAGCTTATGGCATTTCTACCCTGCAAAAGATACTGGAAGGCTTTGCAGATGAAATGGCTGTATCACAGTTAGCAAACTACCAGGGCTTGGACGCTATCCTGAGACGACATGAAGAGACACACCAGGTAATGTTTCTTACTACCTGGAGCAACAGCAGTTGGACTTTGGAAGAATTTGCCCAGGCAGAAGATATGCTTCGTTCGGAGACATTGCCAACCAATGACTTATGCCTGTTTGTCAGTGCTGTCACACTCAGTTTAATGGAGTGTTTCGATGAGCGCAAAGTAAATTGGTTGCTCGACGGGCTTCGCCATACCAATCCGCAAATCAATCAGAGAGCATTGGTAGGACTTGTTATTACCTTGCATCTCTATCCTTCACGCATTGCACTTTATCCAGAATTGGAAGCACGTATTTCTCTTTTCAGAGAAGACCCGAACTTCAGCAAACAGGTGAACCGTATTTATATCCAGCTACTTCGTAGCCAGGAAACGGAGAAGATTGACAGAAAGATGCGGGAAGAAATCATTCCCGAAATGATGAAGAACGTGAATATCATGCGCAACATGAAGTTCGGTTTTGAAGAAACAGATGAAAACGACCGCAATCCCGACTGGGAACAAACTTTCGAGCAATCGGGTTTGGGAGATAAAATACGCGAGATGAACGATCTGCAACTGGAAGGAGCAGATGTCTATATGAGCACATTCGCACAACTCAAAGGGTATCCTTTTTTCCGCGAACCACATAACTGGTTCTACCCTTTCGACCGGATGCATTCCAGCATTATCCATCAGGTAGGTTTGAACCAGAGCGGTGAGAGTTCTGTCCTTTCCATCATCCTGCAATCGGGATTCTTCTGCAACAGTGATAAGTATTCATTTTGTTTCACCATTGCACAACTCCCACAGGGACAACGTGACATGATGCTAAGTCAGATGACTCCTCAGGATCAAAGCGACTTTATGGAAGAAAAGAACAATGCCAGCCTGAAACAATTTGCTGAACGGCCTGATGTTATCAGTAACCAGTACATTCACGATTTATACCGTTTCTTCAAACTTAGCCAACGCAGATTCGAGTTTCATAATATCTTCCAGGAAGAGATTGCATTGCACCGCAATCCGGTACTGAAAGAACTGTTGAGTGCTCCCGAATTATTAGTAGCGGTTGCCGACTTCCACTTCAGCAAGGAGCATCCAGCAGAAGCTTTGGAGCTCTACCGGATATTAATAGATCGAAAACAAGCCAATGCGGACATTTTCCAAAAGACAGGTTTCTGCCTGCAAAAGGAGAAACGCTATCAGGAAGCTGTGGACGCTTATCAGAAAGCTGATATGCTGAAGCCCGATCACCTGTGGACACTTCGCCACCTGGCTACTTGTTACCGCCAGATGAAGAATTTCGATGCAGCTTTGGAATACTATCATCGCGTAGAAACTATTCAACCGGAAAATCGCAATGTATTGTTCTATACCGGTAGTTGCCTGGCAGAACAAAAAAGGTATGACGATGCCCTGCAATATTTCTTCAAGTTAGACTTCCTGGAAAACGACTGTATGAAGGCATGGCGCGGCATTGGCTGGTGTTCATTTGTCAGTGGTAAGCATGAACAGGCTATGAAGTATTACGATAAACTCCTTGCCGCCAAGCCACTTGCTACGGACTATCTCAATGCCGGACACGTGGCCTGGGTACTGGGAAACATAGAAAAAGCAGTCGGACTATATGGCAAGGCCATGGCAGAAAGCGGAAGTAAAGATGCTTTCCTTGAAATATTCGACAGAGACCGGAACAGCCTTCTCAAACAAGGTATTGCAGGAGAAGAGATTCCATTAATGCTGGATATGATTGAGTAAAGACATAAATAAGTAGCTGATGAAGAAATACTGTATCCTGGCTCTATTCTGTTGCCTTAGCTATCTGGCAGCAGCACAAAGTCCTGTAGAGAAAGGACTGGAAAGCATAAACCGGACATCTGCCGAAGCATATATCGGTTTTCTGGCTCATGATGAATTACAAGGGCGGGAAGCCGGATATCATGGTTCAAAGATAGCTGCCCAATATATTGCTTCATTGCTTCAGGCAATGGGAATACAACCGGTGGGAGACAGTTATTTTCAACCTTTTGAAGCATACAGAAGAGAACGCCAGAAAAGGGGAAAGCTAGAGGTACACCCCGATTCAATAACCTTATTCAAAAGAGAAGTACATCAGAAGCTCTCTATGACGAATATACTGGGAATGATCCCCGGTAAAAACACCAGTGAGTATGCTATTGTCGGTGCGCACTTTGATCATTTGGGAATAGATCCTGCTCTTGAAGGTGATCAGATTTATAATGGTGCTGATGATAATGCTTCCGGTGTGTCAGCCGTTCTGCAAATAGCCAGAGCATTCATTACCAGCGGCAAACAACCGGAACGAAATATTATTTTTGCCTTCTGGGATGGTGAGGAGAAAGGATTATTGGGTTCCAGATACTTTGTACAAACCTGTCCGTTCATTTCGCAAATCAAAGGATATCTGAACTTCGACATGATAGGTCGCAATAATAAGCCACAACAACCCATGCATGTAGTTTATTTCTATACGGAGGCCAATCCGACTTTTGGAAAATGGCTAAAAGAAGATATAAAGAAATACAACCTCCAACTGGAACCCGACTATCGTCCATGGGATAATCCCATAGGCGGTAGTGATAACGGTCCTTTTGCTAAAGCGGGAGTTCCTATTATCTGGTATCATACAGATGGACACCCGGATTACCATCAACCCTCTGATCATGCAGACAAACTGAATTGGGAGAAGATAGTGGAGATAACCAAAGCATCCTTTCTGAATGCCTGGAATCTGGCGAACGAGAAAGAATATTAAACTATACTTTCAGTAATTCCCTGTACAATTTCTGCACAGGAAGCCCCATGATATTATTATGGGATACATAATATCATAATGAACTATGAATCAAAAGCATAAATCAAATCAGAAATGTTTCAGTAAAACAGTTGTAAAACAAACATTATAATTAGGGCTTTTTTACGCTCTCTTAATCATAATTGCCATATTGTTTTTGCAGCAAAGATAAATCATAGCAGGAAAAAGGCAAAGGAAAAGGCAGACTATTCAGCTGCTATTCTATTTCTTCTTCGCTCAACTCCTGCATCTCGGAGTATACGATAGATAGTCTGCTCAGACTTTACGCCGGATTCAGTTTTGATTCGGGAAATAGGCCCACCAGCCTTGTACAAGTCGATGACAAGTTTTTCCTTGTCGGAAGATACTTGTTTTCCTTGTCGTAATGGAACTTTATTTCTGCGGAGTACCTTCATAATAGTAACTTCGGATATATTTGATTTTTCCGCTATTTCACGAAGAAGTATACCGTTGTTATATTTCTCGCAGATAAGCTGTTCAAGCTCGTACGATAATTGCCTACCTCTTGTCGCCATCAAAATAATACTATTTCGTTAGCAGTGAAATATCCATCAAATCCTTTAGACTTTAATTCTACAACCAGTATATTTTGGTATTCGAAATCTGAAAGGGCTTGAAATTCATTAGCTATTAGTGAACGAACAATTTCTTCTTCACGAGAAGAAAGGCTTTCAATTTGCGCTGTCCAAAGTTTCTTATCCTTCTTTGTCTTAGCTTCAAGCAAAAAGCGAGAATAATCCTTTAGCTGTCTACCTATTGCGTCATTTATGTAAGTTTTGTAAACCTCTGTAGTATGGTATAGCTTTGCCATATCGAAAAGGTTAGCATCTTCTATTTCAACGGTTTCAAGTTCACATTCATATAACACATCCCCTTCTTCATTACAGATATACTTATAAGATTCAGCATATTGTAAGTTTGATGCGTAGTAATTCAACTTGTTAGGGTTTTTCTCCATCCCTGTAGTGTTAAACTTCCTATCTTCTCTCTTTGAGCTGTTATATCTAAATGCTTTCATAATCTTCTGTTTTTCTGTGCACAAAGATAAGGATAATTAAGTAAATCACAATATTCAAGACTAATTATTTTGTGATTTACTTCATTTTTAACATTTACACAAGAAAAAGCCCCGACCGTCACCAGCCGAGGCCCAAATTCATCAATGATGAATTACTTCTACTTCTTTATAACATGCTACCACTGAAAAAGGTTGTAGCTAACGCCTATTCCGGCGTATATTCCAGATGGATATCCATAACCGACTTGCAAGCCCAACCCCCAACGCTTCTTCTTAGGTGTGATGGTATGGTAAATGTCATTCGTCACCGTTCGATACACAGTTCGTGGAAATACCATCAAACTATCCAACCTCGGCCGGTATCCGCTCACCCATGCCCGGTAAAGACTATCCTCGTAATACGCCTGTTCACGATAAACAACAGTGTCGCCAATACGAATAGTGTCTGTTAGCCGGATAGTCAACAGAGGTGCCATAGGTGCAGAGATAAGTAACGTATCAACCTTTACGACGGTCTTAACTTTCGTCTCGATCCTAATTTCTGCCGGGAGAGGCTCGTGCGGATGAAACCAGGCAACCACACAAGCCACAGCCAGCAATATGACTAATATCCAAGATAGCTTTTTCACAACGCAAGAACCTGTTTACGGTTTGCCCCTTCCCGGTAGCTGACGTGTACCCAAGCAAAGTTCTTTTCGTCGATCAATTGATCGAAGGGCAAGCCTAATGACTGTATCATATAGAACAACTTCTTGTTCTCTTTCGGGCTTCCCCCGGTGATGTCCGCCGCCCGCCCTGTCATGTGATCGCTTGTTGCAGAACCTTTCACGGCTTTATTCAATTCCGGGCAACGGAAACCACTGTTCACGCGGATTGGTTTGCCGTATGCCTCCCGCAATGGGTCCAGCACGTTATTTACTAACGCGGTCATATTGACTACATGTTCCTTCTTACATCGGTTATCAATTCCCAACCGGTCGGCAGTATCTGATTTACAGAGTTCTGCGATTGTGAAATATTTCATAAGCCTTTGTTTTACATAAAAATACGTTATATTTGCAGAAACGTCTTTGTTTATCATTTAGTTGCAAAACTTATACGAGAGGAAGCCGTTGCGAAACTCCTTCCTCCAACATCAATAACCATTCTGAGGAATACGTTCGCCGCATCTCTTTTTCTCGCAACGTTTCAGAGCCAGCTCAAGTTTAAGATTAGAGTTGTCTTCCTTTAATGCGAACAATTCATCCTGTACCCCTCTTAAACGACCTGTCTGTTCTACAAATCGTTCCTCTTTCTCGGACAGCTGTTTTTGCAGGAACTCATTGTATTCCCGCAAAGCCTTGAATTCCTCAGCATCCGCGCGGGCATCATCAATGCGCGCATTCGTCTTGCGGCTCATCCAGAACTTTGCAAGCTGTTTGATACCTTCAATACCGCCCAAAGCGGTTATCAATATGACCCAATCATTTAAGTTCATACTACTTTATTAAGCCTATGCGGGTGTTCATGACCGTACATGTTTTAATCACCCCGTCTTTCCGCATCTTGCAGATCAACGGTTCTATAAACAGGTTTGCTTTCTGCCTTTCCGCTTCGAAACGCTTGTTCTTGCTTGTGTCAGGAACTACCATGGACCCGCCATAGGTTTGAATCTTAATGCCTGTGGTGGTACTGTTCTGATCCGCTATTTGCAGATACCGGGCGAACGCATAGTAACAGATAACTTTCTCCGCCCCGGCGTAGTCCTCCCCGTCGGGGATGTACTTCTCAGGTATGGCGGCATACATTAAGTCCGTTTGGGGCAGGATGTCAAGTAGATCGGCCTCAAAAAAGGCCTTTTCTATCTTGTTATCCTTAACGTCCGTGGCGATTTCAAATAACTGCCGGAATAGTGCTATCGGATACGACATATTCATCAAATTTATTTTTAATTTCTGTAATCGCAGGGTCTAATTCGAATATCTGGAACAGTTCGCGAGATATGCGGTAACGTACCTTTGCGAGGCTGTTACGATAGACTTTCTGTAGCTCCTTGATAACCTCACCTGAGGCATTGGAAAACGTCATGAGAGAGCTGTCAATAAGCGGCAACGGTATATTGTAGGCTGCTATGGCAATGTCTTTGCGTAAAGGTTCTACGTATGCCTTGTACAAATCCCTGTCTATCGGTGAACCTAATTGATCCACCTTGATAAACGGCTTGTCCGTAGCCATGTTTTCATCTCTCACCGCAAGAACAGACCCCGCATTTTCGCTACCCATCATTTCAGATAGGGTATTTCTGAAATCTTCTTGTGCTGCCTCAGTTTCAAAGTCACCATGCGATACAATTGAGCACATGTGAAAACCACGTCCCAAAGTACGGTTAACGTACCGTCCGTTCTTGTCTTCCGCTCCCATCTCGTTACGTACGGCATGGAAAAGACTGAGTGGGTAAGGGCGGGTAGTTCCAAGGTTCACATATAAAAGCTGTCCTTTGTGGTTCTCGATACCTCCGCATTCTTCTACCTCCGCCGCGAAGTTATCAGGGTCGTAGGTAGGATAAACGGTTGAATTTTGTTCCACATTGGTAGCCTTGATACTGTCCTTAAGCCAGTTATTAAATACTCTCCATCTCTTTACAGTCGGGTCTTTCTGATAATTGGCGTGCAGTTCCGCTCGGACATATTCGAACGGAACGTTATACACGTCTATAGGTCTATACCCTGACGGGGTTATCCCATATTGAACAATCCAAGCCCAGCCTTTAAAACGGGAAATATCGTTGGCGGTGGCTTCCAATATGTCATTCATGTTATAGCCGTTGCCGTTCGTCTTCTCTGCAAATTCCTTGTTTTTGAATCCCTCGCAGATAATGTTTTCCGTCATTTTTTCTACGGCCGCACTTGCGGTCTTAGAGGCGTATATAAGCTCAGAAATTTCCTGTGGGTATAGATTTCCATCCCCGTAGTTAATTATCTTCTCGCCCGTATTGGCGGTTAATTTTAATGCTCTTTCGACAATGAGCTTGCAACGGTTAAAACCTAACATATTATTTTTCCATTAAGTTAATAAATTGTTCAGCGTATGCTGGATTCTCTTTCATTAGACGCTCTGCAATCTCGTCCGTCATATTGGCGGCTTTATAGATAACCCCGTCTACATAGTGGACGATACGCGCACCCGGCTTCATAGCCCATTTGTACACCTTGCCAGTCAAATACTTAGTTTGATACCAAAGTTCCACAAATTCCATGTCCATGTGGCAGTTGTAATCCAGTTTCAAACCTGTATATTTGAAATATGCATCTACTTTTTCCTCAAGCGTATTTAGCTCAGGAACGGATTCAGTATCAGTTGCCGCATCCTGTTCTGTAGTTGCCGGAACATTATCAGTTGCCTGTTCTGTATCGGTTTCTGGGGTCTCCTGATTTGATTTATTTGTTGCCATTATAAAGTTGTTTATAAGATTAGTAAACTAACGCGGTCGAGTAATCTTCCGACCGCGTATAAAGTTAAGTTGCGAGTGTGGATAAAGCATCATAATCTGCTTTAGTAAGGTTGTAAATGGTAGTTCCTACCTGCCAATCCTCCACTCCGAAAGTTGTACGAACAAATCCAATCCCAGTGCTTGATCCTTCGACCGATAAAACTTCCAAAGGCGCACCAAGACCGTAAACCTTGTAAATACCATTTCCGTGATCTACTGCGATAACGTACTGCCCGTTCATTCCGCCCGTATATGCCAGACCTGTTGATCCGTTTGCGTTTTGTTGGTTGTACAGTGTAGCCTCTATAGATACATCGTGTTGCTGAGGATATACCTCACCGCCTTTCATAGCTATATTTACTACCAAAGAATTATTTCCTGCTTCAAGATTTATAGCTGCAGTTCCTACTACACGTGTAATAGTAGCTACCGGATTACCATCAGGGCTTGTAGCTACCGTAAAACTTGCAACCTGAGATGCATTTAATAACTTTGCACCCACTGGTCTACCTAACTCTGCTGCGGGTGGCACCCCACAAGAAAGATTTCTGTTACTTCCTATAAGTGTTAAACATGCCATATTATTTTTCTCCTTTCTTTTTATTAATAAACTGCCGCCTCGTACAGTACTGCATACCCAGTAATCCCATCCGCTGGAAAACCTAACGCATCCTCCCCGATAACTTGCTCAGGGGTTTCCAAGGTTATAGTTAACCATCCCCCATTATCGGCGGAAGACCTCTCAACACTCGTAGCAGATAATCCATAATATAACCCGTAAATCTTGCAAAGCCCCCTCGTATCTTTTGTAATAATAACAAAGCTTCCATTAGTCATAGCGGATGCTATAAGCCGAAGATTAAAATCCGTCGCCCCAGTCGCCACAAGTGTAGCAGAATGAGTATACGCATTCGGGGCACCTTCGTTAATTTTTAACCGCTCAGACACTACCAATACTCTCTTAGGGGTGTCAATCTTAAAAGCTTTAGCATCGGGTGATAATGTGAGAGTGTTAACAACCTGCGATTCCAGTATGGTTGTAAATGAAACTATATCCGCTTTATTGATTATCAAAGCGCTTTCTAATCCCGTTGCGCCCGTATCGCAGTCATACGCGAATCCGCCTGCTAATTTTGATATACATGCCATAATTATGCTGATTTTGCTATTATTGTTGATGCCAAAGCCTGAGTAATACTTCTCCTATAATTCCCTGCTGATCCTTCGGGTGCAGTAAGAGTTACGGTAATAAAACCCCCGTTGGCATTAGAATCATAATCTATCCCAGAACACTCTAAGGGGGATATGTCCCCAATAAAATATACTGCGGAAGAATTTAACACCACAAGCGCATAAAATTTTCCGTTTATAAAAGATCTCTCAGTTCCGACATTCACAGAGGCGCCACCCACAGAAGAGGGAATTTTAAACATAACTGAAAAATCTATCTTAGCAGATGCCTCTAAAGTCCTGATAGCAGATGTTATTTGAATATTTTGTTTGAAACCTTCTATTCTGTAACTTCGGGTACCAGTGGGGAACACAACGGTTGCAATACCTCCAGCTGCATCAAGAGTTACCCCTACATCCTCCGCGTGCATCAGATATAAATCTTTTACTCCATTTGTTGGTATGCCACAGGAAGTAAGGATATTACCTGTAAGTTTATTTAAACAAGTTTTTCCCATATTATTTCTATTAATTGAAAAAGGGGCTAGGGTTTTTAGTCCCGACCCCTTTTATATGTTCATTACTTATTCTATCATGCACGGTCGGTTAACCACAACTGCATTTTCTCAGGTGCAACCAACATTGCGTCAGCGGCAAACAAGGTCTGTGAGTAGTAGTTACGGCTCTTAGCGTCCTGAATGAACGGTGAAATAACCGTTTCCGCGCTTTCCAATGCGAGCTGAATATTGTCTTTCGGTGTGAAAGCAATGAATGCCGTGCTGTTACCGTCTACCAAAGCAGCGTTAGACACGTGGCGCAATTCGGTAATCTTGTAGCCTTCGAAGAAATAAACAGGTCTGCCGTCTACTATATCACTTTGGGCTGCGCTGTTATCACGGTCTTGCAAAAGGTTCTTGTACAATCGCATAACGTTTGACGTTACGAAGAATTCGGAATCATCCAACGTATCTGGGCGCTGTGAGTCAATACAAGCGCGAAGAGCTGTAAGAACGCCTTCGGTGGTAAGCGTCAGCGCGCCTTCGGTCATTGTAGAGTCTTTATACTGTTTGATTATACCGCCGTTAGTAAATATGCCATATCCGGTGGCTGAGACTGTAACATCACCGTCCAACCAAGCCAAACGAAGCAAATCGGCTTCCAGCACTTTCAGAACTTCGGATTGAATGAATCCCGCCAATTCTGTTTCAGAGAAATTGTCGTCAAGATTGATGCCGCGGGCTACCATCTTGCCCCACAGTGATTGCAAACAAACTTCGATAGGCAATTCGATAGGTGCATGTGTGTAGTACTTTACTTTATCACTGATGGCGTTGTAAAAGTACTCACCATTACAGCCTGCCGATTTTCGCAGTGCCTTATCAGCTGCGGTAAGAGATACTACAGGTGTGTTATTTGCGATACCGTTCAATACGGTAATACCTTGTGAAATTTCACCAGCCAGACCGACGGTTAAAGAGATAACATCGTTAAGGCTGTTCAGGTTCAGTTTATTAAGATCAGTAAATGTAAATGCCATAATCTTTTTTCTTTTTTAGTTATTTGTTATAAAATCTTTTAGCTGCTTCTGCCACAGCCTCTTTGCTTAACTTAGCTTTACCCTTACTCGGCATGCCTGAGCCTGCCTGACCGGGTTTAGGAGTTGCACGGTTGAATTGAGCTACTAGATTAGATACTGATGCCTCCAAAGCTGCTAAACGGGTTGAAAACTCGTCTGGGACATCACCAGTTCTACGTGTTTCGCGACCGTCTTCGCGTTCGTCTCTGATCTCGTCCTCCTGTTCATCGCGCGGGTCTTCGGACGGTTTGACCTCGGCAATCATTCCGTTTTCGATTCGCAAAACCAGAATGGCGTCGTCGACTTTGATACGGATTTCTCCATCAGGATGAGGATTACCTTCGCTATCGAAAACCTTATCGCCAATAGCCATGATTTCGCCCTTGGCTTCAATCGTTACTTTATCGCCGCTTACCGTTTCCACGGTCTCAGTGGCAAAACTGCTTTTCTTTAGCATTGATGCAAAAGCACTGAAAAATTTGTTCATTTTCTTTTCTTTTTGGTTATTATTAAATAGACTTGAAGTGGCTGCGGGTAAACCTACAATGTCGCACGCATATATTTCGACAAATTTCGTAACATCTATTGCAGTACCGTTCAAAATCCTTTCGTCCATACCCATAACGGAAATGCCTAACATTTCAGGCTCTTTTGCGATCATTGTCGCGATGAAGGCGGCTTCGTTAGGATACGCCTTTTCCAAAGCTTCGGACATCTCGAAATCTGCGTAGGCGACCCCGTTATCATAAACGAAATTGGTGAATCTGCCTAAATACCCGTCCAGCATATCTTTGCCGTTGTGGGTACGTCTGCAATGAACGGGCTTTTCATTCCCTAGCGCTACAACGCTCTGAACGGCATCGTTCGTAATGTTTAACGGATATATACCGCCTTCCCATTCTCCGACGTTGGCGGTAGTACCCGACTGAATGATTCTTAGTTTTTCAAATTTCATAAATTCCGTTTTGTGCAAAAATAGACGGTTGAAATACAACCGCCATTTCTGAGTGAGTCGTTTGGTTAATAGCTTGCTAAATTTTGAACTACCGCAACGTCACTCTGTCCCGAGTTTATATCCTGAACGGATACCACCGGGTTAGGCATGTTTGCAACAGCGCCGATAACAACCCCTGCCAATTGGTTTATACTTTCATTCGACAAACGTATGTTATCCATCTGACGGGTTAAGCGGTTGGCCTCCGAGATGCTAGCCACCATGCCGCCGTCGGCGAACTTGTACAGGCCAGAAGTAGCGAACGAGTTTCCCCCGTGCGCCTCGTTCAATGCCGATAACGCGTTAATCGCGGCACTCGCGGACCGCTTCATAATATAAACGTTCTCGCCGCCCTCGGCCTCAAATACCTGCCCGTTATCTCCCCGGAACGTTACGCCACCTTGAGCGTGAGACCTTCCGACGATCTGACCGCCTTTCGCGTACTTCTTAACACTGGTATTGACTTTCGTGTCAGGGTCTTTCTGCTTGGCGATAGACATTACTTGTTTCATACCGAAAGCGATAACGATAGCTGCCTGTGCGATACCAAGGATACCGCCCTGCGCCAATGCTTTAGTTGCGCCCAGGTAAGTATTGATAGTTGCTTGTACAATTCCAAAGGCTTTTCCGGCCTCGCTTTCCTCGCCGAGTAAAGAAGACATCTGGCCTGCCAATCCCGCCGCCATTGTCAACTCAGCGTTAACACGTGCTTTGGCATTCTCTTCCTTGGCCTTTTCATACTTCTGCTGTATAAGAGTTGTATCCGCGCCTATCCTTTCGGCTGCTGCCATCTCCTGTGCGTATTGTGCATCCAACTGGGCTTGCCTTAGATCATACTGGTTCGTTATCTCTGACATCTCCAGTTCCTTGCGATTGGCTTCATCCATAGCGCGCCTTTCCTTATCCAGTGCGGCTTGGTCGGCCTCCATTTGCTGTTGGATTTTCATAGTTTCCAACTTTAGGGCCGTTTCCTTGTTGGCATACTCCTGCTGAGTTATCAATCCTTGTTCCAATCGATAGCGTTCGATCTCCAAGCTCTTTTCGGCGAGTTCCTGCTGGTTGGCCAACTTAGTAACATTCGTATCGTTGTTCAACTCGCGTTCCTTAATGGAAAGATCGAGTGTCGTTAAAGCTATCTCCATCTGTTTGATAGTTTCTTGCTGCAACTCTCGTTTCCGCTTCTCTGCTTCCTCCGTAGCTTTGATAGCCGCTTGTGCCTTTGCCTGTTCGGCTGCTGCTGCAGCGGCTGAGTTTTTAGCGATCTCCTGTTGCTCAAATGAACTCGCTTGTGATATAAGCTCTTTTTGCTTCTCAGTGTATTCAGCTTGTTTAGATTGCAGCGCCGCGAGGGCTTCCATCTCCTTGCGTCTATCATCGGCACTTGTATAACTCAACTCGTTCTGTGCTTTGATCTGCTCGTACTTCTGTTTCAGTATGCCGACCTCTATATTTTCCATCTGCTTAAGAGTGGATAAACCTTGGTTAGCGGCTGCGTTCCTCTCTTTGATAGATTTAGTCTGATCGGCTACCAATGATTTCTGATTAGCAAGTTCACGAGACATTGCAGACAGGGTAACAAGCGCATCAGTTTCCGACTCAAATATAGCTTGTTCAGCGCGAGTTAATTCCTTTGCCGCATTCGCGGCTTTTGCTGTTTCGTCTGATATAAGTCCAATACTGTTAAGCAATGAAACGACCTTTGTAGAAACCCAGTCAATAGCTTTCGCGACACCGTTCAGAAGGTTTGTGATACCGTCCAGTATTCGAGAGAAAATAACCTCGAAAGGAGCAAACGCGGCTTTCAGGTTTGTAGCCATCTCCGTGTTGCGCTTCATCAGCTTTTCGACCGTTGATATCAGCGTCAAGATGATACCGACAATGGCAAGGATAGGATTAGCCCTCAGAACCGCATTAAATGACTTGACGGTTCCCATGGCACCCGACATGTTGGAGGCTAAAGCACCTGTAGCGCCTGATAAGCCTTTCGTATTCGATAGCGCCTCTTGAACACTTTCCGCGTAATTACCGACGTTACGCCTGTTGTCTCCTACAGCCTTCTCCATCTCCTTCAATCTGTCGGAGATTTCCTTGGTTTCGGTTGCAAGCTTTTTGCCCTCCTCCGTATTGTTACGGGTCTCCGCACTCATGGCGTTTAGCTCCTTGGTGTTCTTGGCAAGTTGGGCGCGCAACGCGTTAACACTGCTCTCCTGACTTGTCAAAAGGGTAGTGTTAGCCTTTATCTCGGCGTTATTATCCGCTATAGACTTGTTTGTCTCTATCATTGTTTTGGATAACTCCGTCTGAGCTTTCGTCGAGTTGGCTACTACCTTTCGATATTCTTCCTGCGATAGAGACCCCGCCTTAAACGCTTTACCTGCTGCCGTTACCTGCGCCTGCTCGTCTTTAAGTGCGGCACTGAGTTGCTTCTTCTTGTCTGCAAGTTCAATTGACTTCGCGATAAGCTCGTCCAGCGCGTCAAGCGCCCCCGACGAGTCTAACGATATATCCAATAATGTAACATTTTCTGCCATAATCGATAATTATTTGTTAATTGCTATCAGCGTAACCTGGGCTGTCTCTTTGGACGCGTCCCAACTCTGTAAACTTCTCAGGTAGAAATACCCGCCCAGCTCACCTACGAAATACTTGGCATCCATTTCCATTCCCAATACGTCAAAGTAACTCAGGTTCATGGTACAAGTAACCTGCCACCCGGGCGTAAACTTTGCGAAGTGCTGGTTAAAGTATGTCTGGTAGCCGTCGGGGGATGAAAACCAGTCAAGAACAATAAACCCCGTAGAACTTTGAACCATATCAACCGTCTTAGTAGCAGCCCTACCGGCAACAGGGAGATTGCTTTCCGGGCCGTTCGCTATCGCGTTAAGTGCCCGGTCAGAACCTCGGACGAATGCGGAAAGCTCTCCTACCTTGCACAGGTATCCCCGTGACATGTTGGATACAGGAGCGTACACAGCCGTGTCTATTTGAGCTTTACCCGTCCAGTTAACCACGGTGTCACTCACTATTGGGCGTAGTTTTAAGGAAAACGGATTCGGGTTATAGTCATAAGTCCATCCGAACGCTTTGCAGTAAGCTTGAACCAAGTCATACGCCTGTGTAAACCCTATGTCGAACACAGACGTGGTAGATGCATCGGGATTCGATACCGCGGACACCCGCAAAGTAATGCCGTACGCCTCGGCTGCGGATAATCCCGTGTATGGCGCACGTACCGTACCTGTTCCTGCGCTGTTATCCGAAAAGTAAAAGTATGTAGCGCTGTTCTTCACGCCTCGGAGTTTTAAAAACTGCGACGTGTCCGCCGTATATTTATACGCCCCGTCCACGTATGCAGCCCCACGTGTAAACGCTATATACTCGGCACTACTTCGGTTAGACACGAGATATATAGTAGCGGGCGCGTTTGATGGCATTATGACAAAGCTACCGGGTTGCGCGACTACTGAGAAATCCACACTGTCGAACTGTTCGATAGGGAGTGCAACTTGGTAGTTGGAAAACATCATGTTCAACGACGGGTAATACTGGCCGTCCAATGTAGGATACGACCGAACAAACGTAAGCGCCGATTCCCTATCCAGAACTGCGCCCGCCATAGTGATTGCGTCGTTATCATTTATATCAAACCTATAATTTGGTACCAGACTACCGTATGACGGGTAATCTATGGCAGGTCGGTTTATCTGGTTACCATACCCGTATGCCAAGGCGGAATCAAGTGATGATCTCCACTCGCTTGTACCGCCGCCCACAGGACGTGCCATACAGGGAGCTTTTACATCGGATAACTTGTTCGCTTGATCTACCAAGGATATATTGTACGCGTCGTTAGAGGCGGTAACGTTTACTCTATACACACCCGACCCGATCGGGGATGTCAGCCCGCCAAAACCTATGTTAGCGTAATATGGAGATTTACGGGTGTACAGCCACGGGTAACGGATAGCCCGAAACACACGGTCGTTAACTTCCGACCGGGGAACACTGATCGAACCAGAATAGCTTACCGTCGGTTCGGAGAACTCTATAGGATCAACGTTCTGCACGTTCAGTTTCACAGACCCGGCGGATAACCCGTCAAGCTTAATACCGTCGATTGTTATTGTAACTTCCATGTTTATGCCTCAATTAGTTCAAATTTACATTTCAGGTTAACCGACTTGCCCAGCGCACCGCCCTGAACGAGGTATGCCGTCGGATTGGTTACGGTAACGCGCGCCCACTGGTTGATGTCTATGGGGCACACTCCTTGGATATCCGCTGATCGGCAAAGCGATAAAATGGCCGTATTGTTCTCGTCCGTTATGGGTATGGCCAGCGTTATAGTGTACGACGTCACGCGCGCCCCGCCATAATAGTAGCTTTGCACCACGGGTTGTATCTGATAGGCATAAACGTGCAGCCAGTCGTAAAGCCCGTATGAGTTCAGCCATTTAAGCGTAACGCGTTTGGTACGGTCGGGGCAGTAAGGGTATCGGCGTTTATAGCGCGCATATCCCCATGTCCCGCCATTGCCGTTAACCCTGAACTCAATGTTGCTTAGGTTGGCGAGGTTCCACCCGTAGCCCTGCGCCACGTTTGTAGGCGTTCCAGAGGCCCCTTCGTTACGGTAGCCTATGTACTGGCTGGCGGCGCGTTGCCCGTACCACACCCTTTGCGTGTAGTAGTTTCCTACCAGAGGGGAGCTGCCGGATATGGCAAAGTCCGGGCGTTCAAAATACCCGTCCGAATAGTCCGACAAGTTTTGCAGGCTGGTGGACGTGGCAAACTTCGCGTATCTGGCTGGGCAGTGTATGACATATAGTGCTATAGTGTACGCTGTTGATCCTTCCGTGTAAGATACGCTCACGTAGTCGTATGTGTTGGTGGTAGTAACCGTGCTTTTAAGAAGGGATTCGGCGGCTGCGGCCATCACGGACAAGTCCAATATCATATTTTCGTACACCTGTATGTAACCGCCGATTCCGGTATTCACGCCGTTACGCCAATATGATAGCCGTAATGACGTTACGTTCCCCGTGCCCGTAAGCTGTAAAGGTGTGTACAGGCTTGCCCCGATGGCTCCCACGTTAAGGTTTCCGCCGCCCGTTGCGGTATTACCTGTGAGTAAGTCTTTTATTACCATATCATTTACTTAAAATTGTTAGTAATTTGGTGGATACGATGCGGTTCACTTCCACCGTCAGCCGCTTAACCATATCAGGGTTGAGGATGCTACTCGCCACTCCGCCCGTATTGAACTCGTTGGGCACTTGTATGCCGTCCCGCTTGATGGCGTAGGCGATAGCCCATGCGGCTTCTTCGGGAATGTCCGTGCCGGCATTGGCGTTCTTGTCGCGTATCCATTTCTTTATCGCGGATACGGGCGGCATGGTTCCGGCCCTTCGTCCGTCCTCCATCTGGTAAATGTAGGCAGGGGCGACTATCTTTATGCTCTTGCCATCCTCTACGACTTTAGTCTCGCGGCCGAACTCGCCGGACGCGTTTAACTTCATCCGGTAATAGTTAGCTACGATTTCATCTCGTACGCCCTGCACCAACTTCACTATTTCACTGTCCATTAGCTGATGTCCAATGTCGCCTCCCAACCCGACTTGATGCTATCATACTGGTTTTGCACTTTGCTCAGCCGTATGCCGCTAATCTCGTACCCGCAGATGAACGATTTCAGGAATTCCTGCATTAACAGGTCGGTGCGTATCAGCGTCTCAATCTCTACGGCATCATCGCGCATATACGCCGATACGCCCATGCAACGAACGATGATCGTATATGACACGGCGTTAGGAACGTTAGGGTCTACATAAGAACCGTTAGACACATCCAGCGTGAAGAAATCATCGCTGATTTCGTTGGCGGCTACATTCTGTACTTCCGTGCCTCCGAACACGAGCGTCTTTCCCATCTGGAAAGCCCGCGCACTCGCTTTGTTAAGTATATCTCCGAATGTCATAATCAACGGTATTTTTGTTGCTGTTTCTTAAGTTCTTTCTTCTCCTTCTCGATCTCGTCGTTACGCTTGGCAATGGCGAGCATCGCATCGGAGTAGTTCATCTTCTTGGCATCCTCAAAACTGCAGTGAAACAGTTCTGCGGTAATCTGTACAAGACCGAGCAGGTTCTTCGCCTGCCTGATGTTCTCGTCGCCTGTCAGCGCGCTTTCGCCAGTGTTACGCATATTCTGGAAAATGACGCGTTCCAGATTGTCGGCGTACTCCAGTTGCTCGATTATGTACTTGTCGAGCTTGGCGGCGTCTAATAGCGTCGTAGGCGAATAATTGTCGTCCGTCCATGCTTCTATACGTCTGTTGGGATTTTCGGCTCTACGCGTCTCCAAAATAGCCCATAGACCTATTTCTTCAATGCTCTTAAGGCGGTATACCGCTTTACCGTTACGCGTGGCAACCTGGGACGGCTTAAGGTATTTGATAACGGCCTTCAACAATTTCTCCTCGTCATGGGTCAGGGTTGCCATACCTTCGGGCGGCAAGTTGCAGATGCGTAGTAACACGGTCCGGTTCCTCAACATGGAGAACTTGAACCCGATTTTCCTTAGTAACTTTTTCATTTCGGACGGTATTTTCGTATTAAGTAATCAACTCCGTATCTCATCGCGTCCAGCGCGTGGTTCCAAGCGTCTATCGGCTCGTTGGTGTACGTGTCGGACGATTCGTCCTTGATCCACTTGTAGTTATCCAGCTCGTCCAGCATCTTGACCGAACGTTTGGTTACGTGCATCTTGAACTGTTTGACTTGTGCGATACCGCCCGCCACCGAACCGCGCCCCTTGATGCACGGCATTGCCTTCACGCGCTTTTGCTGCAGCTCTACGATCGACTTCTGTTCGGCATTGTCGCACACCGTCACTATGCGGTTAAGCCCGTTGGAGTTCAGGTATTCGGCGATGTTGGCGTTAAGTAGTCCTGTCTCATAGCAAAGCAGGTCTACGTACAGGTCCCAGCCTTCAAACCTCAGGTCTACTATCGCGGTCGGGTCATTCACGAACCCGAAGTCAAGACCGAGGCAGCGGCCTGTAAACGTCTCCGGCATATCCTCGATAACTTCGTACTCAGGGTAGACGTTACCCTCCACGCCGCCCGTCTCACCTTCACCGTACACTCGCCACCAGTTCGCATCGTTGCGGTTCTTCTCGATCGCGCTGATCTGCTCCTCGGTCAGGTACGGGTTATCCTTGTACGTTGAATGGATAGTGACGTATCGGTCGCCTACGAACTCCGTTTCCCCCCAGAACTTACGCACAGGGTTAAAGTCGATAATCACTTTTTTGCGGGTACGGATATCAAGCTGACGGAATGTCTCGCGCGGTATGCTTTGCGCCTCATTCACGAACAGTATATCACGCGCGGGGCCGTGCACCTTGCTTGCGTTGTCAATGCCAAAGAACTCGATCATACTTCCGTTCTGATAGGTGTATGACCCTTCCGTCTTGTTGAATGCCTCTTCGTCCCATTCGCTTTCGGCGATCAGCATTTGGCGGAAATCCCGTTGCATGCCCCGTTTCACCATAGGCAGGGTCGCGGCAACACAGGACACGACAAGCGGCTTTTCGCAGCTTTTGCATAGTATGTGCAATAATTGCAACGCTGCCCATGTCTTACCGGAACGCGTACCGCCTTTGTTCGCTATACCTCGGATACGCGGGTTAACGAAAGCGTCCAGCAGCTTTTCAAACGTAAATGTCACGTTCATTAGATACCCCCTAACTTTTTAAGGTTTTCTACGGCCTCAGGGGACAATACGTTGATCTGCATGGCTTTCGTCCCTGCCTCCTTGCCGCCACTGGTTACGTCCTTAAGCTCGCGCAGACCTCGCAGTTTAGCCATGTACGTGGCATCCACCAGCCCGGCGAGCGCCCCTTCGTCCATATCGGTAGTGATAAGCTCCTTTATGAGGGAATAGCCGAGCAGCAGGTTCTCCGCCTCGACGTTGCCCTCTTCGGCCAGCTTGCCCAGCTTGTCGAGGTTCTTGTTAAAGTCCTTGATGCTCCAGCCTATGAACAGGCAGAATGCGCCGACAGACGGCGAACGTTTCTTCTCTATGGGTATCTTTTGCCCGGCCATTGCGCCGCCTTTAATTACTTCGTAGGTGAAGTACGGGTTATCCTTACAGAACTGCATGTACTCGGCTACGTAGTTGATGCATTCCTCTATGCTGTTAAGCGTCGCTCCATGTACGCCGCGGGTCTGGATTACCTCGTACAGCTCGCCGCACTCGCTGATCTTCTTTTTTGGTGTAGGCGCTACGCCCGTGGCTTGGCCTTTCTGTATGCCGTCCATCGAAGCGACGATGGTTTTCTTTTTTCCTGCCATGTGTTACGTTTTAGTGGGTAAAATGCGCGCGCGGTTTTGGTTATGGAACGCGCGAACGACACAAAAGTACACCCCGAAAATCGTAACCTGAAATCTGGGCGAGTCATCTGGCTACCGTATTACCTCGACAAAAGCCCATCCCCCTAACTCAGGCACCCATCTCCATACATGCCCGAAAGTCCTCGATGCGCCCATCCAAGAATAACGAATGATGTTACCGTCTTTGTCTACCGAATATTCCCGGGGTACGTCCCGTTCGTTCTGCTTCTCTTCCGCGTACTTCCTCATATCCCTAAACAAGTACTGCCTTTTATTGATATCCTGCTTATACGTGAAGTCCTGTTCGCGTATGTACTTGTACAGCTTATTAATCCATTTGCGGCATTCTGCGGCACTTACATCACCTTTACCGTACTTGTCTTTGCTTATGTCACGTTCGTGCCCGTAGCGGCGAATAAACTCCCAAATAATGAAGGTGTGCACGTTCATTGCATGCGCGATATCTATAAATCTAATCCTTTCCATGATGTTATACGCTATTCCATCTGGTAACTGTTGAAAAGCAAACAGGTGAATTGCGTTCATTTGTTAATATATATACTGCTTTATATTCCCCCTTTAAAGTGTCTCCATGAAAAACCATTCCGGAAATACCTCTAATGGATAAATTAAAAAGTAAGAATGGAATTGTTTTATCAGACATCTCACCGGCTACAATCAGATGTTTGTTAGGTTCGTAATCAAACGGATGAATATTATACCGTTGACGATGCCAATTTGTAATTAACATGCCTCCCGTACCGGCTGCCGGCTCGTAAGTTACCCCGGCATCACTCCCCATCAATTTAGCGACTAATGAAGACAGGCATTTTGGCGTAAAATCTTGCTTCTGATTTTTGCGATCAGCATGTTCGTCTTCAAAATACTCATGAAACCAGTCATAACTAACATCACATTTAAAATAATCGAGAAAAGCCCGATATATTTTGATCCGGTCTTCTTCATCCCCCATGAGAATATTCATTAATCGACCAGGCGCCTGATAACTATCTGTTATGTCAAGCATCCTATTAATGTCATTCATTATCATACTATAAATTTTTCATGATTCAACTTCACTTCGTCATTCGTTGACTGAGCATAAATAGTCGTAGTCTGTATGCTTTCATGACCCAACATACGCTGTACTTGTTCAATGGGCATTCCTCGTTTCAAAGCCGTTGTTGCAGCAGTCCTTCTAAACTTATGCGGATGAACATTCGATATACCGACACGTTCACCAAGATTCCTCAACATAATCTCAACAGCAGATTTAGACATTCTTACCGGAGTGCCGCCAATGCCACCCTTCATTCCTTCCCAAGTTGATATAAAAAGAGCTTCAAGATTATCGGTTCGGGTAGAAAGATATTCTTGAACAGCCAATTTGCAACGGGAAGAAAGATACACCGTACGGAATTTACGTCCCTTTCCCAATACATCAACCTGACCGTTAGCCATATCAAGATCACCTCGATTTACATTTGTCATTTCAGACACACGGCAACCGGTCGAGAATAGAAACTCAATTATAGCCTTATCTCGCTTGGTTCTGGCTGAATATCTTAGCTTCTCCATCTCATCCTCAGTAAGAGATTTACGAATCTTCTTCACCTGTCTAACACCCTTTATCCTAAGCATCGGATTTCGAACTACATAGTTCTCTTCTATGCACCAAGAGAAAAAGCTACTAAGAACCCGGCGTATGTTATTAAGAGTATTATCACTTACTTTTTCCAACTTCTTACACGCAAGATAGATGCGCACATCATCTGTTGATATTTCCTTTATATGCTTCCCAACCTTTACTAAGAAGTTGGATATTATTGTGTTATAATAACTCAATGAGTTTTTAGACAGCCCTTCAACAGCTTTAGCTACAAAGAATTTGTGAAATATTTGTTTATCGCTATCATCATAAAGAACCAATGAGGTATCCTTGTATCGCAACTCAAAATCCTTTAAAGCAACTGATACAAGGTCTATGACCGTGCTGATATTGGGAATATGGCTATTGTATAATATTTCCCGAAGGTCGCTAACAAATTTCTCTTTTGTTTCCATTATTCATTTACTATGTTTAACCACTGATTGTCACTTTCAAAGAACCATTCGTAACCGCCTGCGTGTTTCCGTTTACCAGAGCAACAGCTTCGTATATTACGACTACAAATTCCAGTTTTTCTTTCGGCAGCATTAGAAGATGGGAAAACAGCTATTAATCGTCTGTCTTTGATTGCTACGATTGGCCTGGCATTATTCCCAGCTATAGAAGGATTGCCCTTTCTTCCAAGAGATAGATTTTTGAGCATCTTTCTCTTCTTCCTACTATCTAAGTAATCACTCCACTTTCTTCCCTTGTTAAAGGGAGTATGCCCTTTCAAAAATCTACCATTTACAAGGTTTCTTGTAGGGCGTTCTGGTGGTATATATAATTCACTCATTTCTATCTTGTTATTAGTTAAACTTCGGTATTGGCATCCACATATCACACACATACCCACCATAGTCGTCAAATTCAAAATTAGGTAGAGTTGCGACACATGGCAACCCGTCAGGTGAAACGAATATATATCCACCAACAATAGCTTCATTTGATACCATTCGACAAAGTACAAATTCGCTCTCATCAGGCAAACGCTCCTTTACACTTATCCAAGGAGATTGTTCCTTACAATAGCTATATCCACACTGAAAATCTTCTATACTGTCAGCATGGCGGGAAACATAGTTATCCGCATCAACTTCTTTTAGGACGTCTTTTCTGAACTTCGTTTTTTGAGTAGCATAATCGTATGCTGCTTCTTCTAAGGTCTGTTTCATGTCTATTCAATTAGCAATGATTACTATTGTCTTATCATCATCAATATAGACTTCGTTGGCATTCCATAGATTTATATCTCCTGAATCAAGGAAAACATCAACGTCTTTATCCTCAATACCGTTTAATTTATCAATCAATTCTTGTACTGTCATAATTTGCCTCCTTTTTTTCTTAAAAGTAATCAACTACCATTGGGCACGATTCCGTTATTGTAGCAATCAGCTTTCCGCTTTCGTTCAATACGGAATAATGCCCGCCTACATATTTACCATGAAAATCGGTGTACCCGTATGTTCTTTCAATTCTCGCAACGGGCTTATCGTCTCCGGGTTGATGTTTATTCCCTACTGTATAATCACTCACGCCTTGCGCGGTAACAATGGTTACTCTCTTGATTTCAGCCATTTGTATTTTCTTTTTTCAACTCCATTTGTTCAATTAATAACTTTCTAAAATTGTTCTTATACTGACTATGAATTATTTTATACTGCTTTGATAAATTAGGCAATTGCTTGTACCCTTTACTATGAAGGAACTTTGCAACCAATTCAACCTTTTCACCATTACTGAAGCCTCTATCCTTACACATATTTGAGATACATACATTTGCTTTGCTGGTAGGCTTTTTCTGTATAGGGGAAAAATACTCACTTCTACTATTGGTATGGGTTCTTGGATAGCCGACAGCTTCGCCCAAGTACTCACCTGTTATGTAATCAAATTCCCCATTTATTAAACTTTCTGCTATTTCTCCCATAATATTTTTCTTTTTTGTTGTTCCTTGCGCACTACCTCATGTTTTGAAATGGTGCATTTCCTTGTTTTCTTCGGGTTTCCCGGTTCAATCCCAGCTTTCCATAAAGAAGGAAGTTTGCAGCCTATCTGATAGGGCGTAAACTTCTCGTAAATGGCAGCAAGGGAACCAAAGTAGTGTTCCCGCTTTCCTTCAACCGGAGCCGGGAACATTACTTTGATGATATACGATTTAGTTATTTTCTCCATTGTTAATAATCTTTCATTGCTTCAAATACCGGTTTATTTCAACCTGAATGTAATCAGGCGCAATATGACATCGTTCAACTGCCGTTTGCTGTCCTTCTGTTTCTGGAAAGTTACGCTTCCTAATGATAACATCCACTTCCTCGCTACGTTCACGGAGGAACTTTCTAAATGCTTCACCGACAGTTATAGTATCGAAATACCCGTAGAACTTACCATACCTCCCTAGCTTGAAACGGGCAACAAATAGAAGAAATTCTGTCAACTTGATGTAGTGATACTGCCCGACAAACAGCCGTGAAAATTCATTCAGAGCGTCTAAGTCAGCACTTTCTTTCGTCGAAGAGGCAAAATCGATAGTCAATAGTTGAGTTTTTACCCACAACGAAGAAGAATCACATCCGTACATCCGTTCTAAATCAGCCACTGTTGGAGATTTCTCACTATAAGCCTTTTCCAAATCTGAAAGAATAATTGTTTGAAGTGAAGTGGAATAAGCAGATGAAAAGGCCTTAAAGGTCGGGTATCTCTGCTTGATGGTTGATAGCAGAATTTCCCTGCTCGATGGCTGCATATTCGTCAAGGAGCATTCTTGCCTTTGCTGCTTTATCAGCATTCCGATTGTTTTGTCCTTGGATTCCTGTTTTTCCATACTTGATGTTTAACCATTCTTGATAATCACGTTCAGTTCCCGTAAATACAACCCCGGTCCATCCGGATTCAATTGCCCTCTCAATTTGCCTGATGGCAAACTCTTCTTCAAAATTAGAAAGCTTATTAAGTGAAAGCTGCAACGCATAATTAAGCTTGTTTTTCCATTTTGGAGTATTTCGCAAAGTTTCCCAAGCAGACATGAAAGCTATCGAAGAGAAAGGATAAACTAAAGGCTTTACATCTCCCTCTTTTTTTCTGGACTTCTTGGGCTTTTCGGGTGGGGGGTTCTCGTGCGTACGCGCGAGACTCTCTTCTTGTTTTATGTTTATATTATCTTTAATAGGTGTAATTTGCGTTTCATCCTCAAAATTTGCGGATGATGTTTTTTTATCATCCTCAAAATTTGCGGGTGATTCTGCGGATGATATTGCGGATGTTACGACTTTATCTGTTTTAACTAGAAATATCGATTCATTCGCATTATCATCCGCAATATCATCCGTACTTTCATCCTCAAAATTTGCGGATGATGTTGCGGATGATAACACCTCATCGCTTATCTTTTGAGAAAAAGAATAGTAACAGCCTATACGTTTATCCTTGCAAGTCCTATAAAAAAGAAGTCCAGCATCAGATAAACTATCTCTAGATTTACGCAATGTATTATCAGATATATCTAAATTACCACACAGAATATTACTACGAATGAAGAATACTTCCTTCCATTTCATATCATTGCAGATAGCCACAAGTTCATGATAAAGAGCTTGTGCGGCAGTGGTTAGGTAGATTCTCCCCCTTACCTTTCGAAGTTTGGATATTAGTTGATAGCTATTCATAAACGAAAATATCTATTTGCTGCACATTCATCAAAAGACTTCACACGCTCTATAAGCCGCTTCTGCCTCTGCCTGAAAGCTAAATTATCGTCATACTTATTGTGACATTCCCGGCACAATCCAACGATATTAAGAGGATTGGTATAATGTTCAGGATATTCAGACTTTGGCACTAAATGTGCTGCGTCCGACATAGGTTTACCACAGATAGCGCAATAAGGTGGCAATGTTTTCTTTATTCTTGCAACTTCTCTGTTGCGCTGGGCTTGTTTGGTGCTAATCTGTTTCATACGAATAGTGTTTAAATAATAGCTCCCGGATACCGAACCAACGGACACCGGGATAATTTACTTACCATGTTTCATTCGATGGCAATCCTCACATAAAGTCTCAAGACAATACAGGAACTCTAATTCATGCCCAACTATGGAATATCCTGCAATGTCATATACTTTGTGATGGACTTCCAAATTGTATGTCTTACCACACACTTGGCATCTATGCCCATCACGAATTCTAACCTTACGCTTCACCTCTTCCCAATAAGGATTATTCCTCAGGCTCTGCCGATACTTCGTCGGTCGCCCCTTCTTGTGATTCAGTCTGTTCATCTTCTTTCCTCCATGGGCTTTCTTCAATTGCTACTCTATGCCATTCATGGCGTTGGATAGGAACAACCTCGCCATTATCTTCATCCAAGAAGTCTTCGGTCCAGTGTTCTAACCAAACATCCTGACCGTCTTCTTCCCAGACTTCAACAATATTCTCATCCTTACCAAATTTGCGAAGGTTCTTTCTGGTATCCTTCACATCTATATCAGGTAATTCATAACCAAGTGTTTTAAATGCTTCCTGATTCATTTCACCTGAATTGAAAAGGTCATTGTATTCATGCTTTGGTATTTCCTGAACCAACGCCAGACGAAACGCATCATTCACCCATGAATAATACAGGTAATGCCCCATCACAGGAATACGGAAGGTATCAATCATCTTTAAAGGATAATCCTTAATGCCTTTCTTCGCCAAGTTCACAAGGTCTTTGAACTGGGTATGTAAGGCAGAAATCTTTGCCTCAAAGTCTTTCTTCTCAGCATTAAACTTGGCTTTTAAAGCTTCGAACTGTGCTTCAAGTTCCGGAATCTGTTCCTCGGCAATCTCGCCATAGTTCGCACGGATAGTTGAAATCTCATAATCATCCATAACCCGGTTAGCGATTACATCCTTTTCTTGGATGGTTACAAAATGCTCTGATAACTTCTTTTTAACGTCGTCCATACAAACGCAATCAGAGAAAATAACTTCGGGGAATTTTACTGTAGTAGGAAGCTTGAATTTAAGTTCCTCTGGTACATAGTCTTTTAAATCAATCATTGTTTCTTAGTATTTAATTTCTTAAGCATTTTCTTGCACCTTCTACATAAATCCTGATCGGGAGATGCTTTAGGCGCGTATTTCTTTATTTTATCAGAGCATTGCATAAGTAGGCGCTCTATTGTTTGAATATCTGTTTTGCATAATTCCATTATTCAAAATCATCTATAGCCACCGGATGAAGAAGTTTCTTACTCCAATCAGGAAGCTGCATGTCAATTATACCACGAGCACCCTCTTCCGCTTTAGCATCATAGCCGGGAAACCACTTCTTATCAAAGCAGTCTTTGACGATAGAAAGAGCATAGTGATATTTATACTTACCATTAGCCAGATCATCAGGAGACCAAAAAAGAACAGCCACATCATAGGGTTCGACTGTCTGCAACATAATCATTATGGTTACATTAAAGTTTCGTCCAGTAACGCCGCTCATTACTTCTTGGTACATACCTTCTGACAACTCATATTTGAGTTTGGCACAATCATAATAGAACTTGCCGAGATCATCGGCCCGTGTGGTTTTGAAGGAAATTACAGCATTAACGCCGATATTTTCTTCTACGTTAAAATAATCCGGTCGAACTCTCACATTAAGTCCGGTTTCTTCATCCTTTCCATAGAAAGAGACTTCTGAGTATGCACCTTTTAGAATCTGAGGAATAATACCGCCACCATACCAATAATAGTTTCTTTTCAAGGCGGTTATAATCATATTCATTTCTTCACTGATGAAAGAATAGCCGAAATCAATAAGCTTTTGTTTCAGATCGTCCCGGTACTCTTTGATTGCATTGAAATTCCATTTTTCAGAAGGAGATTCACTTTCAGCATCCCTTGCATAATTTTCCTCATTTGCAAGAAGTTCTTCATAGAACTTAATCATTTGAATCACACCATCTTTTGATGCCTGATTGCATGCTGGTTCTACCTTTACCAATTCAAACAAACGAGGTTCCAGAAAAGCCATGTGAGCAAATGTACCCAATTGAAAACAGGGCTTCGGTTTCTCTTCAAAGACTCTCTCCCAGTCATAATAAAACGAACGCGGAGTTTTAAGAGCACTCTTTAGATTTGAAGAAGAAATATGTCTGCTTTCAAGATATGTTTCCATTGGATCACGCTTGACTACTCCATTCACACTCAAAGATTTCAAGTCGATATTGACAGGTTTCTTATTGCAGTTTAGCGCTATGAAATCCAGAACCGTTTCTTTCGTTGGATAATCATCCGGATTATAGGCAGAAGGATTGAGTTCCTCCCCTTCTGCACAATTATTCAAATCAAAATCTATCATCCGACTACGGGTAAGTTTATGCGTAGAGGTTTTACAGACCAATTATCGGACTGGAAATTATTGGTTTTATTCTTTCTCTTACCCATATAAGTGATTTTAAGAGGAACACCACTTTTAAGTGAACCATTCTCAATATATTGTTCAAGAATACCAACCAATCTACGAGAACCATTAGTCACAGTCTGTACTACTCCATCCTCTGATCTCTCAAGAAAAATAGCACAATCCAAATCAATCAGATCACCAGTTCCATTAGCACTTAAAACCTTTTGAGGCTTGATTTCTACAAAAAACATTTTCTTAAACTCACCAGCATGTTCAGGGGTCCAATAATTGCCACAAAGGTCAACTGGTAACTCCTGAGCATCCTCTAGAGAAGGGAGGTCACTTGTACTCAAATCTGCTGCTTGAATCTCAAATGAAGATTCTTGCTCTTTTAAGGTTAATTCTTTACTCATAATCGTAATTTTTAAAGGGTTATTTACTTATAATTTCTTTCATTTCAGCTTTTGCAAGAGGGGATAATTCCTTCATATAATTACATTTAAAAGCGGCCGATTCAAGTTCTAAAATATCATATCTAACTCTAGAATGTAATTTACCGTCAGCGTCTTTATATCGCTTTACCAAGCCAGCTTTTACCCATTTAGAAACATCCCCTTTCCCATATTTTTTATGAGCTTTATTTTGAGAAATAAACTGAGGCTCTTTAAAAGAGTTAATCCGTTCTTCCCTTTGTCCTATTCCTCTTGCATAGTCTATTAGTTTATATAAAACCTCTTCCGGCATCGATACCATAATTACTCCTTGCTCTTTAAATCCTTTCAATTTTCATCTTTTGTCCTCTTCTCATATCGCTATGCTTGTGATAAAGCGATAAAAAACAAGACAAATTACTTTTTAGTATACTGAGGTTTATATTCTAAAAGCCTTTTTCAAGACATTGTGATAAAACCATATTGAATATATTATACCAACAAGATTCATTGTATAATTCCAGTCTCCTGTTATCGGGTTCACATCGTTAAAAGTTAACATACACGGCAGTGCCAATATATTAAGCAACATCACCTTTAGTATTGTCTTTTTCATTCTATCATGCAGCTAAAAAATTAAAGCCATTATTATTCCTATTCCCTGCTCGTATGTATCGCATAGCTGTTCGAGCTCTCGATGGTGTTCTCATCCTTCGTAAATCGGAACTATTGCAAGTAATCTGCATCATAATAAAAAGAACAGAGAACAAGAGCTCAAGCCCGTGTTTACGTATTTCCTTCAAGTCGAAATCACGTTTTAGCTTACCACAAATCATATATAAAAGCAATTCCGTATCTTTGGAGATACCCAGTTTCCGATATATCGTTCTTTTCTGGGTCTTGACAGTCCAAACCGATTTATTTAGATTGTCTGCTACCTCTTTGTCGGCAAGTCCCTTGCAGTACTCATTTGCAACAAGCATTTCCGCCGGAGACAAAACAATCATCACGCCTCTCTTTTAATTCTAAACGTTCCATTCACCATATCGTAATTCCCTTCCCTGCTCCAATTCGATTTACTCTTCCACATTCGTTTTCTCAGTCTTGGAATAATAGAACCGACAATAGATTCAGCCTTTTCAAGTGGAAATTCAACTACTTCACCTACTTTCATATTCAGCAAAGCCTCAGTCCATTTTTCTGTAATTCTCTTTACCATGATTGTTCTATTTTAAATTTATTCTTAATATATTTGAAATCATAACACTGTCATTATCACCAATTCATCACTGTATAATTCGACAAAATCATGTTTTCCAAATTTCACCATTACTTTGTCACCGCTAACACTATATACCTTCCCGATTTTGTTTTCCCAACCAGGAGCTTTATATTTTACTAATGTTCCTTTTTTCTTTCTCATAGTATATTTATTTGAATTTTACTGAGTTTCTATAGCTTCGCCGTTAACTAATGTATAGAAGGTGTCTTCTTTGATTGATTCACCGTCAACTTTAAATGCTTTTACCGAAATGATAGGATAGGTGTTTCCATTCCATTCTCCACGCTCGGTTAGTACAATCCAGCATCCTAATGATCCTTTTGCCTTACTATCTTTACCTGTAACTATGGCAATAGAATCTAAACCTTTTACGGTAGCTGCTGAGTAGTTTCCGGTGTTGGTAGCTGCTGACTGGTCTCCGGTGTTGGTAGCTGCTGAGTAGTTTCCGGTGTTGGTAGCTGCTGACTGGT
>ERZ856578.2206-NODE-2206-length-33015-cov-3.591445_pt1 | contig 33015 bp, 27 predicted proteins | sample MGYA00514384_ERZ856578 | MGnify/ENA primary metagenome ERZ856578 (study PRJEB29103, sample SAMN06111958) | human gut metagenome | biome: human gut; feature: ankylosing spondylitis patient; material: healthy_person | host: Homo sapiens | place: China:Hangzhou... | reverse complement strand
AATCAGCGGCGGCGAGCGCCAGCGTGCAGCCCTGGCGCAGGTACTGTTGACACAGGCGCCGTTTTTGCTGCTGGACGAACCGACCGCCCATCTGGATGTGCGCCGTCAGCATGAATTTTTGCAGCGTCTGCGCGGGCTGAGCGCGCAGCAGGGGAAAGGAATCCTTGTCAGCGTGCATGACCCGAACCTGGCCCTGCGCTATGCGGAGCGGGTGGCGGTGCTGTCCGAAGGGGGGCTGCAGGAAGTCGCGTGCGCACCGATGATGGGACCGGAACTGGAAGCGCGCCTGCGCCGGAGTTATGGTGCTGCGCTGCGCTATACCAGGGGAGAATTGTTTGATTGGATAGAAGAAAGGGGATAAACCTTGTATACGGCACGAAATTACGTTCGTCCTGCTACGCTGGAGGAAGCCTGGGCCTTGAATCAAAAACGCGCCAATGCTGTTTTGGGCGGCGGCTGCTGGCTGCGGCTGGGCCGGCGGCGGCTGGATACGGTCATCGATTTGAGTGGCCTGGGACTGGAAGAGATCCGGGAGGAAACGGGGGCGGTTGTTATCGGCGCCATGGCGACATTGCGCCAGCTGGAACAAGATGAGAGACTGCAGGCCGCCTTTGGCCGCTATTTCCAGGACTGCACTGCCCATATCGTGGGAGTGCAGTTTCGCAACTGCGCTACCGTGGGCGGCAGCGTGCGCGCACGTTTTGGGTTTTCCGATCTTGTAACCGCTCTGCTGCCGCTGGGGTGCACAGTGCTCCTGTACCGGGGCGGGGAAATGCCGCTGGAGGAATATCTGACCATGGGCTACGACCGCGATCTCCTGCTGGGTGTGCGTGTGCCGTTGGACGGCATTGCCTCAGCGGCCTATGAAAGCGCGCGCAACAGTGAAACGGATCTTCCGGTGCTCACCTGCGCGGCTGCTCGGCGCCCGGAGGGATTCTTCCTTGCTGTAGGCGCGCGCCCCGGACGGGCGATGCTGCTGAAGGGACGGGAGGAAACGGCGCTGATCGAAAAGGCAGCGGCGCTGCCTTTTGGAAGCAATCTGCGCGCTGGTGCAGACTACCGCCGCCATTTGGCGCGGGTATTGGCGCGCCGCGCCCTGAAACGGCTGAAGGAGGCGGAAGCATGAAAATCACACTGACGCTCAATGGCGTAAAACGCACCGATGAGGTGGCAGCGGACTTGACGCTGCAGCAGTATCTGCGGCAGAAAGGCTGTGTGTCGGTCAAATGCGGGTGCGAAACGGGCAACTGCGGACTGTGTACGGTGCATTTGGACGGCAAAAGTGTGCTGTCCTGCACAGTGTTGGCCGCGCGGTGCGACGGCCGCACGGTGGTCACGCTGGAAGGCGTACAGGAGCAGGCGGCGGCCTTCGGCGCCTTTCTGGCGGACGAGGGCGCCGAACAGTGCGGATTCTGCAGTCCGGGGTTCATCATGAACGTATTGGCCATGGAACGGGAACTGCACGAACCGACGGAGGATGAAATCAAGGCGTATCTGGCGGGGAACCTGTGCCGCTGCAGCGGCTATCAGGGCCAGATGCGGGCCATACAGAAATATCTGGCAGCAAAGGGGGAGCGGGGATGAGCTATGTCAGCACAGGCGTTCGAAAAAAGGACGCTATGAGTTTGGTTACCGGAAAGGGTGTGTACACCGGCGATACGGTGCCCGCCGGGGCGCTGCGGCTCAAACTTCTGCGCTCACCCCATGCCCATGCCTTCATTCGTTCGATCGACGTTTCCAGGGCAAAACAGGTGCCCGGTGTGGTGTGTGTACTGACTTATGAAAACGCGCCCGGCAGCCGTTTCACCACGGCAGGACAGACCTATCCCGAACCGAGTCCCTATGACCGCCTGATCCTGGACCGGCTGCTGCGCTGCACAGGCGATCCGGTGGCCATCGTGGCCGCGGAAACGGAAGAGGCTGCTGAGCGGGCCTGCCGCTTGATCCGGGTGGACTATGAGGTGCGTCGCCCCCTGTTGGACTTTACGCAGGCGCTGGACAATGAAATTATTGTACACCCGGAGGAAAACTTCCGCGCGCTGTGCGATGTGGGCACGGATGCCCGGCGCAATCTGGTGTCCACCGAAGGCTTCGAGGCAGGGGACGTGGAGCAGGCGCTGGCGCAAAGCGCAGTGGTGCTGGAGCGTACCTATAACACAAAAGCCAACAGCCAGGCCATGATGGAACCCTTCTGCACGTATACCTATTTTGACGAATACGGGCGCCTGACCGTGGTTTCTTCCACTCAGGTGCCTTTCCATGTTCGGCGCATCCTCTCCAATGCGCTGGAGATGCCCAAAGGGGAGATCCGCGTGATTAAGCCCCGCATCGGCGGCGGCTTTGGGGCCAAACAGAGCGTGGTCAGCGAACTTTTCCCGGCTCTTGTGACAAAGAAAACGGGACGGGCGGCTTATTTGTGCTACACGCGTCAGGAAACGTTTACCAATGGTTCACCCCGCCACCAGATGCAAATGCGCGTGCGCATCGGAGCGGATCGGGACGGCACCATCCGTGCCATCGATCTGCATGCGCTTTCCAACGCCGGGGCCTACGGTGACCACGGCCCTACTACCATCGGTTTGGTGGGGCATAAGTCGCTGTCGCTTTACGGAAAACTGAAAGCTTCCCGCTTTCAGTGTGAAGTTGTGTATACCAACACCATGGGGGCGGGAGCCTACCGGGGCTACGGCGCCACACAGGGTATTTTCGCGGTGGAATCGGCGGTGAATGAGTTGGCGGCGGAACTGGGAATGGACCCCTGCCGCATTCGTGCACAGAATATGGTGCGTCAGGGGCAGATCATGCCGGCGTACTACGGGGAACCGTGCAGTAGCTGTAATCTGGACCGCTGCCTGGAACGCGCTGCGGAATGGATGGACTGGGAACATAAAAAAGAACCCCGGGTGCTGCCCAACGGCCATATCCGCGCGGCGGGCGTGGCCATGGCGATGCAGGGCAGCGGCATTTCCGGTGTGGATATTGCCAGTGTGGAGGTGCGTCTCAATGACGGCGGCTTTTACACATTGCTGGTGGGCTGCTCCGACATGGGTACCGGGTGTGATACGATCCTGGCCCAAATGGCGGCAGACTGCCTGGACTGTGAATTGTCGGACATCTCTGTGCGCGGCGTGGATACGGATCAGTCGCCCTATGACACCGGTTCCTATGCCTCTTCCACTACTTATGTTACCGGCGGAGCGGTGGTGAAAACCTGTGCTGCACTGCGCCAGATGATTTTGGAGGAAGGGGCGCGTCTGCTGGGTGTGAAGGCTGAGGAGGCGGAGTTTGACGGCGAGCGGGTTTCTGTGCCGGGGACGGACCGCTCTGTCAGCCGCGCAGAGATCGGCTGGGCCAGCTTTGAAGGCCACAGCCGGTATCTCTCCGCCTGTTTGTCCCATTCTTCGCCGGTGTCTCCACCGCCTTTCATGGCGGGCATGGCGGAAATCGATCTGGATCCGGAAACCGGAAAAGTACAGGTGGTGGATTATGTAGCTGTGGTGGACTGCGGTACAGTGATTAATACAAATCTGGCCCGGGTACAGACTGAGGGCGGCATCGTGCAGGCCATTGGTATGACGCTGTATGAGGACGTACAGTATGACGAAGCGGGACGGATGGTGAACGATTCCTTCCTGCAATATAAGATCCCCACCCGGCTGGAAGCGGGTTCGATCCATGTGGAGTTTGCGCCCAGTTATGAGCCAACCGGACCGTTCGGCGCCAAGTCCATTGGCGAACTGGTGATCAACACCCCGGCCCCAGCCATTGCAGAGGCAGTCCGCCGTGCTACGGGACAGATGTTTCGCAGTTTGCCGATCCGTCCCGAGGACATCGCCCTGGCATTGGCGGAGGAGCGGGCGTGACTGATTTGATCCTGCTGGCAGCGGGAGCGGCACGCCGTTTCGGCAGACAAAAACTTTTGGAAGAGTTCGAGGGAAAGCCGCTGTACCGCTATGCCTTCGATGCGGCCCGCAGCCTGTCGGGGGTGCGGGTGCTGGCGGTTACCCGTGCAGGGCTGCTGGACGGCGCTGCGGTGGACTACGGATTTGAACCGGTCTTGGTGCCGGAGGAACAGGGAATCGGCCTTTCGGTGGCGGCGGGAGCCGCCGCCGCTCGTCCGGAGGCGCATTTATGCTTTTTCGTGTGTGATCAGCCCTATGTGACAGGGCAGCATCTGCGCTCCTTTTTGGGAGAATTTTATAAAAGTGGAAAGAGCATGGGACGAATGCGCACCGGCGCGCGCTTTGGGAGCCCCACGATCTTTGCCCCGCAATTCCGTCCCGCGCTGATGGCCCTGACGGGCGACGAGGGCGGACGGAGGCTCTTCGCAGGCCGCGAGGGGGAAATCTATTACCATGACGCTGCACCGGAGGTGCTCCTGGACTTTGACCGGCCCTGGGCGAACCGCGGCGATGCGTAAAAAAGAAGGCGGCGGCGCGATCCCGGCAATGGATCGCGCCGCCGCTTTTATAAGGGAGAAAATGGGTTTTGAAAGAAATTGAGATTGTTATGGGTTATGAATGAAGATGTATGTGCGAATGGAAAGTGTTTGATGAAGTGTTGTGTTTTTTACAGGAGAGATGATGTGTTCATGCGTTGGCCAGACCAGCACCCAGTGCGCGGCACTGTTCCAGCCCATCGGCATCCGGCGCTTCGTTCACAATCAGCGGCTCGCCGCACAGGAATGCGCCGTCGTCATCGGCGCGCTGCGCCCAATCGCGCATCCACTGACCGTCGCCCCAGCCGTAGGAGCCGAACAGGGAGATGTTCTTTCCTGTGAGGCGGGACTCCAACTGTTGGAAAAACGGTTCGAACTCGGCTTCTTCCAGGACCTCGTCGCCCATGGCAGAACAGCCAAGCGCCAGTTTGTCATACGAAGCCGCCGCATCGGCGGTGGTTTCGCTGACGTTTAGCAGTGCAACTTCTGCTCCGGCTCCTTTGGCGCCTTCGGCAACGGCTTCCGCCATGGCTTTGGTGTTGCCTGTGCCGGACCAGTAGATCACTGCGAGTTTACTCATACGCTAACCTCCTTTCATGGAATAAGATGGTATCTCACGCCGCTGCACGGTTTTTCAGGCCGTTTGCAGCAGCTGTGAAATCGTGTTTCCTGCCGCCAGCATTCTGCACAGGCAGAGCCGGCAGGCGTCATAGCAGGCGAAACGCTCCCGTGCTCCATCCACGTCGCCGTAAACTTTCCAGTAGCCGCAGAGTTTGCACTCGCTGCTGCCGGCGATAAAAGCTTCTACGTCCTCGGGCGGATAATCGAGAAACAGTCCAATCTCGTGCGGAAAATCCCCGCCGGGGGTAAACCGTTTCTTCAGCCGCCGCAGCAGAACGCCCAGGCAGTCCGTTTCAGGATAGTCGAAGCGCTGCAGCAGCGCCTTGGCACCGGCGGTATTCAGCCGGCTGCGCAGCAGAGCGGGGCGAAATACCAAGATTAAAGATCTCTGAGAAGTTTCGCGCAGAATCAGGAAACGAAGGCCTGTGCGGTACAGTGTCCGGTTGTAGCGACGAAGCGCTTCCGGCAGCTCCGGAAATTCTTCCCGTGAAAGAGACAGAAGGCTGGCGGCCTTGGCGCCCAGCAGGGTGGGTGCACAGTGCTCGGCCAAACGATGTTCCAGAACGTCAGGTATCACAGGCGGCTGACTCCTTTCTGCTATCATATGAAGTTAGTTAAAACTAACCATTCCCCTAAAAGAAAAGGGCTGCTGCAAGAAGCCCTGTTTTCAAGTGGTTAGTTAGATCTAACTCATGACTGTATCCTATCAGAAAACGGCGGTATTGTCAATCCCTTTTTTGGAAATTTTTCAAATAACCAAAAAGCTCCGCCGGCCCTGTGGATAGAAGCGGCGGAGCGGGAGGTTCAAGAGTTTGGCAGAGAGGAAGGAACGGAAGCCGTTTGCCGGAACGGAGGCAGGGAACCAAAGAGAAAATGAAGATAACGCAGCAGGGCATAGCCGACCATAACACAAGCCACGATGGTTTCACCGGCCAACAGAAGGGAAAGAATAGAAGGAACTGCGAAGCCGGAAGCGGAGAGCAGAGTCAGGAATTTCTGTAATGCAATGGCGGTGATGACAAATGGGAAAGTAAAGGCCGCATAACTGGGGAAAAAGGGAAGGCGCAGCAGTTTGGGCAGCTGTGTGAGGACGATGATATAAAGAATCTGTGCAGCGACCTCTAAAATCAGCGTGAAGGCCAGGGAAGGGGCGGTAGCCGTTGTGAGATAGCCGGCCAGACACAGGCTCATGGGGGCGGTGTAGATACAAAACAGCGGTTTGGCACTGTCTGCCATGGGAAGCCTGCGGCAGCGAACCGTGACCAGAACCAGCATGGCGAGGTAGGCCAGGAAACCGAACCAGAAAATGCCGTACCCCAGTGCAGTGCGGTCAAAAGAGGCCGAGGTGACCGACGCGACCACAATGCCGACATAGGTGATAAAATAGGTGGGATATACGTCGCTGAGACGGAAACGGCGCAGATAGGTCCAGCTGAACCAGAGAATCAGCGCACAGTGGCCGGCGACAGCCGCGTACCAGAGGAAAAGGGACGCTGTGGGGAAAAAGGCGCAGGTATAGGTAGAGAGCTGCATCAGCGTCATGAAAAACGTGGCGGAAACACTGGAAATTATTGGGTTGGAAAAGTCGTTTTTGATCTTTTCCGGGAACAGGATCAGCTTTGCCAGCAGCAGGAAGAACAGCAGAGCGGCTGCTGTGCCGCAGCCCCAGCGCAGGATAGGGGAAAGGCTGGCGAGCAGATTGCCCAGAGCGGTCAGACCCAGCGTCACCCCGGCAAGAGGAACGGGGACCTTTTCAATCACGCGTTTCATATGCAGTACCTCGTTTCTTAATATAAGCTGCCCTTACCATAGCACAAAGTATAAATCACGTAAAATTATAAATATTGATTTATAAATAAAAATATTTTATAATAATGCAGTCTATACTGGTTTTAGGGAGGAAATTGCATGCTGGATTTCCGAATGGATACGTTTTTGGCCCTTTGCCGTACAATGAATTATACACGGGCTGCAGAGGAATTGAATATCACGCAGCCCGCCGTTACACAGCACATTCAGTACCTGCAGCGGCACTACGGCGTGAAGCTGTTTCAATACCGGGACAAGCACCTGTTTTTGACGGAGGCGGGGGCTGCGCTGCGCAGTGCGGCGCTGACCATGGAGCACGATGAACGGGAACTGATGGAACAGCTGCCGCTGCTGCAGAAAGGTATGCAGCATCTGCGACTGGGAGCCACGCTGACGGTGGGCGAATACGCGCTTCCGCCGCACTTGGGACGTTATATGAAGCGTCATCCCGATGTGGCGCTGCACCTGGTGGTCGGCAGCACCCGGCGCCTGCTGGAGGGCCTGAACCGCGGCGAACTGGACGCGGCGGTGGTGGAAGGGTATTTTGCCAAGCGGGAGTATGATGCGATCCGGTGGAGTATGGAGCCTTATGTATGCGTATGCGCGGCGGGAAGCGCACTGGAAGGGCCGATGGAGCTGGAAGATCTTTTCACGCAGACGCTGATCCTGCGCGATCCGGAGTCCGGCACCCGGGAAATTTTGGAGCGCGCTTTGCTGGAGCGGAATTTTCAGCTGTCAGACTTTCGGCGGGTGGTGGAAATCAACGATTTGACGGTCATCAAGCAGCTGGTCGAACAGAATTGCGGCATCACCTTTTTATACCGCCGTGCTGTGGAACGGGAGCTGGAGGAAGGACAGCTGCGCCAGGTCTTTTTGCGGGGCTGGGAGGTGCAGCACGAATTTACCTTTCTGTGGAGAAAGGGCAGTGTTTTTGAGCAAAATTACCGCCGGCTGTACGCACAGCTGTGCCAGAATCAGGAGGAATAAGTATAAACATGGAATTTATGATATTGGACGCTATCCAGACGCTGCGCACGCCGTGGCTGGATGGGTTTATGGTGTTTGTCAGCAGCCTCGGAAACAAAGGGGCGGTCTGGATTGCACTGGCTGTGGTGCTGTTGGCGTTTCCCAAATACCGCCGTTTGGGCGCAGTGGTGGCTTGCGCGCTGGTGCTGGATCTGGTGGCGTGCAACTTGGTTCTGAAGCCCCTCGTTGCCCGACCGCGTCCCTGCGACATCAATACAGCACTGGATTATCTCATTGCCCGCCCCCATGGATGGTCCTTTCCTTCGGGGCACACGGCGGCGTCTTTTGCGGCGGCGTCGGCACTCTGGTTTGGAAAGAGCCGGTTGTGGATCCCCTGCGGGATTTTGGCTGCGCTGATTGCGTTTTCCCGGCTTTACCTCTATGTGCATTTTCCCACAGATGTGCTGGGCGGCGCAGTGGTTGGTATTCTCTGCGGTGCACTGGGGGCGTTTGCGGTACGCCGGGGGGCGGCACAGCGGAACAAAGGGTAAACGGAAGGCGGGATTTGGGGAAAATGCACAGAAAGAAAGTGCAGAAAAAACACGATTTTTTCGTTTTCTTCCCGGTATTTTATGCGAAAATAATTGCAAAAGCGAATCAAAGGGAATATAATAAAAAACTGTGATTATCTATGGACAAGGGGGAGCAGCGGCTGAGGCTGTTCCCTGAGCCCCGTCCAATACCATATTATTCAATTCAAAGAAACAAAACCGAAGCGGCGCTGGCCGGGATACGGTACAGCTAGTCTGTCGGAACGTAAGCCGGGCGGCACATTATCATTGAGGGGAGCCTTTTGCATATGCAGGATCAGAAGTTAAGAAACGTAGCTATTATTGCCCACGTTGACCACGGCAAAACCACGCTGGTGGATGAAATGCTCAAGCAGGGCGGCGTGTACCGCGAAAATCAGGAAGTTGTGGACCGTGTTATGGACTCCAATGATCTTGAGCGCGAACGCGGCATCACCATCTTGGCCAAGAATACCGCCATCCGTTACGGCGATGTGAAAATCAATGTGGTGGACACCCCGGGCCATGCCGACTTCGGCGGCGAGGTGGAGCGCATCCTGAAAATGGTCAACGGTGTCATTCTGCTGGTGGATGCCGCTGAGGGTCCCATGCCCCAAACCCGCTTCGTACTGTCCAAAGCCCTGGAGCTGGGCCATCGAGTGATTGTGGTGGTCAACAAAATCGACCGCCCCGACCAGCGGATCCATGAAGTGATCGACGAGGTGCTGGAGCTTCTGATGGATCTGAACGCCACCGACGAGCAGCTGGACAGCCCCATGCTGTTCTGCTCCGGCCGTCAGGGTACCGCGTCTTATTCACCCGATACTGTGGGCACTGACCTCAAGCCCCTGTTTGAAACGATCCTCAACTATATCCCTGCGCCTGAGGCAGACGTAGAGGCGCCGTTCCAGATGCTGGTATCCTCCATCGACTACAATGAGTTTGTAGGCCGCATTGCCATTGGCCGCATTGAGCGCGGCACCCTGAAGCAGAACCAGGAGATTGCTGTATGCAACTACCACGATGCGGATGCGCCTGCCAAAAAGGCAAAGGCTGTCAGCCTTTACCAGTTTGAGGGCCTTTCCCGCGCACAGGTAAGCGAAGCTTCTGCCGGCAATATTATTGCTCTGTCCGGCATCGGCGAAGTGACGATCGGCGACACCATCTGCGATCCAGCCCATGTGGAGCCGCTTCCCTTTGTGAAAATCAGCGCTCCTACCATTGAGATGACGTTTTCAGTCAACGATTCCCCCTTTGCCGGGCAGGAGGGCAAATTTGTTACCTCGCGTCAGCTGCGCGAACGCCTGTACAAGGAAACCATGAAGGATGTGTCCCTGCGCATCAGCGAGGTGGAGGACTCCATGGATGCTTTCAACGTGGCTGGCCGCGGCGAAATGTCCCTGTCTATTTTGATTGAGACCATGCGCCGCGAGGGATATGAGTTCCAGGTGTCGCCGCCCCGTGTGCTGTATAAGGAGATCGATGGAAAGAAGTGCGAGCCGATGGAACGTTTGGTGGTGGACGTGCCGCAGGACTATGTGGGTGCAGTGATTGAAAAGCTGGGCCAGCGCAAGGCGGATCTGCTGGAGATGAATCCCGTGGGCAGCCGTATGAAAGTCGAGTTTCTGATCCCGTCCCGGGGCCTGTTCGGCTACCGCAACGAGTTTTTGACCGATACCAAGGGCGAGGGCATCATGGCTTCCGTCTTTGATTCCTATGCGCCTTTCAAGGGCGAGGTGTCCCGGCGCAGCCAGGGTTCCATGATTGCCAGCGAAACCGGCGAAAGTGTGACCTACGGCCTGTATAATGCCCAGGAGCGCGGCACGCTGTTCATCGGCGCCGGCGTGAAGGTGTATGAGGGCATGGTTATCGGTGTGCAGGCCAAGACCGACGATATGACTGTTAATGCCTGCAAGCGCAAACAGCTCTCCAACACCCGTGCTTCCGGCTCGGATGATGCATTGCGCCTGACGCCCCCGCGCCAGATGAGCCTGGAGCAGTGTCTCGAGTTCCTGGCTGATGATGAGTTGTTGGAAGTCACGCCGAAAAATCTGCGCATCCGTAAACGTATCCTGAACCATGCCGACCGCATGAAGGCCATGCACGGCAAGAAATAATTTTTGAGTGGTTTTAGATGGACATCCCCCGGAGAACGCGTTTCTTCGGGGGTGTTTTGCTAAACGGGTCTGATCTTTTGACACTTTGCGGCGATGTTCATACTTGGTTCATGATTTTTTCCTCCGCTTTCGATATAGTATTGTACACTGCTCATTTTTCACTTGCGGAGCAAAACTTGAAACAGAAGAGGGGAGAGGCGGTCTGTGGCATATTCCTACTGGGAGTTGGCGCTGTATTTTTTCTTTTATTCTTTTGGGGGCTGGCTGGTGGAGGTCGGGATCTATGCCATTAAGGAAAAGCGAGTGTGCAACCGCGGCATACTGACGCTGCCGCTGAGTTTTTCCTACGGCATTTCCATGGTGTTGCTGATCCTGCTGCTGCCCACCCTGGAAAGCATTACATTTTTCAGCTGTTGATGGCGCTGATTGTATCTTCGGCGGTACGGAACCTGGCGAATTTTTTGATCGAACGTCTGGGTAAGGGACGTATTCCAAAAGACAGTGACTACAGTATGTTCAGCGGCGAACTGGGAAAGACCACGGTGGCGCTGCTGATTGCCTTGGGGTTCCTGTTTGTATATCTGCTGGTGCATCCTGTGGTATTCTTGGCGGTTCACACGCTGCCCCAGTGGCTTTCCATCCTTTCCGTGATCGTGTTGGCAGTTTTGTCCTGCGCTGATGCGGCGGTGCTGCTGTATGTGTTCCATATCGATGACCGGGACGGAGAAAACGAGCAGCGGCGCAGGGAGTACTCCCGGGATAAAGCCCGCTTTGGCCGGCGGATCTATCAGCTTGTCTGGGGCCGCATTGAGCGGGCCTACCCCGGCATGGAAAAGGCTCTTCCGGGGGAACGCTGTCATGTGTTTGCCCAGGGAATCTGCTTTGATAAGCTGATCTGGATGTTTATGATCTGCGCTCTTCTGGGCGATTTGATCGAAACGCTGTACTGCAAGCTGACCATCGACGTGTGGATGAGCCGATCCAGTGTTATCTATGGACCGTTCAGCATTGTCTGGGGTGTGGGCGCGGTGCTGCTGACCATTGTGCTGCAAAAAGTGGTGCAGAAGGACGACCGCTATGTGTTCCTGGCAGGCTTTTTCCTGGGCGGCGCTTATGAATATCTGTGCAGTGTGTTTACGGAAGTGTTTTTAGGTACGGTTTTCTGGGATTACAGCGATATGCCCTTGAACATCGGCGGCAGGACCAACCTGCTGTTCTGCTTCTTCTGGGGCGTACTGGCGGTCATTTGGGTCAAGGTCTGTTATCCGCGGCTGAGTGGCTGGATCGAGCGGGTGCCCCCGGTGCCGGGCAAGATCCTTACATGGATCATGCTGCTTTTTATGATCTGCAATATACTGATTTCCGCTGCGGCCATGACCCGCTATACGGACCGTATGGCGGGAAAGGCGGCGGATAACGCGGTGGAGTTGTTTTTGGATCAGCGCTATAATGATGCGCTGGTGGAATTTGTGTGGCCCAATCTGCGGATCCGGGACAGAGCAAATACATAAATACTAAAAGCGTCCTTGCATAAAAAAACAGGTGTGGAGGAAACGCTGGCGGAGAACAGTTGTTTAGAGGTTCTGTGCATTGACATTTTTCGTGCTGTTCTTTATTATGGGGCAAGTGTCCTCCTTGTGGGGATAAAGATAGAAGGCGGCCTGTGGGCGGCAGAATTTTAGCGCGGCGGCATCGAAACCGGTTACGCTGGAGAGAAAGAGGAAAGAGTATGAAAGGATTTCTGCGTAAGTGGAATGAAATCAGTCTGATCAAGCGCATCGTGTGCGGCCTGGCGATGGGGGCGGTGCTGGCGCTGCTGCTGCCGGATATCTATGTCATCGGCTTGTTGGGCACATTGTTTGTGGGCGCCCTGAAAGCCATTGCGCCGTTGCTGGTTTTTTTCCTGGTCATTGCGTCTCTGGCGCGGGCGAAAGCGGGAGCTGGCAATATGAGCCGTGTGGTGGGGCTGTATCTGATCGGCACCTTTCTGGCGGCGCTGACAGCGGTTGCGGCATCGTTTCTGTTCCCGGTGAATATTACGCTGGCAGCTGCAGCCGCGGGATATGAGGCGGCTTCCGGCATTGGCGCGGTGCTGGAGTCCCTGTTGATGAAGGTTGTGGAAAATCCTGTGGGTGCGCTGATCAATGCCAATTATATCGGCATCCTGGCCTGGGCGGCGGTGTTCGGCGTGGCGCTGCGCCGGGCAGGAGAAGCGACCAAAGAGCTGTTTGGCCACATAGCCGACGCGCTGACCCAGGTGGTGCGCTGGATCATTGCCTGTGCTCCCGTCGGTATTCTGGGACTTGTGTACAGTGCGGTGTCGGAAAATGGGCTTGGGATCTTTACAGAGTATGGCCGGCTGCTGCTGCTTTTGGTGGGCTGTATGCTGTTCATTGCTCTGGTGGTCAATCCGCTGATCGTGTTCTGCAATACGCGGAAAAACCCCTATCCGCTTGTGTTGAAATGTTTGAAAGAGAGCGGGATTACCGCCTTTTTCACGCGTTCTTCGGCAGCCAACATCCCGGTAAATATGGAGCTGTGCAAAAAACTGAAGCTGGATGAGGACAACTATTCGGTGTCCATTCCGCTGGGAGCCACCATCAATATGGGCGGCGCTGCGGTGACCATCACTGTGATGACGTTGGCTGCGGTGCATACGCTGGGCCTTTCCGTGGATCTGCCTACAGCACTGATTTTGAGCGTGCTTTCAGCGGTGTCTGCTTGCGGCGCTTCCGGTGTGGCTGGCGGTTCGCTGCTGCTGATCCCTTTGGCCTGCTCCTTGTTTGGCATCCCCAATGACGTTGCCATGCAGGTGGTGGGCGTGGGCTTTATCATTGGCGTGATCCAGGACTCTTGTGAGACAGCGCTGAATTCCTCCACCGATGTATTGTTTACGGCCTCGGCGGAATATGCTCAATGGCGCAGACAGGGAAGAGACCTGCCGATCTGAAGCGTAGAAAAAAACGCAGAACCGGAATTCCGGTTCTGCGTTTTTGCTTGAAGATTGCTTTTACGCTTTGGTATAGAAGGGTTCCACACCCTCTACGGCGCTGCGGGAGAATTCGTCTTCCAGTGTGATCAGATCCAGATACATGTCCTGCAGATGCGGCATGGCGGCGCTGGATACCTCACCGAAATCGCCGTGGGTATCGGTATCTTCTGCGTCGATGATCACGAGATAGCTTGTCTCGTCCTCATTTTCCATCAGACGCAGCCAGGCGCGGCGGATGCTGTCGTTTGTAGCCATATAGTCCGCCATGGCCTGCACCAGTGCTGTGGGGTACGGTTCCGGAGTGCGCAGCTGCGGACCGGCATCTTCCTTTTGCTGGAACATCTGCTCGATGGCCAGTTTGCCCACGAAGGCTTTTTGCACCTGCAGATAGTTTACCATATCGCGGTCCAGGATGAAATTCGCGCCGTAGGGATCGACCACCAGACCCTGTACCCGGCTGTCCTGGGCGACCATTTCCGCATAGCTGTCAAAATCCAGCACCACGGAGCCGGAATCCTTTTCTTCCGTCCATTTGGACAGCTCGTCCAGATCGGTGAAAATGGGGTAGAACAGATTGCCTTTTCCGGTGGTGAGCACAGGAAAATCGTATTTCTGCTCGCCGGGCTGGCTGTCTTTGGCAGGGTGGACGGCGGAGAGAAAATGGGCCTGATTGGCGATGTGATCGAGGGCTTTTTGCTGCAGGTCGGCGTCTTCACGGAAACGTAGGGTTGCCAGCATTTGTTTTAGTTCCGGGTTGGTCACAATGGTTTTTGGTTTACTCATGATGCAGGTCTCCTTTGCATACCGTTGTAGATTTGTATATTGCTTTACAGCATGGGGAAGCGGCTGTTCTTATGTGTAAGCACGGCGTCGTACAGGGCGTCCACGGCTTCGGGGGTGGTTTTCTCGCCGAAGCTGATACGGAATGCGCCAGCGGCTTCCTTTTTGGAAAGGCGCAGGGCGGCAATTACATGGCTGGGCTTTCCCTTGTGGCAGGCGCTGCCGGCGGAGATGCAGATGCCCTTGTCGCCCAGCTCACTCACCAGATTCTGGCTGGGATAGCCCGGCAGCGTCAGGCACAGGATGTGAGGTGCGTCGGGAGTGCCCAGCACCTGCACGGTGGGGATGGACAAAAGCCGCTCCAGAGCATAGTCCCGCATGGCGCGGGTATGAGCGAGGATCTCCTCCAGCTGATCGGCGCGCTGTGCGACGGCTTTGGCAAACCCGGCGATCTGGGCGGTGGCTTCTGTGCCCGAGCGCAGGCCCTGTTCCTGGCCGCCGCCGCGCAGCAGCGGGATCATTTTGCTCTGCAGCGCCGGGGCGATATACAGTGCGCCCACGCCTTTGGGGCCGCCGATTTTATGGGCACTCAGGGAAATGAGATCTGCCCCGTCCTCCTGCGCGTGCAGCGGAACTTTCAAAAAGGCCTGCACCGCATCGGTGTGCAGCAGCGCCCGGCTCTTTCGGGCTTTGAGCTGGCGGGCGATCTCCGCGATGGGATATACGTTTCCCGTTTCATTGTTTACAGCCATGATGGATACCAGTGCCGTGTCCTCCCGCAGGGCCGCCTCCACCTGGTCAGCGGTGATGCGCCCGGCGTGGTCGGGCTGGAGATACGTTACCTCATACCCCTCTTGGGTCAGGGCCTTGCACGGTTCCAGTACGGCGCTGTGTTCCACGGCGGTGGTGATGATATGCCGCCCGGTGTGACGTCCGATATGCAGCGCTGCGCGGATGGCCCAGTTATCACTCTCGGTGCCGCAGGAAGTGAAATACAGTGCTCCGGCGTCGCAGCCCAGGGCCTGGGCGATAACAGCGCGCTGGGCGGCCACGGCATCCCGCGCTTCCCGGCCCAGAGGATACTGGGCGGAAGGGTTGCCGAAAGCCCTGGTCAGCGCATGGACCATCGCTTCGGCCGCTTCTGGCGCCACCGGCGTGGTAGCGGCATAATCAAAATAATACATGGAAAGAAAAACGCCCCAATCTTAAAACTTTAGGCTTGTCCAGCCGTCGCTCATAACGTATAATATTATAATTATGTTGCAAAGAAATGACAAGGGGGAAGAGAAAACTTTGAAAATCGCCCTTTACACGCTGGGCTGCAAGGTGAATCAGTACGAGACTCAGGCTATGGAGCAGGAGCTGCTGCGCCGGGGCCACACGCTGGTACCCTTTGAGGAAGCCGCGGACGCCTACATCATCAATACCTGTACGGTGACGGCGGTCAGCGACAAGAAATCCCGCAATGCCATCCGCCGTGCGAAAAAACGCAATGAAAATGCTGTGGTGGGTGTGTGCGGTTGCTATGCCCAGGTGGCGCCGGAGGAACTGCACGCACTGGGGATTGACGTGCTCTCCGGCAGCGGCAACCGCATGGGCTTTCTCGATCTGCTGGAGCAGGAATTTGCCCAGCGCCGTCCTGTGGTGGCGGTGGATGACGCCATGGCCCGGCGTGTGTTTGAGCCGCTTCCTGCCGGTGGATTGGCCAGCCGCACCCGTGCTATGCTAAAAGTAGAAGACGGCTGCGTAAACTTCTGCTCGTACTGTATCATCCCCTATGCCCGGGGCAGGGTGCGCTCTCTGTCGATGGAGGAGGCGGTGGCTGAGAGCCTCCGCTTGGCCAGGGAGGGATACCGGGAAATTGTGCTCACGGGCATTGAAATTTCCTCCTGGGGCCGGGATCTCAAAACGGGGCAGACCCTGACCGATCTGGTGGAGGCAGTGTGCCGGGCGGTACCGGAAGTGCGCATCCGTTTGGGCAGCTTGGAGCCGCGCACGGTGACGGAGGAGTTTTGTATCCGCTTGGCGGCGCTGCCCAATGTGTGCCCCCAGTTTCATTTGTCTCTGCAAAGCGGGTGCGACGAGACGCTGCGGCGCATGAACCGGAAATATGACACAGCACGCTATTTTGAATCGGTACAGCTGCTGCGCGATTTTTTTGATCGTCCCGCCATCACTACGGATCTTATTGTGGGGTTTCCGGAAGAGACGGAGGAGGAATTTCAGAAGACCCTTGCGTTTATTCGGCGCTGCGGCTTTGCGCAGATGCATGTGTTTCCCTATTCTATTCGTCCAGGCACGCCGGCGGCGCAGATGCGTCAGGTGGACGCAGCGGTGAAAGAGGAGCGCGTGCGCCGCGCCGGCACCGCAGCGGAACAGATGCACACGGACTATCTGGACGGCTGCGTGGGGAAAACCTATCCTGTTTTGTTTGAACGGGAGGAAAACGGCATGTCCCTGGGTCATGCACCGAATTATATGGAGGTGTGCGCCGCCGGAAGCGGCCTGCACAATGCGGTGCGCGCCGTTTCCATAATGCAGAGAAAAGGTGCTGTGCTGCAGGGAGAATTGGTTTGATTGCCCATTGTGCCGCGCCCTGAAATTTGATAAAATGGAATACAAAGACAGGAAAGAGAATTATATGAACGAAAACTTTTTTGCCTATATCTCCCGCATGCGCTACATCACGCGCTGGTCGCTGATGCGCAATTCCTATTCCGAAAATATCCAGGAGCATTCCCACATGGTGGCCGTGCTGGCCCATGCCCTGGCGGTGATCCGCAACCGCTGTTTCGGCGGAACCGTGGACGCGGGAGCTGTGGCTGTGGCGGCGCTGTATCACGATGCTTCGGAAATTCTCACCGGTGATCTGCCCACGCCCATCAAATATTATAACCCCGCGATCCGGGATTCGTACAAAGCAGTGGAATCCGTGGCCCAGGACCGGCTGCTTTCCATGCTGGGAGAAGAGCTGGCGGAGGAGTATGAGCCAATCCTCAAGGAAAGCGACGTGGATGTAGCGAATCTGGTGAAGGCAGCGGACAAGCTGTCGGCCTATATCAAATGCGTGGAAGAGGGTAAGGCGGGCAACAACGAGTTCCGCGCCGCTGCGGAGCAGATTCTGGACGCCCTGCGCCAGAACCCCCTGCCGGAAGTGCACTATTTTATGGAGCACTTCCTGCCGGCCTTTGAGCTGACGCTGGACGAGCTGAACGAAACCTGAAGGAAACTGAAATCAGAAAAACAAAAAAGGAGAAAGCGAGCATGAAAGCAATCGTTACCGTGATTGGCAAGGATCAGGTGGGCATCATTGCCGGGGTATGCACAAAACTGGCGGAGTATCAGGTGAACGTGCTGGACATCAGCCAGACCGTTATGAACGACTATTTCACCATGATGATGGTGGTGGATACCGAGCAGTGCGCACAGCCTTTCGATACCCTGTCCGCTGCCCTGGCGGACTACGGCCAGAACCGGGGACTCAGTGTGCGCATTCAGCGTGAGGATATTTTCAACGCGATGCATAAGATTTAAGAGGGTGTTTTGTTTATGATGAATCAAAACGATATTCTCAGCACGATCCACATGATCGATCAGCAGCATCTGGACATCCGCACCATTACCATGGGCATTTCGCTGCTGGACTGCTGCGACAGTGATCCCAAGCGGGCCTGCGAGAAAATTTATGACAAAATCACCCGCAGCGCCAAAGATTTGGTGAAAACCGGAGAGGCCATCGAGGCGGAATTTGGCATTCCCATTGTAAACAAACGCATTTCCGTCACGCCCATCGCCTTGGTGGCCGGCGCGTCGGAGGCGCGGGATTATGTGCCCTTTGCCGTGGCGTTGGACAAAGCCCGGGCGGAAACGGGCGTCAACTTTATCGGCGGCTTCTCCGCGCTGGTGCAAAAGGGCATGACTGGGGCGGATCTGCGGCTGATCCGTTCCATTCCAGAGGCCCTGGCCACCACGGAACTGGTGTGTGCTTCGGTGAACATCGGCTCTACCAAGGCGGGCATCAATATGGACGCTGTGGCCCTGATGGGCGAAGTGATCAAGAATACGGCTCAGCGTACCGCTGACGCTCATGGTTTTGGCTGCGCTAAGCTGGTGGTGTTCTGCAACGCAGTGGAGGACAACCCCTTCATGGCAGGAGCTTTCCACGGCGTGTCCGAGGCGGATCAGGTCATCAATGTGGGTGTTTCCGGCCCTGGTGTGGTTCATCATGCGCTGCAGAGTGTGAAGGGAGAGCCTTTTGATGTGGTGGCGGAAACCATTAAAAAGACGGCGTTCCACATCACCCGTATGGGTCAGCTTGTGGCGCAGGAGGCATCCCGGCGTTTGGACGTTCCTTTTGGCATTGTGGATTTGTCTCTGGCGCCAACGCCGGCCATCGGTGACAGCGTGGCCCGCATTCTGGAAGAAATGGGTTTGGAAGTCTGCGGTACCCACGGCACTACGGCGGCATTGGCGATGCTCAATGATGCGGTGAAGAAAGGCGGCGTTATGGCGTCTTCCAGCGTGGGCGGCCTGTCTGGCGCGTTTATCCCCGTCAGCGAAGATGAGGGTATGATCGCGGCTGCATCTTCCGGCACGCTGACGCTGGACAAGCTGGAAGCCATGACCTGTGTGTGTTCGGTGGGCCTGGACATGATTGCAGTGCCCGGCGACACGTCGGCGCAGACCCTTTCGGCAATCATTGCCGACGAGGCGGCCATTGGTATGGTGAACACCAAAACTACGGCGGTGCGTCTGATTCCCGCGCCGGGGCTGAAGGTGGGCGATACGGTGGATTTCGGCGGTCTGCTGGGCAGCGCGCCCATCATGCCGGTGCATGGCGAAAGCGCTGCGGCTTTTATTGCCAGAGGCGGGCGAATCCCCGCGCCGATGCACAGCCTGAAAAATTGAACAAAGTTTCAAAGCAGGATGCTTGCGTGCAAGCGTTCTGCTTTCTTTTTCAGTGTTGCGGATATGGCAAAAAACGCCTTTATTTTTCGTGCAATTCTAACAGAACGGAATCCGGCGTTTCTCCTTGACGGATTTTTGATGCAGTTGTATAATTTGTACAAACATGAAAAGGATTCAAGGAGATGTTTCTGTAAAAAAGGATAGAAGAACGTCGAAAATTTTTCCATTTTTTCGAAAAATGTTCTATAGAATAGAATTGTCTCTGTGGAAAAGACAAGGAGCTGATAAACATGGGAAGAAAAGACAGTCTCGCCTTTAACAGCCATGTGTTTCACGAGGGAACCATGGCTCAGGGGTATGAGTTTTTCGGCGCGCACGCGGCACAGCGCGAGAGTACGGACGGTTATGTGTTCCGCGTGTGGGCGCCCCATGCGAAAAAGGTGGCCGTGGTCGGCGATTTCAATGATTGGGACGCCGAAAAAAACCCGATGAGCATCGTCGAGCGGGAGATTTGGGAAGGGTTTGTGCCAGGGCTGCAGGAGTATGATCTTTACAAGTTCGCCATCACCGGCCCGGATGGGGAGATCCGCATGAAGGCGGATCCTTATGCCTTCCACGCTGAGACGCGGCCCGGCACGGCTTCCAAACTCTATGATATCCGGGGGTATGAATGGCACGATCAGGCGTTTCGGGCGCAGCGGCACCGGCGCAAGATCAGCGAAGCACCTATGAACACTTATGAGGTGCATCTTGGTTCCTGGAAACGCTATGAAAACGGCGATTCCCTGAGTTACCGGGATCTGGCCGAGCAGCTGGTGCCTTATGTGAAGGAGCTGGGATACAACTACGTTGAACTGCTGCCGGTAACAGAGCATCCGCTGGACGCCTCCTGGGGCTACCAGTGCACCGGTTATTTTGCCCCTACCTCACGTTACGGCACGCCCAAGGATTTTATGTATTTTGTGGACCAGTGCCATCAGGCAGGTATTGGCGTGGTACTGGACTGGGTGCCGGCCCATTTCTGCAAGGATGCATTCGGCCTGTATGAATTTGACGGTGCGCCCTGTTATGAGTATGCGGATCCTAAAAAATGGGAGCACTACGGCTGGGGCACCCGGGTGTTCGATTATGAAAAGCCGGAGGTCAAATCTTTCCTGCTGTCCTCAGCAGAGTACTGGATCACCCAGTATCATATTGACGGATTGCGAGTGGATGCTGTGGCGTCCATGCTGTATCTCGATTATGACCGCAGGGACGGTCAGTGGACGCCCAACCGCAAAGGCGGCAAAGAAAATCTGGAGGCCATCGCCTTTTTGCAGGATCTCAACCGCATGGCGTTCCGAACGAATCCCGATGTGCTGATGATCGCGGAGGAATCCACGGCCTGGCCTATGGTGTCCCGCCCGGTGGATGCCGGCGGGCTGGGATTCAATTTGAAATGGAATATGGGCTGGATGAACGATATGACCCATTACATCAAGCTCGATCCCTATTTCCGAAAGGACAATCATCGGGACGTGACGTTTTCCTTTATGTATGCCTTTTCTGAGAATTTTGTGCTTCCTATGTCCCACGATGAGGTGGTGCATATGAAAGGATCGCTGATGGGAAAGATGCCCGGCGATGAAACACTGAAAGCTGCCGGTGTGCGGGCGTTCTACTCTTATATTCTGATGCACCCGGGTAAAAAACTGATCTTTATGGGTGCAGAGCTGGGCCAGATCAATGAATGGCATTATGAAGGCCAGTTGGATTGGGCCTTGCTGAATGAGCCTCTGCACGCAAAGCTGAAAACATTTTTCGAAGCGGCGAACCATTTTTATCTGGACACCAAAGAGCTGTGGGAAGTGGATTTTGACTGGGAAGGCTTTGAATGGATTGTGGCCGACGACTGCAATAATAATGTGGTGGTGTTCCTGCGGCGGGATAAAAAAGGTAAAGAAGTGGTCTGTGCGGTGAATTTTTCTCCAGTGGAACTGCACCATTACCGCTTCGGCGTGCCACAGAAAAAAGAATATGTTGAAATTTTTAATTCTGATGATCCCGCGTTTGGGGGCAGCGGCGCAGGCAATCCTGCGCGGGTGCGAACGGAATGGATTCCGTCCCACGGCCATCCCTGCAGTGTGGAGGTCACGATTCCTCCCATGGCCGGCATGGTGCTGCGGGGAGAGGGATACCTGCGTATGCCGAAGAATAAGACCGTTGACCAGAAGCTGGTCACAGTGAAGAAAATTCCGGCAAAGGATATGCCCATAAGACGCTCCGGGCAGGCTTCGGCTAAAGAACGCGCCTGAGCAAGCGGATAAGAAGTATTGACAGGAAAGGATTGGCAGACGATGAAAAAAGAGGTTGTTGCGATGCTCCTGGCTGGGGGCCAGGGCAGCCGGCTTTATGTGCTGACGGGCAAAGTGGCAAAGCCGGCCATACCATTTGGCGGAAAATACCGCATTATCGATTTTCCTCTGTCCAACTGTGTCAATTCCGGTATTGATACGGTGGGTGTGTTGACGCAGTATCAGCCCCTGGAACTGAACAGCTATATCGGCAGCGGACAGCCATGGGATCTGGACGGCAGCGACGGCGGCGTACATATTTTGCCGCCCTATGTTTCCCAGGGCGATCAGGGTACCTGGTATAAGGGAACGGCCAATGCCATCTATCAGAACATTGGTTTTATTGACCTGTATGAGCCGGAGTATGTGGTGATTCTGTCCGGCGACCATATTTATAAAATGGACTATGCGAAAATGGTCAACCGACACAAGGAAAGCGGGGCGGCCTGCACCATTTCCGTGATGGAGGTTCCGTGGGACGAGGCGCCCCGTTTCGGTATTATGAATGTGGATGAAGAAGACGGCATCGTCGAGTTTGAGGAAAAACCGTCCCAACCAAAGAGCAACCTGGCTTCTATGGGGATTTACTGCTTCTCCTGGAAGGAGCTGCGGCATTACCTGGTTGAAGACGAGAAAGACGCGGATTCCCAGAATGATTTCGGGAAAAATATTATTCCCAATATGCTCCGAGACGGCAAGAAAATGGTGGCGTACCGCTTTGCCGGATACTGGAAAGATGTGGGTACGCTGGACAGTCTGTGGGACGCCAATATGGATATGCTGGCCCGCAACGGTGGGTTGGATGTATTCGACAGCGAATGGCCGATCTATGCCCGTACGCCGCGCAAAGCACCGGCCTATCTCGGTGCGCGGGCCATGGTAAGCCACAGCGTGGTCACGCAGGGCAGCATCATTGAGGGAAGTGTGGAGAACTCTGTGGTAGCCCATTCCGTCACAGTGGGCAAAGGCGCCAGCGTGCGCTACAGCGTGGTGATGCCCGGCGCGGTGATTGAAGACGGCGCGTCAGTGGAATATGCTATTCTGGGCGAGGGCGCGCATATTGGTCCGGATGCCAGGGTAGGGGCACCGCCGGAGACGGCGGAAGACCCGTCCGCTTGGGGTATTGCTGTGATCGGGCCGTTTTGCCGGATTGCGGAAAAGGAAGTTGTGGCCCCTGGCAAAATGCTGGACAGCGATCACAAGGAGGTGCTGAGAAAATGACCCGGATGCATGGTATCATTTTTGCCTACGGCAAATGCCCGAAACTGCAGACGCTGGTGGAGCAGCGTGTGGCAGATTCTATCCCCTATGCGGCCCGCTACCGCATTGTGGACTTTACCATCTCCAATATGGTCAATGCCGGCGTGACCGATGTGGGCATTATTCTGCAGGATAAGTATCAGAGTATGCTGGATCATCTTGGCTCCGGCAAGGACTGGGATCTGAGCCGCAAGCACGGCGGGCTGCGTCTGTTGCCTTCGGTGCCCAAGATCGATCCCAGCCGGGAGTTCCGCGGTAAGATGGAGGCGCTGGCTGCCATTGAAAGTTATGTGCAGCGGATCCGGCAGGAATATGTGGTTCTGGCCAACGGTGCGCTGATCTGTAATATGCCGCTGGGGGATGTGCTGGAGGAGCATATCCGTTCCGGCGCGGACATTACCTGTGTCTGTGCGCCCGGCGGAGACGGGAAAACCACCAGCTATTTGATGGACGAAGACGGCACGATCACCGATGTGGTCAGCCGCGGCGAGGTGCGGGGCGGCTGCGATGCGCTGGAAGTGTATATCATCAGTAAAAAGCTGTTGCTGGAGCTGATTGCCGAATGCGACGGGCACAATGAGTACAGTTTCCACCGCGCTGTGCTGCAGGGGATGAAGAACCGGCTCAAACTGCACGCTTATGTGTTCCGGGGATATGCCGCCCGCATCATGAGCGTGGACAACTACTATAAACGCAGTATGGAGCTGTTGCGCGCGGAAGTGCGCGCGGATCTGTTCTTGCCGGAGCGGCCCATCCGCACCAAAGACCGCAGCGATGCCTCCACCTATTATGGCCCAGGCAGCACGTGCGTCAATTCGCTGGTATCCGACGGCTGCATTATTGAGGGTCAAGTGGAGGACAGCATTATTTTCCGCGGTGTCCGTGTGGAAAAAGGCGCAAAAGTCTGTGGCTGCATCGTGATGCAGGACACAGTGATCCGCGCTGGCGCCACGCTGAAATATGCCATTGCCGACAAAAATGTTACGATTACGGAAAACCGCATGTTGATGGGGCACAGCAACTATCCGCTGGCCATTTCCAAGTTCAGCATCGTTTAAGACGGTGTGGATCTTGTTCCGGCGGCTATCGAAACAAGGGAAGAAATGGCGCTGGAACGTTGGAATTTTGTAAAAAAAGTCACTCGTATCTCCCGGAAGGAACTGCTATAATAAAACAGCCCGGCGCGCTCCGCCATTCCGGTGGCGGAACGGCTGGACATCGGATCGGAGGAAAAGATGAAAGTATTATTCGTAACCAGCGAATGCGTTCCATTTTGTAAGACTGGCGGATTGGGCGATGTGGCCGGCAGCCTGCCCCAAGCGCTTGCTGCCGGTGGCGACGAGGTGGCGGTAATTCTGCCGCTGTATCAGACCGTGGCGGATAAATATGTGGAAGAGCTGACGTTTGTGAAATATATTTACGTCACCTTGGCCTGGCGCAGTGTATATTGCGGCCTTTTCCGCTGCGAGCGCGGCGGCGTCACCTATTACTTTATCGATAATGAGCACTATTTTGCCCGGCCCGACCTCTACGGTTACTACGATGACGGGGAGCGCTTTGCTTATTTTTCCCGTGCTGTGGTGTCACTGTTGACGCATCTGGACTTTATGCCGGAAGTGATTCACTGCAATGACTGGCAGACGGCCCTGGTGCCCATCTATCTTTCGGACGATGCTGTGCGCTGGGATGTGCTGCGCAGTATCCGAACGGTGTTTACCGTGCATAATATTGAGTACCAGGGGCGCTACGGCCGCGAAACGCTGGAAGATCTTTTCGGCCTTCCCTGCGGCTGGTTTGACGGCGGTACGCTGGCTTTTTCCGGTGATGTGAATCTGCTCAAGGGCGCCCTGCTTACCGCAGATGCGGTGACGACCGTCAGTCCGACCTATGCCCAGGAACTGAAATACGCCTATTTTGCCCACGGGATGGAAGGCGTAATGAATTTGTGCGATTGGAAGCTTCACGGCGTCCTCAACGGCATTGATATGGATCGTTATAACCCAGCCGTGGATCGCTGCCTGGTGCAGAATTACTCGGTGGAAGACCTATCCGGTAAGGCCGCATGTAAGGCGGCGCTGCAGCGGGAAATGGGGCTGCGGGAGGATCCGAATCTTCCCATTGTGGCGGTGGTCAGCCGCTTGGTATCCCACAAGGGCCTGGATCTGATCTGTGAAACGCTGGACGGCATGATGGATCTTGGCATCCAGTTTGTGGTGCTGGGCAAAGGCGACTGGCAGTATGAGGAATTTTTCAGCAATGCACAATACCGCTTCCCCGGCATGTTGGCGGCCCGGATCGAATACAATGAGGCGACTTCCATGCGGATTTACTCTGGCGCAGATCTGTTCCTGATGCCATCCAAGAGCGAACCGTGCGGATTGAGTCAGATGATTGCCATGCGTTACGGAACGCTGCCGATTGTCCGCGAGACCGGCGGGCTGAAAGATACAGTGCATCCCTATGAGGAATGGTGCTGCGGCGGAAACGGCTTTACCTTTGCCAATTACAATGCCGGTGATATGTGGTATGTGGTGCGCGAAGCTGCTCGTTTGTTCTGGGACAATAAAGAAGCCTTTGCCGTGCTGCAGAAGCGCGCCATGACTGAAGATTTCAGCTGGGCAGGCAGTGCAAAGGAATATCATCAGATTTACGAGCAGATCCGTTAAAGGCAGGGAGGGTTCTGGCCGCAAAGTGAGCCGCCTTCCGGGCCTGCCTGTCGTGCAGGTGTTGTGTACGGTTGCGGAAGCGTCTGTTTCCGGAACAGGGCGTTTCCTTTCTCTGCCGCTCAGCGGTGGAATGTTCCGGCGTTTTAAAAACGGGGGACCCCTCCGGGGGTCCCGTTTTTGGTTTTCACCCTTGGGTAAATTGGAATTGAAACAAAACAGGAAAGGACGTTTTCCCATGCAGCAACTTTATACAGTTCAGGATATGGAAGAGGCGATCCGCGGCAAGCTGCGCCTCAATTACGGCATTTCAGAAAAAGATGTCAACGAGGAATATTTGTTCAAAGCCTGCGCGTTGGTCCTGCGGGATATGATGGCGCTGCACGGCGCAGAAACCATGGACCGCGTGGAGCGTGCCCACGAGCGCAGGGTGCATTATCTCTCTCTGGAGTTTTTGATGGGCCGCAGCCTGATGAAAAATGCCTATAATCTGGGCGTTCTGGAGGCGATGAACGGCGCCATTGAAAACATGGGCTTTAAGAGCGCGGATATTTTTGAAATGGAACCGGACGCGGGTCTCGGAAACGGCGGCCTGGGCCGCCTGGCCGCCTGCTATCTCGACTCCATGACCACGCTGGGGATTCCGGCCACTGGCTATTCTCTGTGCTATGAACTCGGCATTTTTAAACAGCGCATCGTGGACGGCCAGCAGGTGGAACTGCCCGACGACTGGAAAGCAGTGGGTGGAGCATGGCTGATTGCCAAACCGGAAGAGCGCGAAGAGGTGCGCTTCGGAGGAAAGCTTCGCGAAGTGTGGCATGACGGCCATCTGCATGTGGTGCATGAAGATTACAATACCGTGATTGCCATTCCCTGTGATATGGAGATCGCCGGCTACGGCACTGACCATGTGAATACCCTGCGGCTGTGGGAGGCCCGTTCGCCCCGTACGCTGGATATGGCGCTGTTTTCCTCGGGCCAGTATGTCCGCGCCACGGAAGAACAGACCATGGCACAGACGATTACCAAGATTCTGTATCCCAATGACGAGCATATGGAAGGGAAGTCTCTGCGTCTGAAGCAGCAGTATTTCTTTGTTTCCGCCACCGTGCAGTCCCTGGTGCGCAAGCATGTGGAGGTCTACGGAACGCTTAAGAATTTCCATGAAAAAAATGTGATCCAGATCAATGATACCCACCCGGCCATGGTCATTCCTGAATTGATGCGCATTTTGATGGACGAAGCCGGCTATTCCTGGGACGAGGCTTGGGAGATTACCCGAAATTCTGTGGCCTATACCAACCATACCGTGCTTTCCGAGGCGCTGGAACGCTGGCCCCAGACGCTGATCGAAAGCCTGCTGCCCCGCATCTGGCAGATCATTGACGAAATCGGCAAGCGCTATCAGAAAAGCGTGGAGGAGTTTTTCCATCACAACAACGCCATCACCGAGAAAATGGCGGTGGTATGGGGCGGCGAGGTGCGCATGGCCAATTTGTGCATTGCCGGCGGCAGTGCTGTCAACGGCGTGTCGGCCCTGCACACGGAGATTTTGCGCACGGATGTGTTCCGCGAAGCCTGCCAGATGGAACCGGCAAAATTCAAAAATGTGACCAACGGCATCGATCACCGCCGCTGGCTGGCTCAGAGCAATCCCGGCCTGCATGGGCTGATCTGTGATCTGACCGGTGGGGATCGGTACCTCCTGCATCCTATGGAGCTGCAGAAATTGGATCAGTATGCCGGGGATGCCCAGGTGCTTGCGCGTCTGGGAAGCATCAAGCGCGGGAACAAAGAGGCTTTTGCACGCGCTGTCAAGCGCAGCTCCGGCGTGGTGTTAAATGTGGACGGTATTTTCGACGTCCAGGTTAAGCGCCTGCATGAATATAAGCGCCAGCTGCTCAATGTGATGCAGATCATTGCCCGCTATCAGGAGCTGCACGACGACCCGAACCGGGATGTTGTCCCCCATGTATATTTGTTCGGCGCCAAGGCGGCGCCTGGCTACAAGGTGGCGAAAGATATTATCCGCCTGATCAATGTGCTGGCCCGGCAGATCGACAGCGATCCGCTGTGCCGCGGCAAGCTGCAGGTGGTGTTTCTGGAGAATTACTGCGTGTCTCTGGCCGAAAAGCTGATGCCTGCAGCGGAGGTGTCGCAGCAGATTTCCACTGCCGGCAAGGAGGCCTCCGGCACCGGAAATATGAAATTCATGATGAATGGAGCACTGACCATCGGGACTTTGGATGGCGCTAATGTGGAGATGCACGATGTGCTGGGCGATGAAAACATGTTCCTCTTCGGCCTGCATGCCGACGAGGTGGCGGATATGAAGCGCGGAGGGTATGATCCGTCGCTGTTCTATCAGCGTGACGAGATGCTGCACCGTGTGGTGGATCAAATCCGCGATGGTTTTGGCGGCGTCTGTTTTGAGGAGCTGTATGAGCGGCTGCTCTACAATCGCTACGGTGCGGCGGACGAGTATATGCTCCTGGCGGATTTTGCCGCCTATTGTGACGCGGAGCAACGTATGGTGGCAGCGTATCAGGATGCAGAACACTGGAATCGGATGTCGCTGCACAATATTGCCCGCAGTGGTATTTTTGCTGCGGACCGCTCGGTGGCGGAGTATGCCGATACGATTTGGAATGTCCATCATAAATAAACCGAAAGGCTCCGGCAGCCTGGGACGCTCAGGCTGCCGGGGCCTTTTTGCACGCGGGCGAGAATAAGCAGGCATCGGAATGCAGCAGTCTGCAAGTCCTGCGCTGGCTGCAGCCCCTTGCAAAACGGGTGTTGCTATGGTAAAGTGAAGAAACGCAAACCAGGCGGTTAAAAACGGCAGAATATGCGGAGGGAGGCGTACAGCGGTGGCAAAGCGGCAGGAGGAAAAAGTGCTGGCGGCGGTGTTGGCTTCAGAGGACGGAGATGCGATTGCCCGGCTGGCCGAAGGATATTATTACGGCCGGGGACGGGAAAAAAACCTGCGCACGGCGCTGCAGCTGTGGGAACGGGCGGCGGCGCTGGGCAATGCCGAGGCCCAGTATTACCGTGGCGTGTGTTGTTTTTACGGTGACGGCGTGCCCAGAGACAAGGAGGCGGCCTTTCGTTTGTGGGAGCAGGCGGCGGAACAGGGACACGTTGGCGCATGCAGAAGCTTGGAAACACTGCGCGGCAGAGAAAGCTGATCTGCGGTTTCCTGGCCGGGGAAGATCGGATTGATTCTTAAAATTGTATAAAAACTGTGAAAAAAAGACTATGGCAATTGACAGAATACAATTTTTTCCTGTATGATAACCATTGATCGTTAAAGCGTACGCAGCGCGGCCAAGAGCCGCTGTTTGGGCAAGAAGAGGAGGACGCAGATTTGATTTTCATCAACATGTTCCGGGGATTCTGTATGGCGCTGGCCGACAGTGTGCCCGGTGTTTCCGGCGGTACGATCGCCTTTTTGCTGGGATTTTACGACCGCTTTCTTTCTTCGCTGGACAACCTGATCCACGGAAGCGGACAGGGCCGGCGTCCGGCGCTGAAATTCCTGATCCAGTTGGGGCTTGGCTGGGTGATTGGCATGGGCTTGGCGATCCTGGCGCTGAGCCGTGTGTTTGAAAGCCATATTTATGCTATCAGTTCCGTATTTATCGGCTTTATCCTGTTTGCCATCCCATTGGTACTGCATGAGGAAAAAATGACGCTGCGAGGGCGCTGGAAATGGTCGCCCTTTGTTTTGGCGGGTATCGTCTTTGTGGTGGTAGTGTCCTCCATTCATCCTGTGTCCGGCGGCGCGGTGAGCGGTGTGGGGAGCCTTGTTTATGTGTTTCTTGGCGGCCTTGTGGCCATTTCCGCCATGGTGCTGCCTGGGATTTCCGGTTCTACGCTGTTGCTGATCATGGGGCTGTATTTGCCGGTAATCACTGCGGTGCGCGCAGTGATGGGCTTTGATTTTTCTGCGCTGCCCACTGTTATCGCGTTTGCGCTGGGCGTATGTGCCGGCGTGGCGTTGATTATCCGGCTGCTGCGCTATTTGATGGAGCATTACCGTGCGCAGATGATTTTCCTGATTGTTGGTTTGATGCTTGGATCACTCTATTCTGTGGTCTTGGGACCCACTACGCTGGAGCCGCCCCGCGCGGCGATGGCGTTGGGCACTTTCCGCCCTCTGTTTTTCCTGCTGGGCGGTGCAGTGATCCTGGGACTGCAGGGTATGAAAATCTGGCTGACTCGCAAAGGGATTCAAAAGACGGAAGAATAAAACACTGTAAAGAGCAAGCCCCCATCCGGCACTGCCGGATGGGGGCTGTTTTTCCAAGGAATATGTGCGGCATCAATGCTTTTGGTGCAGAAGACGGTGTTGGAGATCCCGATGGAAATAGGCGCGGGTCTCTTTTGCTACCACGCCGGACAACGCCAGCAGGGCGACGATGTTGGGGAGAGCCATCAGGGCATTGAAAATATCAGCGATGGTCCACACGGCGGCCACCGTCAGATAAGGGCCGATAAAGACCGCGGCGATATACAGCCAACGATAGCATTTGACGGCGGCTTTGTTGCCGTTTGTAAAGTATTCCAGGCAGCGTTCGCCGTAGTAGTTCCAGCCAAGAATGGTTGTAAAAGCGAAGAAGATCAGGCACAGCATCAGGATAAACGCGGACATCGCGGAGGGGAAAGGCAGTCCTACCTGGAAAGCGCGGGTCGTGATCTGTACGCCTTTCAAGCCCAGTTCAGGCACCCAGGATTCGGTTAATACAATGGCCAGCCCGGTCATGGTACACACGACGATGGTGTCGATAAAGGTGCCGGTCATTGTGACCAGGCCTTGGCGAACCGGTTCTCTGGTCTGGGCAGCGGCGGCGGCGATGGGGGCCGAACCAAGTCCGGCCTCGTTGGAGAAGATGCCTCGAGCCACACCGTTCTGGATGGCGTCTTTGATGGTGACGCCGATCACACCGCCAAGGGCAGCCTGTGGTGCAAAGGCTGAGGTGACGATTGTGACAATGGCACCGGGTACCTGCTGCAGATTGCAAAGCAGCAGAAGAACGGCAAAGAGAATATATGTAATCGCCATAAAAGGAACGATGATCTGAGATACGCCGGCAATGCGCTTGATGCCGCCGATGACCACCAGAGCCACGGCCAGTGTGACCAAGAGGCCTGCAACAATGGTTGTCAGTGTAATGGGGACGGCGCTTTCGCCCTGGCCGATGGAAAAGACCACATGCTGCAGACTGGGGTCAAAGAAGTTTTGCGCGGCGGAGGTAATGCCGTTGACCTGCGTAATGGTTCCGATACCCAAAAGGCCCGCCGTGGCACCCAGAAATGCAAAAGTTTTGGCCAACCATTTCCAGTTTTTGCCCATGCCGCGCTCGATGTAATAAAACGGGCCGCCCAGCACATGACCGTCTTTATCAATGCTGCGGTATTTGATGGCCAGAAGGCCTTCGGAATATTTGGTGGCCATACCGAAAAAAGCGACAATTTCCATCCATAAAAGCGCGCCCGGTCCACCGGCGGCGATGGCCGTAGCTACGCCCACGATGTTGCCTGTGCCGATGGTAGCGGACAGGGCAGTGCACAGCGCGCCGAAGCTGGTCACTTCGCCTTCTCCGTGGGCCTCGTTATGCACCATGTATTTGAGTGCCCGGCCCAGATGACGGATCTGCAGGAACCGCACCCGCAGTGTCAGCCAGATGCCGCAGCCAATAATCAGGGCGCACAGCGGGATACCCCAGATATACTTGTCGATAAGTTCCAGAATATACATAAATTGATCCATAAGCGATGCCTCTTTCCTCTTTCAAACTGACCGTTGCCATGTGCTTTTGTGTGGTGGATAAAGTGTGCTGGTCCACCTTATGCGGCGGCGGAGTGAAAAATGCGCTGAAACTATTTTACATGGTAAAGTGATAAATGACAAGAGTGTGTCGGAATTTCGGCGCATGTGCAATGGATGTTGCCCATATTGCGGCCATTTGTCTTTGCTGGGAGGAATTTTGGGAAGGAAGCGAAAAAAATAACGAAAGAATAGACTGTACAGCCAGAGTGCAGGCCGGGACTTTTCTACCAAAACAGCTTTACAGATGGGGAAGAATTGGATATAATAGTACCAATATGCAGATCAAAGAATTATTTTACGATACAGGTGGAGAAAACAAGCATGAGCATGATCGAATTTGATGAGTACAAGCAGAAGCTGCTCGCACAAAAGCCCACGCTGGAGGAGCTGAAAAACGCGCTGAATATTGACGGCGCGCGGCAGGAGTATGCCCGTTTGCAGGACGAAAGCGCTCAGGAGGGCTTTTGGAGTGACATGGAGCATTCGCAGAAAGTGGCCCAGCAGATTAAGCGCTTGGAGAATAAAATACGCGCCCATGAAAAGCTCTGCACGGATTGGGAAGATACCATGACGCTGTGTGAAATGGCCATTGAGGAGGACGACGAGTCTCTGCTGGAAGAATTGACCGAGTCTTATGACAAGCTGGAGAGCGAAATTGCGGATCGCCGCCTGGCGACGTTGCTTTCCGGCGAATATGACGCCAATAATGCCATTGTGGCGCTGCACTCCGGCGCTGGCGGCACCGAGGCTCAGGACTGGACCGAAATGCTCTACCGCATGTACACCCGTTGGGTGGAGCGTCACGGCTTCACCTATAAAATCCTCGATTATGAGGACGGTGACGAAGCCGGCATCAAATCTGCCACCATTGCAGTGGAGGGCGACAATGCCTACGGCTATCTCAAAAGTGAGAACGGCGTGCACCGTCTGGTGCGTGTTTCTCCGTTTGATGCCAATGCCCGCCGCCAGACATCTTTTGCTGCGGTGGAGGTTATGCCGGAAATGGATGATGACAATTCCATTGAGATCCGTGAAGAGGACATCGAGATGCAGGTGTTTCGCTCCTCCGGCGCCGGTGGCCAGCACATCAATAAAACGTCTTCTGCAGTGCGCCTGATCCACAAGCCCACGGGGATTGTGGTTTCCTCGCAGCAGGAGCGCAGCCAGTTTCAGAACCGCGACAACTGTATGAAAATGCTGCGGGCCAAGCTGATGGAACTGAAAGCTCAGCAGCACGCCGAAAAGATCTCTGATATCAAGGGTGTGCAGATGAAGATTGAGTGGGGCAGCCAGATCCGCTCCTATGTGTTTATGTCCTATCAGATGGTCAAGGATACGCGTACCGGATATGAAACCGGCAACATCGACAATGTCATGGACGGCGATTTGGATGGCTTTATCAATGCCTATCTGACTGCCAGCGCCAACGGTACGCTGAAGAAATAACGCCTCCGACTCTGAGAAGGAGGATGCCGCAGAATAAAACCCCGGCTCTGAAATTGAGCCGGGGTTTTGCTGTATGGTACGTTACAGAGCACTTTTTTCCAATTCGGCGGCGATAAAGCCTGCCACCTGCTCCATGGGAATATCCAGCGCGGCGGCCAGTTCGCTGTGCAGCAGCTCTTCTGCCCGCTTCTGGTATTCCTGATCCACTTTATAGGGTCTGCGCCCGTTCTCGGCATTGGTGCGGTGATCCTTGACCAGTGTATAGGGCTGCATAACATAA
>ERZ856578.2197-NODE-2197-length-33149-cov-3.450109_pt1 | contig 33149 bp, 33 predicted proteins | sample MGYA00514384_ERZ856578 | MGnify/ENA primary metagenome ERZ856578 (study PRJEB29103, sample SAMN06111958) | human gut metagenome | biome: human gut; feature: ankylosing spondylitis patient; material: healthy_person | host: Homo sapiens | place: China:Hangzhou... | reverse complement strand
CTTGATTTTGCTGGATTTCTGAGCTATTCAATTTTTTGACTTTACTCTCCGTTGCGGGGGAGCACACCCGGTTGCTTACGCTCCCAGCTGAGCTATACCCCCAAATAATGGTTGACTTTTTAGAAAAATCTGCTATACTAACATAGTTGAGCATCTTCTTCAATTGTTGCTCGACCTGAACAACGATGCTATTATAGCACGGGGGATTTGGCCTGTCAAGCATTTTTTAGGAGATTTTTTGTGTGATGAAAAATTATTTCGAGTTGTCCATGGAACCCGGAGAAATCCGGGCGATCAGCAGCATTGCGCTGGCCCATCTGGGAGATGCCGTGTATGAGGTGTTAGTGCGCGCCTGGCTTTGTGCGCACGGGAAAGCCACTGGAAAAGGAATGCACCGGGCTACGGTGGCGCTGGTGTGCGCGCCGGAACAGGCGCGGCGGGCGGAGCGGATTCTCTCTCGATTAACGGAAGAGGAGCATGCCGTCTTTCGGCGGGGCCGCAACGCCCATGTGCACAGTGTGCCGCAGAATGCCAGCCGCAGCGAATATCAGGAAGCCACGGCGCTGGAAGCCCTGCTGGGCTATCTGTACTTATTGGGCCGGCGGGAGCGAATCAATGAACTGTTTAACAGTATGATGGAGGAAGACGAAACGGCGGAGGATGCGACGTGAAGCACACCGTGATTGAAATCAGTGATCTTTCCCTGCCGGAGCTGGACATATTTGCCCGCCTGACTGAGGCACAGCTGCGCAGCCGTCTGGAGCCGGAAAAGGGAATTTTTATTGCGGAAAGCCCAAAGGTGATTGCACGGGCACTGGATGCCGGCTGCCAGCCGTTGGCCTTTCTGATGGAGCGCCGGCATCTGGACGGACAGGGAAAAGAACTGTTGGCGCGCTGCGGCGCGATCCCTGTTTATACTGCCGACCGGGCGGTGCTGGCGAAACTGACAGGCTATGAACTGACCCGGGGAATCCTCTGCGCTATGCGGCGGCCGATCCAGCCTTCGATGGAGGAACTGTGCGCCAGTGCGCGGCGGGTCGTGGTGCTGGAAGACATTGTGGACACCACCAATGTGGGCGCGATCTTCCGCTCGGCAGCGGCGCTGCACATGGATGCGGTTTTGCTGACGCCGGCCTGCTGTGATCCGCTGTGCCGCCGCGCGGCGCGGGTGAGCATGGGCACGGTGTTTCAAATCCCGTGGACCCGTATCGGAGCTGCTGCATCCGATTGGCCCGGCGCCGGGTTGGCGCAGCTGCATGCGCTGGGATTTCAAACTGCTGCCATGGCGCTGAGTGAACCTTCGGTTTCGATTGACGACGCAGTGCTCCGCCGGGTGGAAAAGCTGGCTATTGTGCTGGGCACAGAAGGAGACGGTCTGGCGCGGGACACCATTGCTCAATGCGATTATGCGGTGCGAATCCCCATGGCCCATGGGGTGGATTCGTTAAATGTGGCGGCGGCCAGCGCAGTGGCATTCTGGCAGTTGGGTGTGCGGTAAAGTACAGCTGCCTGCGCTGCAGCAATCGAAACGGAGAGAGGACGATCCTTTGAAAAAGCGAATTGTATGTTTTGGTGACTCCAATACCTGGGGTTACGATCCTGTCAGCGGAAAACGGTTCGACGAGGACACCCGCTGGACCGGGCGGTTGCAGAAGTTGCTGGGCGAAGACTATTGTGTGATCGAGGAAGGGCAGAGCGGTCGTACTATCGCCAGCCCGGATCCCTGGGAGTGGGGGACAAAGTGCGGCATGGATTACGTGCTCCCCATGCTGGAATCGCAGATGCCGGTGGATGTACTGGTCATTATGCTGGGTGGCAATGATCTGAAGCGGAAATTTCATTTGCCGGCGCCGGATGTGGCAGGTAGCCTGCAGAATATGTTGCTGCGGGTGCGGAGCCACCTGCGGGTTTATTTGAACAGCCCGCAGACCCAGATTCTGGTGGTTGCGCCTGTCCCGATCGGCGAGGGGATTGCCAAAAGCCGTTTTGCGCCTTTTTTTGATGCGGAGGACGCACTGCGGCAGTCCCGGGAGCTGGCCCGCTGGTACCGCTTGGTGGCCGAACAGTTTGGCTGTGCATTTTTTGACGCCGCTGAGGTGGCTCAGCCGGGCGAAGTGGATTGCCTGCATCTATCCGCACAGGGACATAAGGCCTTGGCGGATGCTCTGGCAGTAAAGATTCAGGATATGGTGGAATAAAAGCAGTTGTGTGGAAGCAGCCGGATCAAAAAGCCGCGGCGGCCGCCGCGGCTTTTTTGCGTTCTGTGCTGGAAAACGGGCACATAGCGGTTACTGATCTTCCACCACCATCGTTTGAATGGCGTCGCTGCCGCTGTTGAGCAGGAAGACGGTGTAATTGGCGCGGCTGGATACGACGACGTAAGCAGAAGCCACCATATTGGGAATGGGATATGTGCCCAGGAATGCCGAATCCAGAGTTTCGATGTCGGCATATACCGGGCTGGGGGTCAGGTTGGTTTCTGCAAAGAGGAATTCATAGGTGCCCGGGCGGATGCGCTTGTAACTGGTCGTTTCTTTGAAACGTACGTCGGCATAAACGACCCGGCCGTCTGCCAGCAGCACATCGATGGGGGCGCTGTTGTAAGCGAGGTTGCTGACACGGAAATTGGAGTAATACCCGGTAGGCGGGCAGCAGCGGTCGGAGATCTGCAGCAGATCCAGACCGCCGGCGCGGAGAATGACCGCGATGGTGGAGGTGCTTCCGGCATCAAAGGGCAGGGTTTTCTGAATATAAATATAGCCGTCCGTTCCGCGTACTGTCACTGTGCGGTAACCGCCGTAATAGTAGCGATAAGGAGAAATGGAAGCCCGCCCCAGGAAGTTCACGGCGACAGCGTTGCCCACCAGGATCTGGAAGGCCGGATAACCGTATGTAGCGTTCAGAAAACGCACTCTGGCAGTAGATGGGCGGTTGGGGATTACGATCGTGCCCTGGCCTCCGGCGTTGTTTCCGGGGTAGACCGGGCCTCCCTCGCCGGGGTTGGGTAGCGGGATCACCGGGGTACCGCCACCGTTGCCGGGATAAACTGGTCCGCCTTCGCCGGGGTTCGGGAGCGGAATGGTAGGAACGTCGGCGCTGCCGCCGGGATAGACCGGGCCACCCTCACCGGGGTTGGGCAAAGGGATGACCGGGGTGTCGGTGTCGTCGCCGGGGGCAACCGGGCCTCCTTCGCCCGGATTGGGCAGCGGGATCACAGGGGTGTTGGCGTCAGCCATGTCGCCGGAGCGCTGTACGGCTGGCTCATCCGAAAAGTTTAGCATATCTGATCTGGCAGAAACGTTGTTCTGCCGGGCCTCCTTTCATTGGGGATACACCAGTTTATTCCCGGGCGGGCTGCGGGGTGTACAGACGGCGCAAAATGAAAGCGCACGTTTTCCCTGTGGCGCAGGGAAAACGTGCGAAATCAAGGCAACGGAGCCGTATGATCTGAGTTCCTGCTCAAAAATACATGGAGAAATTATATTTAATTTTTTGAACAGTTTATCTCCGACCAGTACCGGAACCTCTATTGTATGGTCTACATTGGACTTGACATCGTGCGGGTCAATCAGTATTACGGCGAGGCCGCTGCAGAGGATCAGCTTTGCTTTACCGCCAACGAACTGCGCTTGAGCATCCATGACAATGAGGCGGCCGCGCGGGTCAGCGGCGGCGGTTTTGCTGTGGCGCGGACCAGCAGCAGCGAACAAGAAACGTGCGACTGGGCGGAGCATTTGCTGGAGCGGCTCAACCGGTACATGGAGCGATATGAGAAGGATTACCATCCGGATTTTCGAGCGGGCATCTATATGCTTCAGATCTCAGACCGGGATTGTGAAACAGCGCTATTTAATGCCCGCCAGGGATATCAGCAGGCTGTCGTCAAAAATCTGCCTTTTGTTTTGGTACAGCCGGAGCACCTGAAGCAGGAAAGCGAGCGGCTGCAATTGAAAAAGCAGACCCTGAGTGCTATCCGGAATCGGGAATTTCAGATGTTTTTGCAGTTCATTGTGCGCGGAAAAGATGGGACGGTCTGGGCAGCGGAAGCGGTTTCCCGCTGGGATCATCCGAGAAAGGGGCTGCTTTATCCGGGCAGTTATATCGAACTGCTGGAAGCGGAAGGCACCATCGCAGAACTGGACTTCTATATTTTTGAAGAAGTCTGCCGTCAGTTGGAACGGTGGCAGGCAGAAGGACGGCAGCTGCGTATCTCCTGCAATTTTGCCCGGATCACCATTGGGCGCGAGTCTTTTGTTCAGCAAATCAAAGAGATTTCTGAACGGTATGTCTTTGACCACGCTCGCTTGATACTGGAAATTACTGAGGATGCGATGGAACTCAACAAGGAGACCGCATTTTCCAACGTTTCGCAATGCAAAGAGATGGGTTTTCTGATTGCGTTGGATGACGCAGGCAGCGGGTTCTCCTCGTTTGCCGATCTGCGGGACTATCCCATCGACATCGTGAAAATTGACCGTTCGATTCTGAATGCGGCAGTCACGCAGCTGGGCGTTGCCCTGCTGCGCGGCATTGCCGCGCTGGTTCACAATCTGGAGATGAAGGTTCTGTGTTGAAGGTGCCGAAACACAGGCGCAGACAGACCTGCTCCGCGAGATCGGATGCGACTATATTCAGGGTTATTATTTTTACCGTCCGCTGCCGCTGAAGGAAGCGGAGATGGTATTAACATCCTGAAGGAAAGAGCAGGGCTGGACGCGTATACGATTCAGTTCCTCGGTGCTTACAAATATGGGGAAGAGTTGATGGTAAAGTTGGAAAAGGCGATGCAATAAAGAAAAAAGTGAGGCTTGTTTTGGTGGCAATTCTCTCTTTTTTTGGTTGCAATCTTGGTTGTAATTTGGTCAAAAAAGTGGTATTTCTATTGCAACCAAGCGATATGAATCTAAAAATATTCCTATCATCAAATAACAAAAAAGTGTTGCAATACGAAGGAAAAACCGCTATCCGTTGCGGTGCAACAGATAGCGGATTTGGTGGAGGTGAGGGGAGTCGAACCCCTGTCCGAAAGCACATCCGTGCGGCTTTCTCCGGGCGCAGGCCATTCTTTGTCATTCCCTCCCCTGCAGGTGAAAGGCCAAACCTGCAGGTTCAGTAGCTTCATTGTGCATGGTGCGCGCAAAGCTTAGCGCACTCATGTTCACCGCTGATCGACGCCTGAAATCCCGGACCGCGGTCCTTCCGGGTCAGACGGCTGCCTTTACTTAGGCAGCGACAAGCTCAGTAGAGTTGTCCTTTAATTTTAAGGTGCCCGTTTTATGGTGGCCAGGCGCCACCGCCCGCTTACCGCATATCAATACCCCCGTCGAAACCGGTACACCCCCGGATCTGGCGGATGCGCGCGGGGCGCATCCGCTGGAGAGATATGCTGCAAAAACTTAAACTTTTTCCGGTTCGGGATAGTCCACGCCAAAGGTTTCCACGGTGACCTTTTTCATCACCTGGGGCTCCTTGGGTTTATCCGACCAATTGCGCTTGACGTTTACAATGCGGTCGGCCACATCCTGCCCTTCGATCACCATGCCGAAGGAGGCATACTGCCCGTCCAGATGAGGGGCATCGGCCACCATAATAAAGAACTGGCTGCCGGCGCTGTTGGGGCTTTGCGCGCGGGCCATGGACAGCACGCCTTTGGTGTGCTGCAGTTCATTATTGAACCCGTTGGCGCGGAACTCGCCCTTGATGCCGTAGCCGGGGCCACCCATGCCGCTGCCTTCGGGATCGCCGCCCTGGATCATGAAGCCGGGAATCACGCGGTGGAAAATGGTGCCATCGTAAAAGCCCTTTTTCGTGAGGGAAATAAAGTTATTGACTGTGTTGGGCGCGACGGTGGGGTACAGCTCTGCTTTGATGACGCCGCCGTCTTCCATTTCGATGGTGACAATGGGATTTTGAGCCATGATAAAATTCCTCCAAATCTGAAAAATATTCTGTATTCCGGAATTCTCTGTTTATAAAAAATATGCTGCGGCCGTGCGCGGCACACCGGACGGCAGAGGGCCGCCGTTCAGCGGTTACGCGATTTGATGACGCGGTCCATTTCGCGGCTTGCGTCGCGCCGGGCGGCGCTTTCGCGCTTGTCGTAAAGCTTTTTGCCGCGGCACAGGCCGACCTCGACTTTGACCCGGGAATGTTTAAAATAAACCGAAAGGGGGATCAATGCCAGCCCGTCCTGCTTCACTGTGCCGTAAAGTTTCCTGATTTCACGCCGGTGCATCAGCAGCCGCCGGGGACGGATGGGATCGCGGTTGAAGATATTGCCGTGCTCATAGGGGCTGATGTGCATGCCGTAGACGTACAGCTCGCCGTCTTTGACCGAACAGTATGCGTCTTTCAGGTTTAATGCACCCTGACGGATGGATTTGACCTCTGTGCCGCACAACTCGATGCCGGCTTCATAGCGCGCTTCGATAAAATAATCATGGCTCGCTTTGCGATTGACCGCGGCAGTTTTGGTGCCCCGCTTCTCCATGGCCGACACCTCCTTGATTCAAAATTGCTTCTTTACTATATCATAAAGCGCACCGTTTGACAAGCGGAGAAATGCGCTGCCAGTATTGCAGGGGCTGCCGGCGCATGGAAAAAATTTGCGGTACGGCTCCGTCATATTTTACCCGCCCCGGGCGAAAAATAGACCAGAGGAGGCGCGGAAGGATATGAATCAAACCAAAGCAACGGCCGCAAGTGCCGAACAGAAGGAAAATGAAAAGGAAGAGCGTCAGCAGATGGTGGATTTCGGTGCGGCTACGGTGAAAAGCAGCCGGGGTACAGTGTATATCCTGACCATCATTGGTCAGATTGAAGGGCATCAGGTACTTCCGGAGAATACCAAAGCGACAAAGTACGAGCATGTTTTGCCGTTGCTGGCCTCTATGGAAGAGGCTGAAGACATCGATGGAATCCTGATTTTGCTTAATACGGTGGGCGGCGACATTGAGGCCGGCCTCGCGATTGCCGAACTGATCGCCGGCATGAAAAAGCCCACGGTATCTTTGGTGCTGGGCGGGGGACACTCCATCGGCGTGCCGCTGGCGGTGTCGGCCCGGGTGTCGATGATTGTGCCGTCGGCATCCATGACGATCCATCCCGTGCGCATGACCGGAACGGTGATTGCTGCACCCCAGACTTTCCACTATTTTGAGCGGATTCAGGAGCGTATTATTCGTTTTGTGGGCAAAAACTCCAGCATTGCCGAAGAGAAATTCAAGGCGCTGATGCTGAATACGGATGAACTGGCTTCCGACACCGGCAGCATTCTCTATGGCAGCGAAGCCGTGGAACTGGGCCTGATTGACCGGATCGGCAGCCTTGGTGATGCGCTGGACTGCCTGCATGGAATGATCGAAGCGGAAAAGAAAAAATAACCGGCGCGCATTTCCGATGAGAGTCTTAGGAACGGAGGAAATGGGTGCGGGATTGCAAAAACGGCGGCGCAATTGCGCCGCCGCTTTTCCCGCTGTACATCAGACGGTGATTTCAATATTTTTCGATGCGCTGGATATCCAGTATAAAAACGGTTACGCCTCCGCATGGTACTACGGCGGAATAGATCGGGAGCTGGCCGCTGCCGGGAAGATTGTAACTTTGGTATATTTCTTCTTTGCGCTGTCCGGCGCGCTCTTTCAAAATGGCAAGCGCTTCATCCAGATGTGTCGCATCGACGCCGATCATAACCGTGACGCTGCGCCGTTTCAAAAATCCTCCGCTGGAATGAAGCAGCGTTACAAAAAAGCCTGCTTGGTTTAAGGCGTTTACCACACTGTTATAGTCATCGCCCTGCAAAACGGCAAGAATCATTTTGCTTGTTTTGGGTTCACTCATGTTGGATCGGACTCCTTTTCGCACAGCACCTGGATTTTGTTTTGTGTCCGTTCCCCACTGCGGCTGCATTCCGTTGCAAGGGAATCGGGACTGCATACATCTGTTGTATCACCTAAAAGGATTTTTATACAAAAAAGATAGCATGGATCCCATTAATATGCCCATAAGAATCCGGCTGGGCAATGAAAACCACCTTAAAATTCAGGAACGAAACTTCTGCATGTCAAAGAAGATGTGAAATGAAGCTTGAAAAGCAGAGAGGATACTGATATAATATATTAGTTAAAATATACCTATTACATTTGAGGTGAGCACAGACCGTGTATTTGAAGGCGCTCGAAATCCAGGGCTTCAAGTCGTTCCCGGACAAAACCGTTTTGAACTTCGGCGAGGACATCACCGCCATCGTCGGTCCCAACGGCAGTGGAAAATCCAATATTTCCGATGCGATTCGCTGGGTTATGGGGGAGCAGAGCACCCGTACCCTGCGCGGCAGTAAAATGGAGGACGTGATTTTCGGAGGAACGGAGAAGCGCGCCCAGGTAGGGTTTGCTCAAGTTACACTGGTCATTGACAATACCAGCCGCATTTTTCCCATGGAAGAAAATGAAGTCGCCGTGACCCGGCGTTATTACCGCAGCGGTGAAAGTGAATATTACATCAACCGTCAGGCCGTGCGGCTGCGCGATGTGAACGAGTTGTTTATGGATACGGGCCTGGGCCACGAGGGTTATTCCATCATCGGTCAAGGCAAGATCGACGAGTTGCTCAGCGTGAAGAGCGCCGAGCGCCGCGGTGTATTTGAAGAAGCGGCGGGCATTTCCAAGTTCCGTTACCGCAAGGAGGATAGTGAACGCAAACTCCAGCGCACGGAGGAAAACCTGTTGCGTATCAACGATAAAATTGCTGAACTGGAGCTGCAGGTAGAGCCGCTGCGCGACCAAGCAGAAAAAGCCCGCCGCTATCTGATCCTGCGCGACGAACTGCGCAGCTGGGAGGTTTCCGTGTGGGTTCACCAGCTTTCCGAGCTGCATGCTGCCCTCATTCGCTTGGAAGGGGAATATGAGGCGGCCCGGCGATCCCTGGGGGCGGCCAATGAAGAATTGGAAGCGCTGTATCGCTACAGTGAACAGTTTAGCGGAAAGTTGGCTGCGGTGGAGGCAGCGGCCGAGGAAGTTCGCGCCAAAAGGGCTTTGCTGGACGGGCAGATCAGTGAACGCGAAAGCGAAATTGCTGTGATGCGCAGCGAGGTGGGACATCACGAGGCGGACATCGCGCGCATGCGCAGCGAACTCTCCGAGCAATCCTCCCGCACCGGCAACCTGCGCCGCCAGATGGAAAGCCAGCGCGCGCGCATTACTGAAATCGATGCGCAGACTGTGCAGCTACACGGGGAATTGGATGCCATGTTGGAGCAGGCCCGAACTCTGAGTGGCCAGGCCGACAGCATTGCCGGTCAGGCCGAAGCGCTGCGAGCCAAGGAAGCGCTGTGTATGGCCCAGGCTGCGGAGAAACGGGTGGAACTCTCGGCTCTGCGCAGCGGTATGGACGGCGGCGAAGAACGCCGCGCCGCAGCCTTGGGAGAGCGAAGCGAAGCCCGCGCGCACCGGGAGGAGACTGCCCGGCGGGCCGAGGAAAGCCGCCGGGCGCTGGCGCAGGCCCGGGAGGCGTGCGAGAGTGCAGCCAATGTCATCAGTGGACATACCCTGCGTATGGAGGGCCGCCGGCAGAAAACGAAAGCGGCGGCGGATCAGGTAATGCAGCTGACTATGGAACACAATGCCATGGAGTCTCGCATCCGGCTGCTGCGTGAGATGGAAAAGGAATACGAGGGATTTTCCAAGGCGGTGCGCACGGTGATGCAAGCGGCGCAGCGGGATGTTCTGCAGGGCGTCCGCGGCCCGGTGGCCAGCCTCCTCCATGTGGACGAAGCTTATACCGTGGCCATCGAAACGGCGCTGGGCGCAGGAATGCAGAATCTGGTTGTCGATCGGGAGGAGAACGCCAAGGCGGCCATTTCCTTCCTCAAGCAGCGCGACAGCGGCCGCGCCACCTTCTTGCCCCTGTCTGCCATGCGCGGTGAAGCGCTGCATGAGAGGGTGCAGGGGGAAGCTGGTTTTGTGGGCATTGCCAGCGCACTGGTGCGCTATGACAAAGCGTACGACGGCGTGTTTCAGAATCTGTTGGGTCGCACTGTGGTGGTGGAGGATCTGGACAGCGGCATTGCTATGGCCCGGAAATTCGGCGCGCGCTTCCGCATCGTCACATTGGATGGGCAGGTGATGAACCGCGGCGGCTCCATGACCGGCGGTTCCGTCAGCCGCAGTGCGGGCATTTTGTCCCGCGCCAACGAGCTGGAACGCCTGCAGGGTCAGCTGAGCCGGCTGAGGGAACGCCTGCAGGCGGCACGGCGCGCACAGGAGGAGAGTGAACGCGAGCAGAAGGCTGCGCAGTATGAGCTGGAAGTGGCCGAAGGACAGAAGCGGCAGGCGGAAGATGCCGTTTTGAAATTGGAAACGGAGCAGCAGCACTACCGGATTTTGCTGGAAAGCCTTGCCGGCGCTTGTGAAAATCTGGACGGCGAACTGGAGGCGCTGGACGGCCGGCTCAGCGCGCAGCGTGCCGCATCGGAGCAGGTGGAGCGGGACGTGGCCGCGCTGGAGAACGACGCGGCACGCTGGCGCGCGGAAGCAGAGCGTTGCGCGGGCGGCCAGGCACAAGCCCGGGAGCAGGCAGGGGCGCTGAGCGAACAGATCAATGCGGCCAAGGAAAGCGCCGCCCGCTTGGCGGCAGAGCGGGAGACCACACAGCACGCGCTGGCGGATCTTGAGCAGGTGTGTCGTGATCTTTTGTGCGACCGGAGCGAGCGGGAAGCTCTTGTGAACCGCTATGAAGCAGAGATTGCGTCGCTTCAGAATCAGGTTGAGGAAAAAATGGGGACTATTGCTGCGCTGCGGACAGACGGAGAAGCGCAGCTGGCAGAACTGGAAGCGCTTTCGCAGAAAAAATTGGAACTGGAAGCAGAACGCACTGCTAAGGACCGGGAGAGCCGGGAGAAGAACGATGCGGTGCTGCAGCTGGAGCGTGAAGTGGGTCGATTGGAACAGAAAAAAGCCACCTCCGCCATGGAAGAAAAGCAGATTCTTGACCGTCTGTGGGATACGTACGAGCTGTCCTATGAGGATGCCCGGGCACAAAGCGTGGAGCTGGAAAGCCTGAGCAAAACAAACCGTCGTATCGGCGAGCTGCGCCGGGAGATCAGTGCGCTGGGCACGCCCAACATCGGTGCCATCGAGGAATTCGCCCGTGTGAATACCCGCTATGAATATCTGAGCGAGCAGCGCGGCGATGTGGAAAAAGCCAAAGAAGAGTTGCTGGGTGTCATCGGCGGCATTACCGCGGAGATGCAGCGCATTTTCAAGGAGCAGTTTGCTCTGATCAACGAAAGCTTTCAGCAAACGTTTCTGGAGCTGTTCGGCGGCGGCCAAGCCCGGCTGGAACTGGAAGACGAGGAAGATATCCTGAACTGCGGCATCGAGATCAAGGTGCAGCCTCCCGGCAAAACGCTGAAAACGATCTCACTGCTCTCCGGCGGCGAAAAGGCCTTCGTGGCCATTGCGTTGTATTTTGCCATTTTGCAAGTGCACCCAACGCCGTTTTGCGTAATGGACGAAATCGAAGCAGCGCTGGATGAGAGCAATGTGGTGCGCTATGCCCGCTATATGCGCCGGATTGCCGGAAAAACGCAGTTTATCGTCATCACGCACCGCCGCGGCACCATGGAGGAAGCCGATGTGCTCTACGGCGTCACCATGCAGGAGCGGGGCATTTCCAAAGTATTGACTATCAATCTGAACGCTATGGCGAAGGAACTGAAACTGAACTGAGCGGCGCGTGCCAGCATTTGGCCGCAGGCATTATTTTCATGATGAAGGAAAAAGCGATCAAGAGGAGGGGCCGGCATGGGCTTTTTTGACAAACTGAAAAAAGCGTTCAGCGGCAGCATCAAGCTGGACGAGGATTTTTTTGAAGCGATGGAGGAAACGCTGATCCTGGGTGATCTGGGCGTCAGTGTGGCTACAGATGCGGTGGAGCAGCTGCGCACTGCCATTAAAAAAGAGCATCTGCAGACGGAGGAGGAGGTCAAGGATGCGCTGCGCCGCATTTTGACCGAAATGCTCCGGGTGGGCGATACCGCGCTGGATCTTTCCACCCGTCCCAGCGTGGTGATGATGATCGGTGTCAACGGCGTGGGAAAAACCACCACCATCGGCAAGCTGGGCTACCGGCTGCGCAGCGAGGGAAAAAAGGTGCTTTTCTGCGCCAGCGATACGTTCCGCGCAGCGGCGGCAGATCAACTGGAAATCTGGTCGCAGCGCGCCGGTGTGGATATCGTGCGCCAGAGTGAGGGCAGCGATCCCGGCGCCGTGCTGTTTGATGCCATGCAGGCGGCCAAAGCCCGCCATACCGATGTGGTGCTGGTGGATACCGCCGGGCGGCTGCACAATAAGCAGAACCTGATGAACGAGCTGAGCAAGCTGCGCAAGATCGTAGACCGGGAAGCGCCTGAAGCAGCTAAGGAAACGCTGCTGATTCTGGATGCTACCACGGGGCAAAATGGATTAATCCAGGCCAAACAGTTCCAGGAAACAGCGGGTCTGACGGGCATTGTGCTTACCAAGCTGGACGGCACCGCCAAAGGCGGCATTGTTGTGGCGATTGCCCGGGAGCTGCAGGTGCCGGTGAAATTCATTGGCTTGGGCGAGGGCATGGAAGATTTGCAGCCCTTTGACGCAGAGGCCTATGTGCGGGAGCTGGTGTGAACTGCACCCTGCGCAAAAGGATTGGAATACGAAACAAAGGAGATTTCCAGATGGAACGAATCGACCAAAGAGCCTATGATGCTCTGCGTCCGGTGAAACTGACGCCGGGGTTTGCGGAATTTGCCGAAGGCAGCGTACTCATCGAGTGCGGCCATACCCAGGTGCTGTGCTGGGCCAGTGTGGAGGAGCGTACCCCACCCCATGTGGCGGCAGGAGAGGGATGGGTTACAGCGGAATATTCCATGCTGCCCCGGGCCAACCGGGAGCGCAGCCGCCGGGATGTTTCCAAGCTCAAGCTCAGTCCCCGCAGCGCGGAGATCCAGCGCCTGGTGGGGCGCAGCCTGCGTGCGGCGGTGGATATGCAAAAATTGGGCGAGCGCACGATTACGATTGACTGCGACGTGCTCCAGGGCGACGGCGGCACCCGTACTGCCTCAGTCACCGGCGGTTATATCGCCCTGGCGCTGGCCTGCCGGCACTTGATGGAGGAAGGCGTGCTGCTCCAGTGGCCTTTGAAAGGTTATGTGGCCGGCGTCAGCGCCGGCATCGTGGATAACTGCGCGCTGCTCGATCTGTGCTATGCCGAAGACAGCCATGCCATGGTGGATCTCAACTGCGTGATGAACGATGCAGGGGAGCTGATCGAACTGCAGGGTACCGGCGAGGGCCGCGCTTTTACGCTTTCGGAGCAGCAGGAACTGGTTCGCCTGTGCGCCAAAGGTGTGGACGAACTGATTGCAGTGCAGAAGAGGCTGTTGGAAAGCTGAAGCGTGTGGACGTTTCTGATGCCAAAAGGATGCATTGCAGAAGAAAAATAGAAAGAAAGGAAGAAAACTGTGAAAATCGTTTTAGCGTCTCATAATCCGGGAAAAATGAAAGAAATGAGCGCCATTCTGGCGGCTTTTGGCGTAGAGCTGGTGCTCCAGAGCGATCTGGGGATGCACATTGAAGTGGAGGAAACCGGAACAACCTTTCGCGAAAACGCACTGCTCAAGGCCCAGGCTGTGATGAAGGCCACCCGGATGCCGGCTATTTCCGATGACTCCGGCCTGATGGTGGATGCGCTCAACGGCGCGCCGGGGGTGTATACGGCACGCTATGGCGGCGAAGGGCTCAGCGATACCGAGCGCTATCGGCTGCTGCTCTCTGCCTTGACCGGGCAGACCAACCGCGCAGCCCATTTTTACAGCTGTATCGCTTGCGTGTTCCCCACCGGCGAAGTGCTGACGGCCCAGGGCGTATGCGACGGAACCATTGCCTTTGCCCCTATGGGGGAAGATGGGTTCGGCTATGATCCTATCTTTTTTGTGCCGAAGCTGCGAAAGACGTTCGCCCAGATGACGGCGGAGGAAAAGAACAGCATTTCTCACCGCGCCAAGGCCTTGTCGGCCTTCCGCAGTGAATTCGAAAAATATTGCAGGGAGAAAAATATTCATGTTGACAAGTAAACAAAGAGCATATCTGCGCGGTTTGGCCAATACGCTGGAGCCGGTGCTTCAGGTTGGCAAGGATGGCGTGGGCGAAAATCTGATTGCCCAGGCCGACGGCGTTTTGGAAAAACGGGAGTTGATTAAAGGCAATGTGCTGGAAAACAGCCCACTGAGCGCGCGGGAAGCGGCTCAGGCCATTGCCGGGGCGACCCACGGCGAAGTGGTACAGGTGATCGGAAATCGGTTCGTGTTGTTCCGCGTGCAGCAGGACCAGACCAAGCGCAAGATCGAACTGCCCCGGTCGAAGAAGAAATAAGCAGGAAAAGGAAGGCGACGTCATGCGAATCGGTATCTATGGCGGCACATTTAATCCGCCGCATATTGGCCATGTTCATGCGGCGGAGGAAGCGGGGCGCGTGCTGGGGCTGGATCAACTCTTGATCGTTCCGGACAATGTGCCGCCTCATAAAACTTTACCGGAGGGTTCGCCCGACAATGCGCAGCGCCTGGAAATGGCGCGACTGGCCTTCGGCGCAGTGCCCTGTGCAGAGGTGTCCGACCTGGAGCTGCGCAGGGAGGGGAAGAGTTACAGCGTGGATACGGTTTGCGCAGTGCATGCGCAATACCCTGACGCGGAGTTGTGGCTGCTGATGGGCAGCGATATGCTGAACATTCTGCATCTATGGCACGAGCCGGAGACGCTGATGCGTCTGGCGAATATCGGGACGTTTGCTCGGGACAGCGCTGGGGAACAGGAGATATTTGCGCGTATGCTCCCGCTGCTGGAACACAATTTCCATGCGACGATACGCCGGATTCCCATGGAAGCGAAAAAAGCCGCGTCCAGTGAGATCCGTGCCCAGCTGGCACGGGGTGGAGGGGCAGAGCTGCTGAGCCCGCCGGTGTGGGGGTACATTCAGCGGGAACACCTTTACGGAACGAAGGCCGATCTCCGGCATCTTCCGCTGGGTGCGCTGCGGAGCGTGGCGCTGTCTTATCTCAAATGCACGCGCATGGCTCATGTGCTGGGTACGGAGCAGGAAGCGGTTCGTTTGGCCCGGCGCTGTGGCATCGATGAAACGGAAGCCCGCACGGCGGCTCTGCTGCACGACTGCACCAAAAAGTGCAGCCGGGAAGAACAACTGGCACTGTGTGAGCGCTATGGCCTTACCGCAGACAAAGTGGAGTGCAGCCAGGATCAGTTGTTGCATGCCAAAACCGGCGCTGCTCTGGCACGGGATGTATTTGGCGTCAGCGATGCGGTGTACGGGGCGATTCGCTGGCATACCACCGGGAAAGCGGATATGACGCCCCTGGAGAAGGTGATTTATGTGGCGGACTGCATTGAACCCAGCCGGAAGTATCCTGGTGTGGAGACACTGCGGCGGGCCACAGAAGAAAGCCTGGACAAGGGGTTGGAGTTGTGTTTGCAGCGCACAGTGGAGCGCATGGAGAAACTGGGCAGTCCTGTGCATGAGAGGACGTTGGAAGCCCTGCACTTTCTGAAAGGACAAAGATAGATATGGCATTTGGCAAGAAAGAAGCCGGCGCCCGCGCGGCGGCGGCGAGCGGCGAGAAACGGGCGAAACGAGCCAAAAAGCCTCTTTCGCCGAAAGAGAAAAAGCGGCGAATTCTGCTGGTCGTTTTGGCGCTGGCCGCGGCCGTGTTGTGTGCAACGGCGGCTGCAGTAGCCTTTTTCCAGCGGCCTGAACTGCCGGATCCGGTCACAAAAGAAGAGGAATTCGGTGAATTGACCGGCCCGAAGCTGTCCGGCGACCGGAAAGAGGACTTTTTTACCTTTCTGGTGATCGGCCGCGACACCGGCGGCGGCGGCAACACAGATACCGTGCTCCTGGCAGCCTATGATGTGAAAAATCAGGAAATGAATGTCATGAGTATCCCCCGCGACACCATGGTGAACGTCAACTGGGATGTGAAGAAGATCAACTCCGTATACAACTTTAATGGCGGCGGTGATGACGGTATTAAGGCGCTGTACAAAGAAGTGAGCGAGCTGGTGGGTTTTGTGCCTGATTACAGCGTGGTTGTGGAATGGGAGGCCGTGGGCGAGCTGGTGGACGCCATCGGCGGCGTATGGTATGACGTGCCCCGCAACATGGATTATGAGGATCCTTCTCAGGATTTGTCCATCCATGTGCAGAAAGGCTACCAAAAGCTCAACGGTGAGCAGGCTATGGGTGTGGTGCGCTTCCGCGAAGGGAAAAACGGCTATGCCAACGGAGATCTGGGCCGGATTGAAACCCAGCAGGGTTTCCTGAAAGCGTTGATCGAGCAGTGTCTCCAAATTGATAAAATGACAAAGGTCTTTGAATATGCCCGCATTTTTACAGAGCAGGTGACTACGGACCTGACGATCAATAATCTGGCTTGGTTCGGCCAGCAGGCGATTTTCGGCGGATTGACCAGCGAAAACGTTAACTTCATTACGATGCCCTGCGCGACGAAAAGCGTATGGAGCCGAAGCTATCATGCCAATTTGAGCTATGTGGTGCCCAATGTGGACGAGCTGGTGCAGGTGGTCAATGAAAGCTTTAACCCATATCTGGATGAACTGACCTCCTCGGAACTTGATATTATGTACGTCAATTCCGACGGCACTATCGGCTGCACCTCTGGCCGGCTGCAGGACAGCAAGGCCAACGCTTCCGTCGGCAGCCGGCCTAGCAACAATCACACGCAGACAGTGGATCCTGACACTACCACGCCGGTGGAGCCAGATGTACCCGTGGAGCCAGAAACGCCGGATGAGAATACCGGTACCGGGGAAGGCGGCGGCGACAACAGTGGCAACGCCGGCACCGGAGAAGGCGGCAGCGGCGATAACGGCGACAACAGCGGCAACACCGGTACCGGAGAAGGCGGCAGCGGCGACAACGGCGGCAATACCGGCACCGGAGAAGGCGGCAGCGGCGACAACAGCGGCAATACCGGCACCGGAGAAGGCGGCAGCGGCGACAACAGCGGCAATACCGGCACCGGGGAAAGCGGCAGTGGCGACAACAGCGGCAGCACCGGTTCCGGGGAAGGCGGTAGCAGCGATAACAGTGGTAATACCGACACTGGAGGGAGCGACGGTACAGGCAATCCCTTGCCGCCGGAAGGAAGCAATGCAGCTGCATGAACTGCGGCATGACAATAACATATAAATTGAGAGGAGAATGGCATGACACCTTATGAATTGGCTCAAGTTGCGGTCAAAGCGCTGGACGCGCGCCGCGCAAAAGAAATCCGCATGCTGAAAACCACCGATGTGACGACGCTGGCGGACTATTTCGTCATCTGTTCCGGTACATCCAACACCCAAATCAAGGCCTTGACGGAATCGGTGGAGGAAGCGATGAAAAATGCCGGGGAGATGCCCGACCACATTGAGGGGCACCGCGAAGGTACCTGGGTGCTCAGCGATTATGGCTGTGTGGTCGTTCACATCTTTTCGCCCGAAGCGCGGGAGTTTTACGACCTGGAACGTTTGTGGAGCGACGCGGAAGAGATCGATATTTCCGGTATTGTGACACAGGACTGAAGCAATTGATAAAGGGCGGGAGCGTTTGGTACGCTTCCGCCCTTTTTGCAAAGGTGCGCTTGAAAGCGGGATAAAAACAGAAAAGAGACGCAAAAGCCTTGCAAATCATACCTGTTCCCGGTATAATAAAAAAGCTGTTTGAAATTTTCTGCTTTCATGGGAAAGCGGATACCATAAAAACGGAAAGTGTGATCAATTTTGAAGTACGAGTTTACCAACATCGAAAAAAAGTGGCAGAAAAAGTGGCTGGAAGAAAAAACTTACGCCGCATCGAACCACAGCGATAAGCCGAAGTTTTATGCGCTGGTGGAATTCCCCTATCCGTCGGGACAGGGCCTGCATGTGGGCCATGCCCGGCCGTATACCGCCATGGATGTGGTGGCCCGCAAGAAGCGGATGGATGGTTACAATGTTTTGTTCCCCATCGGCTACGATGCGTTCGGTCTGCCTACGGAGAATTATGCGATCAAAAACCACATCCATCCGGCCAAAGTGACCCACGACAATATTGAGAACTTTTCCAAGCAGCTGCACATGCTGGGCTATTCCTTCGATTGGGACCGTGTGGTGAACACCACCGACCCCGGCTACTACAAATGGACCCAGTGGATTTTCCTGCAGCTTTACAAGCACGGCCTGGCCTATAAAGCTACCATGCCCGTCAACTGGTGCACCAGCTGTAAATGCGTTCTGGCCAACGAAGAAGTGGTGGAAGGTGTGTGTGAGCGCTGCGGCAGCCCGGTCATCCGCAAGGAGAAGTCCCAGTGGATGCTGCGCATTACCAAATATGCCGACCGTCTGATCGACGATCTGGACGATCTGGATTTCATCAATCGTGTGAAGATCCAGCAGCGCAACTGGATCGGCCGCAGCGAAGGGACCGAGGTGGATTTCACAGCCACCAACGGCGATAAGCTCACCGTGTACACAACCCGCTGCGATACTCTCTTCGGCGTGACCTATATGGTCATGTCTCCGGAGCATGAGTATTTGAAAGCGTGGAAGGATCAGATCGAAAACTGGGATGAGGTGGAGGCTTATCAGGCTGAAGCCGCCCGCAAGAGCGATTTTGAGCGCAGTGAACTGAGCAAGGACAAAACCGGTGTGCGACTCAAGGGGATCGAAGCGGTGCATCCCGTTACCGGAGCGCATATCCCGCTCTTTATTTCGGACTATGTGCTCATGGGCTATGGCACTGGCATCGTGATGGGCGTGCCTGGCCACGACCAGCGCGACTGGGAATTTGCCACCAAGTTCGGCCTGCCGATTGTCGAGGTTGTCCAAGGCGGCGATGTGATGAAGGAAGCCTTCGTCCTGAAAGACGATACCGGTATCATGGTCAACTCTGATTTTCTCAACGGCATGACGGTGAAAGAAGCGATCCCCGCCATGAAAAAGTGGGTCACGGAACAGGGAATCGGCCATCCGAAAACGAATTTCAAACTGCGTGACTGGGTATTCTCCCGTCAGCGCTACTGGGGTGAGCCGATCCCCATGATCTGGTGCGACAAGTGCGGCTGGCAGTGCGTGCCCGAAGACCAGCTTCCGCTGGTGCTGCCGGATGTGGAGAGTTACGAACCCACTGACGACGGTGAAAGTCCCCTTTCCAAAATGACCGACTGGGTCAATACCACCTGCCCCTGCTGCGGCGGAAAAGCCCGGCGTGAAACCGATACCATGCCGCAGTGGGCGGGATCCAGTTGGTATTTCCTGCGGTATATGGATCCCCACAACGATCAGGCGCTGGCTTCCAAGGAAGCGCTGCAGTACTGGTCTCCCGTGGATTGGTACAACGGCGGCATGGAGCACACCTCGCTGCATCTGCTTTCCTCCCGTCTCTGGCCCATATCCCTCTATGATCTCGGTGTGGTACCGACCAAAGAACCGTATCACAAACGCACCAGCCACGGCATGATCCTGGGCGAGGGCGGCGAAAAAATGTCCAAATCCCGCGGCAATGTGGTCAACCCCAACGATGTGGTGGCACAGTATGGCGCCGATACCATGCGCATGTATATCATGTTCATCGGTGACTTTGAAAAGGCCGCTGCCTGGAGCGACAATGCGGTGAAGGGCTGCAAGCGGTTCCTCGACCGTGTATGGAATCTGCATGAGGGCGATGTGGCCGAGGGCGAAACCTACAGCGCGAAAAATGAATCGGCGATCCACAAGGCCATCAAAAAGGTGTCCGACGATATCGAGGCGATGAAGTTTAACACTGCTATCGCTGCTCTGATGGCGCTGGTCAATGATTTTTATGCCAACGGCGTCAACAAGGCTGATCTGAAAGCCCTGCTGCTGATGCTCTCGCCCTTTGCGCCTCATATTGTGGAAGAGATGTGGGAGAATCTCGGTTTTGCAAACGCCGGTATGGCCTGTGCCCAGAGTTGGCCCGCCTACGACGAGAGCAAGACCATGGATGCGGAAGTCACCATTGCCGTGCAGGTATGCGGCAAAATGAGGGGAACGATCCAGGTGCCTATGGACAGCGAAGAGGAAACGGTTGCTGCTGCCGCTCAGGCCGACGCCAAAGTGGCCAGAGCCATTGAGGGCAAAAACCTGCTCAAGGTGATCTATGTAAAGAACCGGTTGATCAACTTGATTGCAAAGTAAATTTCACTGAAATTTTTGCGAATTACTTGACAAAAATATAAGGTACTTGTATAATACTACTGTTAAAGCCATACGAATGGCCCTTAAGTGCCGCATTGGGCGGCACCTTGGAGGGAGGGAAAACAATGTCTGAAATCCGCGTCAAGGAAGGCGAATCTCTGGAAAACGCTTTGAAGCGCTTTAAGCGCAGCTGCGCAAAGTCCGGCGTGCTGGCTGAGGTTCGTAAACGCGAGTGTTATGAAAGCCCCAGCGTTAAGCGTCGTAAAAAGTCTGAGGCTGCTCGCAAGAATAGAAACAAGAGATACTATTAATTTTGTTCTATTAAAATGCCCTGTACGGGATAGCCGTACAGGGCATTTTCATATTTGCATTATTGCTGCAGCTGCGGCAGAATATCTTCTACCTCGGAGCAGAGCAGAAACGCCCAGCGCAGATCCAGGGATTGGGCGAGTTTGAGTTTGAAGCGGATGGTATCGGCGTCGTCAAAAAGAACAAAATGCGCGCGCCCGTCGCGTTGGTATGTAAAATACTTGGCGCACAACTCATGAGAAAAGAAGACGCTGGGAGACAGATCCTGATACAGAGCGTCAAAGGATTCTTTCGTCAGCGGCGTTCCTTCGCCGGTAGGGGAGGGCAGCAGGAAATCCATGCGCAGCCGCTCGATGTCCAGCGCAACGCGGCCCCGGCCAAAGGCGTTGCATGCGTCCACCAGCATGGTGCGCAGCGTGCCGCCGGAGATAGCGGTGTTCACCAGCACGTAGGCCGTGGGGATTCGCCGGCCGTAAGCGGCAGAGAGGAAAAGCTTTTTGCTGTTGCGGTGCAGCAGCTTTGCTGCTTCTTCCAGAAAAACCATGCGGTCTGGCGTGGTGGAACCGCCGAAGTCGGCGGCAACGCCTTCGTAGCCGCGGCTCATACATTCGCGCAGGATCTCCCGGCTGAGAGCCGTGGGATCGGAAATGGCCGGCGGCATGGCGTCATTTAGCGCCAAAAGCCCGCTTTGCATCTGGCGGGATACCGTGGCGCGGTGCAGGTGGCCATCCGTCCCGATCTGATAGGCCAGGTGGGACAGGCGAAAGGACATGCCGGACAGCAGACGGTACTGCTCCGGTGCGGCGGTCATATAAAGCTGCAATGTAGACTCCCCCTTGTTTCAATTCGGTGAGAATGGTATACTCATATCATTGCTATCACATTATGTGTTCAAGGAGGCGTTTATGCGTTGTTTGCTTTGTCCGGACCTGTTGTTTGACCATGTTGAGGAATTGACCGCGGCATATCTCAAAGAAAAACAGGTGACGCTTCTGCTTTGTGATTTGGATAACACCCTGGCGCTCCATGAGACAGTGCGGCCCACCGATGCGGTGCGTGCCTGGGTGAAGGAACTGACGGAGGCGGGCATTCAGGTGATGATCGTATCCAATAACCGTTCCCCTGCCCGGGTAGAGGCCTATTGCGGCGATCTCGGCATTCCGTATGTGGGCCATGCGGGCAAGCCTAAGCGGGGACGTTTGCTGGAGGCCATGCGCCAGTTCGATGCGGTGCCGGAAACAACCGCCTTGGTGGGCGATCAGATCTTCACCGATGTGCTGGGCGCCCGCCGCTGCGGTTTTCAGTCTTTCTGCGTGGAGCCGGTCTGTGGCCGCGACAGCCTGTGGCACTGGACGGCGTATTGGCTTCAGAATCCATTCCGCATCACCGCCCGCAGAAGGCGGAAGCGGGAGAAAGCGGGAAAATGCCGCGTCCAATAAAGTGCAGGGAATGCTGCAAAGCGAAGAACCAGCCCTGTGTGCAGCCAAACGGCAGCACACAGGGCTGGTTTTTGATCGTTCTTGTCTATTTTGTCAGAGCCGGGGCGTGGTGACCAGCTTTTGCGCGTTGTCAAAAGCGGAAGCGGTGAACACGCTGTCGCGGATCAGCTGGTCGGCCAGCGTACTGTTTTCGCTCGCCATAGGTGTGGAGAGCGCATAATAGGAGATATAAACCAGGTGCGCGCGCAGCAGTGTTGTGGAACGCAGGGAATTGTATTCGCCGCTGGTAAGTACGCCTGCGGTTCTGGCATCGTTCAGTGTTGTGCTCAGATCAGTATGGCTTGTGGAGCTGTATCCCAGTGCGCGCAGGATAAATTCGACGTATTCCTGGGGAGAGATCATTAAAGCAGTGCCGAATTTTCCGTCGCCGACGCCATTGCTGTAGCCTTGCTGATAGGCATAGGCTGCATAGCGATCTGCCCAGGCAGGAACATCGGAGAAAGGATTTTTCGCCGTGCATGCGAGCGCCGCGTCTTCTTCGCCCAGCAGACGGATAAACAGGATCATGGCTTCGATACGGCTGGGGCGCAGTTCGAGGTCGAAACCCTCGCCGTAGCCAGAGCCGGTTCCTTTGAGCAGAGATAGGGACTGGAGCGCTTTTGCCATGGCATTGTAATCCGGCGTTGTGCTGACGCTCAGCGTTGCCGCGCCGTTAACCGATACCACCGCTGTGGGGGAAACAATGGTCAGTGCGCACAGGGTATCTTCACCTACCACATAACGGGCGTTGGGGGTCAACGATTTGCCGGCGGCAATCTCTGTACCGTCCGTAGCGTTCACCAATACGCCACCGCTGGAAAAGGAGGCGGAAACATTGCCGGCCAGCACAATCACTTCGCAGCCGGTAGAAGCTTGAATGACGTCGTCCTGTTTGTAGCGCTGCTGATCCATAGTGATTTGAGCCTCAGAGCGCCGCCCGGCGGTGGTGGCAGGATACAGGGCGTTCTGCAGTGCCTGTGTCATCTGGGGCTTATATGTATTTTTGAGATAGGACAGGGAGATCAGCGGATCCCCGGCACTGCCGCCGGTAGCCCAGGCAGTGACGACACTGGCGCAGAGCGCCGCCGCCAGACCAAGGGCAATCAGTCTTTTCTTCATGCAAACGCTCCTTTGTCAGTGTTCCATGATGCGGTAGCTCAGGGTGAGCAGACTGTCGGCAAAATGGATGTTTTCTACCACTACGCCGGGAATCTTTTCTTCCAGCTCCACATTGGTGAAATTCCAGAAGCCCCGTACGCCGTATCCGGCCAGGAGGTCCATTGTTTTCTGCGCTACGCCGCGGGGGACGGTGAGCACGGCCACATCGGGTTTGCACTCTACCACATAGTCCTCAAGTGCATTCATGGAATGAACCGTGATGCCGTTGATTTCGTGGCCGATTAAGGCGGGGGATATGTCAAAGGCAGCTTCCAGAGTAAACCCGCTTTTATTGAAATAAAAATTCTGGATCAAAGCCTGCCCCAGATTGCCCGCGCCGACGACGATCAGCTTGTGGTAATGATCCACACCGAGGATTGAGCCAATCTCCGTGCGAAGAATTTCCACATTATAGCCGTAGCCCTGCTGGCCGAATTCTCCGAAACAGCTCAGATCCTGCCGGATCTGGGAAGCGGTGATGCCCATTTTGCTTCCCAGGGAACTGGACGAGATACGCACGACGCTGCTGTTATATAAGTCGTCGAGATAGCGATAATACCGGGGCAGGCGGCGGATGACCGCTTCGGAAATTTTTTGCTTTTTCAATGAAAGCACGCTCCTCCTGTAGTATGGAACAAAAGATCGTTAAAATTTGTTCAATTTGCTTTTCATTGTATCCCGAAAATGACAAGTTGTCAAATTTTTTAACAAAGATTTACAAAATTTACACAGCAATGGTCAGCGTGACCAGAGCCGAACGCAGGCGGTGTTCTGCAATTTTCAGAACTTCGATGTGCAGTGTGTCCGTGTCGATGGTAAAGGTGGCGCCGTCCTCGGGAATAAAGCCGTTTTGGGCAAAAACAAAACCGCCGAAGGTGTCATAGTCCTCGCAGGGAAGGTCGATGTGCAGCGCTTCAGAGACTTCCTCCAGCTCTGCACTGCCGTCAATTTTCCAGGTATTGGCGTCTAGCTGTTCGATCAGTGGGGCGTCGTCTTCGGGAGATACGGGCTCGTCGTCCAGTTCACCCACCAGCTGTTCCAGCAGGTCGTTGATGGTGACCACGCCGGCGGTGCCGCCGTATTCGTCGAGCACCACGGCGAAGTGGTTCCGGCTCTGCTTCATCTGGCGGAACAACACGTCTGCCCGAACGCTCTCAGGTACATAGAATGGCTTTTGCGCCGCATTGGCCATAATGGAAGCATAGGATTTGTCCTGCAGGGCGAAATAATCTTTTACGTTCAGAATGCCAATGACGTGATCCAGCGTTTCTTCGCAGATCGGATAACGGGAATGGCGCGTCGCGTGGATTGTTTCCTCCCATTTTTCTATGGGGTCACCGGCGCGGAGAAAATCAATTTCCGTGCGGTGTGTGGCGAATTCTTCCGCGCAGCGGTCATCAAACAGAAACACGTTGTGGATAAACTGCTGTTCCTGCGCGTCGAATACGCCTTTTCGGGTGCCGGCGTCCAGCATGGTCTGGATTTCTTCCTCGCTGATTTCGTCGTCGTCCGCATTGGGGTCGATGCCCAATAGGCGCAGCACCGTGTTGGTGGAAATTGTGAGGATCCACACGATGGGAGCAAAGATTTTAGCCACTGCGGTCAGCATTGTGGCCATGGCCAGAGCCAGCTTTTCTGATTGCTTCATCGCCAGCCGCTTGGGCACCAGTTCACCGAAAATCAGCGTAAAGTACGACAGGATCACGGTAATCAGAAAAATCGAGATGATATTCAGTGTGTGCGCCGGCAGGGGGACGCCCAGTGCCGTCAGGCCTTCGGTCAGAATGCCGGCAAAGTTGTCTGCAGCATAGGCGCTGCCCAGGAAGCCGGACAGGGTGATGGCAACTTGAATCGTGGCAAGAAACCGGGCGGGCTGCTCGGTAAATACTTTCAGTTTTTTTGCTTTGCGGTTGCCTTCCTCGGCCAGAATCTGCACTTTGGTTTCATTCAGCGAGATCACTGCAATCTCGGCGCAGGCGAAAATGGCGTTCAGCGCAATCAGGATGACCTGCAGCAGCAAAGGGAATATGAGTGTGTCCACGGAAAAATACCTCCTAAATTATCCATGCGAATTTATGTGTTCTGCTTTCCGATTTAATCTCTTCTATGAAACAGAGTGTGACGGGGTAAAATATGCAAAAAAGCACACCCGTATTTTTGACCGCAAAAATACAGGTATGCTTGTTTTTTCTGAAATGATTCTGTGCTCTGGTTGTCGGCAGTACTGTCGCTGTCGTCCATGAAATAACCGAACCCTTTCTGTCAAAGTTAATTGATACTATACAGGACTGCAGCGGGATTGTCAAGGAGGCGGGAGGAACTTTGACATTCCGTTTATGGTGCTGCCGGAGATTGGGCCTGTGGAGGAGAGCGTCCCAGTGGCAAAGGGGATATCTATGGGCGGGGCTGGATGCGTATACGATTCAGTTCTTCGGTGCTTACAAGTACGGAGAAGAGTTGATGGTAAAGTTGGCGCAGGCGATGAGATAGATATGGTGTTTTATTTCCACCAGTATATAGTGCAAAAAAAGCAAAAATAGCTTGTATTACATGCTGTGTTCGAATAAAGAAAAGAACCGAAAAACCTTGAAAAAACAAGGAGTTTTCGGTTCTTTTTTGGTACGCCCGACTGGATTCGAACCAGCGGCCTTCAGAGTCGGAGTCTGACGCTCTATCCAGCTGAGCTACGGGCGCGTGCTATTTGCAGCGGATAATAGTATACCAGAAGATGGGAGCAATGTAAAGAGCTGAGACAAAGAAAATTTTATCGTTTTCGGCGCAGATCCCATAAGATCAGTGCGGCGCACCCAATAAGCAGAAATACTGCGATAGCGATGGCGCAGTTGCGGAAAAAGAGTTTTGGCAGGATCAGAATGATCTGATCTGTAGTTGGGTCAAAAAGCCAGTTGTCCTTGCCCGGGAAAAAGAGATGGTGAAAGAGTACGAAAGCGGCATCGAAGTTCAGCACTGCCAGGGCGGCAAGCAAGATGACGGCCGCAGCCAGAAGACTTCCGGCCCAAAACGCGCTGCCGCGGCCCAAAGGACGGGCAGCGCGCACACCGCAGCGGTGTGCCACAGCGCATCCGCCCAGCGTCAGGGCGGATGCGCCCAATATGGCAAAGTCCAGACGAAACAGCCTCGCACAATCGGCAAAATGAGCCATGCCGCTGTATGACCAGCGCAGCACGCCGGTGCCGAAGGGAGCCCCCAGGATACAATAGTCCAGCATTTCATCGTAAGCGTTCCGGATCTCTGCTGCGCTCCAGCCGGTGCGCCCGGGAAGATCCAGGGCTGCTATGTGAGCATAATAAAAAGGGCGGAACAGGATTGGGAAAGCGATAGCGGCAGAGAGTACCAGCAGCATCAGCGCAGCGCTCAGAATAAAAAAATAAAATTTGCTTTCTTTCATGCTGTTGGCCTCCTGCGTACGGATAGTGCGATTAATACCTGCGAAGGGAGATACAACGCCCACATGCAGAACTGTACTGCCGCTGCTGAGCCGGCAGACAGGGGAAGATACGGGACGAGGTTGTGCAGCCCCACGCAAATGTCGCAGCCCACAAACAGCCAGAGGCCGCAGCGGAACAGCGGAGCCCCATGCGCGGAAGAGGGGCGAAGGCTTTCGACGGCGTTGCACAAAAGCTGCGGGAAGTAGACGCAGATCAGCATAGTCAACGGGCGCAGCAGGCCGGATAGGCCGAGCATGAGCAATGCCCCGCCGCTGGCGGCGGCGCGGGGCCAGAGCGGGCCGGGAGAGATCTGCATGCGGCGCAGGCGCAGCGCATATAAAAATTGTACGGGACAGAACAGCGCCACGCCGAGGAAATACCAACGGTTCAGCACCAGCAGAAAAAAGTCTGCTGCTGCAGTCAGGGTCAAGGCGGCGCACACCAGACGGCCATCCTCGCTGCCGGTATGACCTGCACTGTAGAAAAGGCACAGCAACAGTGCAGCGTATTTCAAAGCTGTACTGATCGAAAAAACGCTTTGCAGGTCGCAGCAGAGAAAGGCGAGGTAAAGCACTGCTTCCGCAGCGAGAAACCATCGTGTGTTCTGTTCTGCCCGCATGGTATCGCGCACCTTTGATAAAAAGATAATCCTATTATGCCAAGCTTTGCAGGGAAAAGCAAGAGAGAAAAAGGTTGCTCCGCCCGCAGGCGGAGCAACCAGCCGCACAGATGCACATTAGTCCATTCTGGAGCGGAACAGAAGCGATATGCACCACAAGCCGGCCAAACCTACAACACAGTAGATCACGCGGCTGGCCAGGGAAAGGGTGCCGCCGAAGCAGAACGCCACCAGATCCAGGTTAAACAGGCCAATGCAGCCCCAGTTAACGGCGCCAATGATCACAACGATCAATGCAATACGGTCCAGCAAAGACATAAAAAGTCCTCCTTTGTAAAGAAGTAAAATGAACCATGCGCTGTATAGTGTGGCCGCAAAAACCGATTTTATACAAAAACCGCTCAGGAAAAGGACAGCGCAGGACTTGGTGAAAGATTTAACGCCAATTGATTTTTTCTTCCGCGAAAACGGGCGAACTGTGTCAAGAATCGCTCTGACAGATATTGACATCATAGAGCGGGTTTGCTAAAGTAGATACAACTTTTGCTATGGTATAGAAAAGAAGAGAGAAATCCGCGCGCGGCAGTTTCTGCGCAGATGCACACGGCAAAGTGGCAGCCGCGGGTGCGGAGAACAACAAGAGGGGGTTCCAATTTAATATGAAAAAGAAACTATCCGCGGCAGCGGCAGCGCTTATGATGGCTGCGCTTCTCTGCCAAACTGTCTTTGCTTCCGGCGGCCATATCCTGCATGGCACGGAATTGGGGGCACAGGTTTCCCTGCTGTATTGCATTCCTTTTGTGGGGATGCTGCTGAGCATTGCCATTTGTCCGCTGGTGATTCCGCACCAATGGGAAAAGTGGCGCTGGGCTTTCGTGCTGTTCTGGTCGGTGCTGTTTCTGGTGCCCTTTGCCATGGCTTTCGGTGCACCCACCATGCTTGACCAGTTGCTGCACTCCATGATCGGGGACTACCTGACATTCATTGTGCTGCTGTTCGGTTTGTTCTGCGTGGCGGGCAACATTTGCCTGGAAGGCGACTTGGCCGGCACGCCCAAAACCAACCTGATCCTGCTGCTCATCGGTACGCTTCTGGCCTCCTGGATCGGCACCACCGGCGCCTCCATGGTCATGATCCGTCCGCTGCTGCGGGCGAACCAGTGGCGTTCCCGCTGCGTACATACTGTGGTGTTCTTTATTTTCCTGGTGTCCAATATCGGCGGATCTCTTACTCCTATTGGCGATCCTCCGCTGCTGATGGGCTTTATGCGCGGTGTTCCTTTCCAGTGGACGCTCATCCACATGCTGCCTGTGATGGCACTGAACGTGGTGCTGCTGCTGATCCTGTATTATATCATGGACAGCCGTGCCTATAAGAAGGATTTGGCTGCCGGCCGCAAGCCGCTGACCGGCGGCGCTAAGATCAAGCTGACTGGCGCGCACAACATTCTGTTCATGCTCATGATTGTTGCGGCCGTGGTGCTGTCTGGCGTTCTGCCCAAGCTGCCCATGTTCCAGGATGCCGCTGGCAATGTTCTGAGCCTGCACATCTACGGCAATGTCAGCCTGACGTATACCAACATTATCGAAATTGTTCTGATCCTGGTGGCAGCGTTGCTGTCTTTCAAGACCACCAAAAAAGAAGTACGCACGAAGAACAACTTTACCTGGGGGGCCATCGAAGAGGTGGCGGTATTGTTCATCGGCATCTTCATTACCATGATCCCTGCGCTGCTGTTCCTCAATGCCCACGGTGCTTCCCTGGGCCTGGATCAGCCCTGGCAGATGTTCTGGATCACTGGCGCGCTGTCCTCTTTCTTGGATGACACGCCCACCTATCTGGTGTTCCTCACCGTGGCCGGCACTTTGGGCGCCGCTACCGGTGTGGTGACCACCGTGGGCACTGTGGCTGTGCCGATGTTGGTGGCCGTGTCCTGCGGTGCGGTGTTTATGGGCGCCAATACCTATATCGGTAACGCACCGAACTTCATGGTTAAGTCCATTGCCGATGAGAACGGTGTAAAGATGCCGTCTTTCTTCGGCTATATGGCCTGGTCCCTGAGCTGCCTGATCCCTGTGTTTATCATTGATATGCTGGTGTTCTTCAACCCCTTCTTCTAAGGGGAAAGAAACCACTCTTTGCGCCCCGGCGCTCCGCTTTTGAGAGCGGGGTGCCGGGGCGTAAAAATTAAAAAATTTTTCCCAAATCCCATCCAAAAATATTTTTATACATAGGAGGCAGAGCTGCGGCGCTGATTTACACTGGGAATGTTGCTGTGCTATAATATTTTCAGTGTAATCATAGGGGGGATGGCAAAGTGCTGGCACATCTGTTGCTGCTGCTGCCGATGGAACAGGACCGGGAGCGGGTCTGGTTTTTGTATCAAAAGCTGAAAGAAAAGCTGATGTATGCTGCACTGCAGCTTCTACAGCAGCGCGATTTGGCGGAGAATGCGGTGGAAGACGCCTTTTTGTATCTGATTCACCATTTCCATGAGCTGGACACGGAGGACGATCAGCGTGTTGCGGCCTATTTATACCAGTGTGTGCGTCACTATGCGCTGCAGGAGCTGCGCCGCCAAAAATGGGAAGGAAGCGCGTTGGAAGATGAGACGGAGGACGGCATGATCGGATTGGAAGACCGCATGATCGACATGCAGCGGTGCGCGGCGGTCAAAGCGGCGCTGAAAGCGCTGCCGGACCGATATCGTTTGATGTTGGAATACCGGTTTTACAATGAGTGGACCGTGCGGCAGATTGCCGAGGCGACGGGCCTGACGGAAGGAGCCGTGTATAAACGGCTGAAGCGGGCCGGCGAGGCGCTGGCGCAGCGGCTGAAGGAGGCGGGAGAATTTTGAACGAACAGCAGATTTCGCTTTATCAGGCCATTGGCCAATCGCTGGGGGAACTGTGTGAAGAGGAACTGAATGCAGTACCACCCCGGGCGCAGCTGCACCGCATTTGCGGGAGCCTTTCCGGACTGGACCGCCGGATCCGCTCCGCCCTGCGGCAGCAGCGGGCAGAGCGGGAGCGCAGGGCGTTCCGGCCCCGGCAGGTATCCTGGAAAGGGGCAAAACGCGCGGCTCTGCTGGCGGCGGTGCTGATGGCATTGTTTTTGGGTCTGCTCACGGTTTCGGCGGACATGCGGGCGTTTTTGAAACGCACCATTGCCATTTGGACGGGGCCGAACGTGGATATTCGCTATGAGGTGGACGGCCATAAACTGACGGAACTGCCGGAAGGCTATGCACCGCATTATATTCCTGAGGGATTTTCTTATAACGAAAATAATTCCTTTGCCATGGGGAATGAAACCATTTTTGACTATGAAAATAAAGAGGGGCATTTTATTCAGATTACAATCCGCATTGCGGAAAATGCCTCTTTGACCAGCATGGATACGGAGCATACGAATTTTAAGAAAATTGATTATGGCGAAGGCGGCGCCTATCTCGGCACCTTTGAGGACGGAGACGGCTACACAATGTATTGGTTTGCCGACGGCATCGAGCACGAATTGTATATCAGCGCTGCTTTGAAAGAGGATGAAGTGTTCAAAATTGCGGACGGCATTTATTCCTAAAAAGAAAACAAGACACCCGGCAGTCCACTGTTTGGCTGTCGGGTGTTTTTGCACAATTTTATCCGGTTTGCATTGTGCAAACGTCCAAAGAATAGAAAAACGAAAAAATTTTCCAAAAAATCTGTCCAAAAACTCGGTCGAAAACACTTTATAAATAGAAGGTTCGATAGAAGGGAGGGCAGAGCATCATTCATCCGCAAAAGAAAACGGAACGAAAGAAAAGGAGAGATATTCCAATGAACAACACACGAAGACCCCTGCCCCGCGCGTTGGCTCTGGCCATGGCAATTGCCATGGCGCTGACCCTTTCGGTCAGCGCATTCGCATCTGATTCACAGGCCTGGAATGTTGGTACTACAAAAGTGTCTGGGTCAGTCTCTTATGCAAAGCAAGTATACAATGCGACAGTTACAGGACCAGTGGGAACAACAAAAACTGAATTGAGTATGACGCTGTATGAAAAAGGTATTTTCGGTTATACAGAAGTAGACTCTGCCAGCGCTACTGCGAATGACCGTACTTGTGCAAAAAGCGTTAGTTATGCAATCAAGAGTGGTAAGAGCTACAAGCTGACGGTGACGGGGAAAGCCTATGTGGATGGAAAATGGGATACCGTTACCAAAAACTTCACGGCGTCGTTCTAATGGCCGGAGCCGAAGAAAGAAGGTAACACTGAAAAAATTGCGCAAAGATCCTTCCCCTGCATATATGCAACCAGAAAATAATTGCAAAAAGTTTGAAGGAGGATTATCATGAAAATGACAAAGAAACTATTGTCCGTTGTGTTGGCCATCGCCATGAGTGCGAGTTTGATGGTTCCGGTGTTTGCATCTCCTCTATCTGAGTCAGAGGGGGGTGAAAAAACGGGGTATGTGGTTAATGAATATGAGTACATTAAGGCGTTGGAAACGGCAACCACTGAGAAATTGCAGTCTATCAATTACACGAAAGAAGAAGCAAGCCGAGAAGTACAGGCTTTTGAAAAAGCATTTGATGAACGTGCGCGCTTAAGCGATAAGGAATTGGAAGGATTAGGTTATAATGCGGAAGCGATTGAAATCATGCACAAGTATGCAGAAGGAAAAACGCTTACGGATGCAGAATATCGAGCAGCAACAGCTGAATTAACGACATATAAAATTGCATTGGGGAATTGTGGGACAAAAGCTGCAAGATTTTTTTATGAGTGGGAATGGTCGCAATGTCCGGTAATTACACTGAAAGATTCTGTTGCAGTGAGATGGATGGCCTATGATTCCCAAGGAAAAGATTTTAATGTTTTGGTTACTACGGTTCCGCAAGGAACGGTTGATTACTATAATGGCTCTAAAGCGTATTATACTGGACAGAGAGTGACATTGGAAGGGGGGGTGGATTTTAATTCAGTAAATGCCCAGTTCCCGATGATGAAAACATATACAACTCCGGCTGGTGTCAATGTGCAAACATATGCCAAAAAGGGTAAGTTGATTATTAATGTGAAAGTGGATCAGAGCGTGAGTACAAATATTAATTATATATTGGTAGCTGCGATGTATGGACATACAACAGCCGGGATTGGCGCACCGTCTATTAGTCTTTCTGCGCCACCGCCAGCGATTTCGATTTCTTTTAGTGCAAATATGAAGGTTAATCAGATGGGAGCTTACAAAGCTAAAATCCGCAATAATTCAACGATTGAGAAATTGCCAATCTAAAAATAAGGAGAATGGGATATGGATCAAAAGAAACCGAAACCTGTATGCAGTGGATTATGCGCGCAGACATTGTGTGGTGTTGCGCTTGCACTTGTGATCGGGAGGTTCACCAACTTTTTCCCATTCTGGTTACTGATTCCGGATCTGACGCTGTGCACGATTTTATACGCTATGACTGTGACTTGCGCCGCGGTTGCTTTGTGTGTCAGTGCTGCGGCCAATGAACTGAACCGCCGGATGCAGCGTGAGCTGGACAGCATTCGCGAGGAATTGCGGCAGGCGGGCGAGGTGCAGCGGCCGGGGAAAGAGGAGGAATCCAATGAAAGCTCCGAAGAAGGCAGCGCACGAAATACGCAGGCAGAACAGGCATAAAAGGTGAGATCAAAACGGTATTGATGCAGAACATGCAGCCGGCGGGCGCAGCGCTCGGAGAAGGAAGAAAGGGAACGGCCTTATGCAAACAAAAGTGAAACGGTCCACGGTGATTGCAGTCAGCGTTTTGCTGTGCGGTGCTGTTTTGGCGCTGTGGGTTTGGAATGTGCAGATGTGGAAAGGTCAGCGCATGCTTTCGGAAGCCTGCAGTGCAGCGCGCGTGTTTGTATACGATC
>ERZ856578.2193-NODE-2193-length-33181-cov-8.066941_pt1 | contig 33181 bp, 28 predicted proteins | sample MGYA00514384_ERZ856578 | MGnify/ENA primary metagenome ERZ856578 (study PRJEB29103, sample SAMN06111958) | human gut metagenome | biome: human gut; feature: ankylosing spondylitis patient; material: healthy_person | host: Homo sapiens | place: China:Hangzhou... | reverse complement strand
AGGGACACTCTGTTGAACAGGGCGTAGAACGCCCCCAGCGGGCAGAGCCATTTGCAAAACGGCCGGTAGAACACCACGCTCAGCGCAACCACCGCCAGCAGAATACTGAACTTCCAGGTAAACAGCTTGCCCAGCGCTGCCCGAATGCCGGAATTGGCGAGGGACAGCGGGATCGCCCCTTCCAGCACGCCCTGCGGACAGAGGTACTTGCAGAAAAAGGGGTCCCCCATACCCACGTCGTTCACCAAAAACGCCGGCAGCAAAACGACCATCACCAGCAAAACGGCGTATTTGAGGTAGGTCAGAGGCTTCAGCTTCTTTGTGGAGAGCTTTTTTGTGGGAATTTTATGCAGCAGCTCCTGAAACCACCCAAAGGGGCAGAGAAAGCCGCAGATGAAGCGTCCCAGCAAAACCCCTAACAGGATGAGAAAGCCTGTGATATAATAGGAGAAACGGAACTTCGATGAGCCAACCACCGCCTGAAAGGAGCCGATGGGACAGGCCCCGGACGCCGCGGGACAGGAATAGCAGTTCAGCCCCGGCACGCAGACGGTTTTTCCCGCCCCCTGATAAAGACTTCCCTTGAAGAAGTTCGGCAGGTGAAGATTGGTCAGCAGCGCCGCCCCCGCCTGAATCCATCCCCGCCAGCGGGCAAGGAGATGGGAAATTGTTTGATGTTTTTTATCCAATACCCACACACTCCAGACATACTTTAATGGCCTTGCTCAGCACCGTGGCCGTTTCGCCCCGCAGTACGCCGACGCACACCATGGCAGCTCCGGCGAACAACAGCACAATCTGCACCGCAGCCTTGCGGTCAACTCTCATATTTTCTTCACCCTTTCGCTTTTTCTGCATCTCATCATACCGCTTCGCCCCTAAAGCTGATGTTAAGAACGGAAAATTAACAAAAACTTTATCGCAATGTGCTATACTTCGGATAGATTATACGGGAAAAGGAGGGCATACCATGCGTCTTTTGCTCATTGAAGATGAACGCACGCTGTGCGATGCCGTCGCACGCCGACTGCGCCGGTTGGGTTACAGCGTAGATCTCGCCTACGACGGCGAGCAGGCATTGCAGCTTTTGGAGGTGGAATGCTACGATCTGGTGCTGCTGGATCTGAACCTGCCCAAGCTGGACGGCATGAGCGTGCTGCGCACACTGCGGCAGACTGACCGCGAAACGCGGGTGCTGATTCTCTCAGCCCGCAGCGGCACCGCCGACAAGGTGGATGGCCTTGACGCAGGTGCCAATGACTATCTCTCCAAGCCCTTTGCGCTGGCCGAGCTGGAAGCGCGCATCCGCAGCTTGACCCAGCGGCAGTTCATTCAGCCGGATGTGTGTCTCTCCTTCGGCACACTGCGCTTCGACACAAGAAGCCGCATCGCCGCGGTGAACGGACAGGACGTCTCCCTCACCAAAAAAGAGAGCGGCATTTTAGAGTATTTGCTGCTCAATCGGGGCCGCCCGGTCAGTCAGGAGGAACTGATCGACCATGTTTGGGACAATAGCGTGGACGGCTTCAGCAATGCCATCCGCGTCCACATCTCCGCACTGCGGAAAAAGCTGCGCGCTGCGATGGGCTATGATCCCATTCATAACCGCATCGGAGAAGGGTATCTGTTGGGAGGACCGGAAGAATGAAGAAGCTGTCTCTCCAATGGCGCATCACGCTGATGACCGTCCTGCTTACAGGTGTCACCTGCATCTCCATGAATCTGTTGCTCTGCTCGTCTGGCGTATATTATATGGACTCCATCGCGGATTCACTTCAAGACTATGGTCCTATTGTCCTCGAGGACGGAGAGACTGCCAGCTTTGACCCACAGCTCGTCCCATCCGGTGAGGGCTTGACAATCGTTGTCAGTGGGGCGCAGGCGCGTTTCCGCACAACAAACTGGTACATCACAGCAGCAATCGCACTGCTCGGCGGTATGTTGGCCTATTTCGTCAGCGGTCGTGCATTGCGTCCGCTGCGCCGCTTTGCCGGGCAGGCCGAACAGGTGGAGACAAGCAACCTTTCCGAGATCCGGCTCGACGAAGAGACCCTGCCGGAGCTTCGCTCCCTCACCCACGCTCTCAATGAAATGCTGGAGCGCCTAAGCCGCGGCTTTGACGCCCAGCGGCAGTTCGTCGGCAACGCCGCCCATGAACTGCGCACGCCGTTGACGCTGCTGCAAACACAACTGGAGCTTTTCTCCGATGAGCATCCGGATATTCTGCCGGAAAGCGCGGCGTTCCTCGACGCCCTGCAGGACGAAGTCCAGCGGCTCAGTCGGCTCACGCATGCGCTGCTGGACATGAGCGATCTTCAGTCCGTTCCACGCGACGATGTCATTCTGCTTTCGCCCATGATCGATGAGGTCTTTGCTGACCTCGCCCTGCGGGCCGAGCGCAGCGGGATTTCCCTCTCGCGTGAGGGGGAGGATGTTACCGTTGTCGGCAGCGATATGCTGCTTTGCCGGATGTTTTTCAATCTGGTGGAGAATGCCGTCAAATACAACCGTCCCGGTGGTATGGTGAAGGTGGATGTTCAGCAACGGGACGGACAGGCGGTCATCCATGTAGCGGATACTGGCCGCGGCATCCCACAGGAGTTCTGGCAGAGTATCTTCCAGCCCTTTTTCCGCGTGGACAAGTCCCTCAGCCGCGAGCTTGGCGGAGCGGGACTCGGCCTTCCGCTGGTGTGGGAGATCGCACGGCTCCACGGCGGCCGCGTTTGGGTGGAGGAAAGCAATGACAGCGGCAGTGTGCTGGCCGTAACACTTCCGTTGTCCGCATCGATCACAGACACCGTCAGGGGGTAAAACAGTATTTTTTACAAGTCATCTGATCACGGTCAAACCAAGCGAGGTACTTGAGCGCCGCTCCAAGGCATCGGCCAAAGCTCAGCATAAAGAGATTGGGGTCAGACTGGAGCGGCAATCAGCGAAGTATCATCGGAGATGGGCATCTTCTTTGATGTCCCAGCAGGTGCTTAATATGCCAAGGCTGTGGTCTGGACTGTGGAAAACGGTGCCTACACAGGAACGGGCGGTGGAAAGTTCTCTCCCGATGTCACCTGCATGAGAGCGCAGGCCGTGACCTTCCTGCAAAGAGCCATGTTTACAGTAGGACGAAACAAAAAAGCGATTAAAGCTTATATACAGAACCAACTGCAAGAAGACCAAATAGCCGACCAAGTAAGCATCAAGGAATTTATAGACCCGTTTACGGGGAGCAAGAATACTAAGGCATAACCAAGACCCCTTAAGGGGCATTGCCCGTATAAAGCCCTTATAGGGCTTACTCAAGCCTCCGGCTTAGCCGGAGGCTTTGATTTATTTTGGACTAAAAACAGCGGGATCGGAGATGCACTGAAATGATGGGCAGGTCACCGCCCATTCCGAGCGACAGCCCGCCTTTTGTCAGATCATGTTGAGATTTTATCACACAATTATCTTTCTAAGTCTCTCTAAATCATTCCCATCCGGATGGGAGAGAGCTCGGTCAAAGTTCTCAATCAGCGCATCGATACTTTCCGGATGCTCCGGCTGTGCTTTCATTTTCATGTAGCGTTCCCGTACAGACGGCGGCATTTTGCCCTGACACATATATTCTCCGACCACGGAATTACTTGAATCGATAGACCGCTTGACATGATCGAGTATCTTCTGGAAATATGCATCGCTGCCGCCGAAGCCCGCTGTTCCAAATAGAAAGATCTTTTTGCCCTTCAACGTTGACAGTAATGTCAGGGTGGACTTATCTGCATTCCCCTTGTCCGTCCAAAACCCGATATAGAGCATCTCGGAGTATAGCCCTCCTTCTTTAGGTGCCCCGAAATAGTCACAGTTTTCTTTGGGAAGCACTGCATAAATTGTATCGGCAAGTTTCTTCGTATTGCCCGTCAGGCTATTGAATACAATTGAATATCTTCCTTTGCCCATATCAAAGCCTCCTGTTTCGTCAAAGCGGCATCGGAATCCGGGCAATCTCAATAACTGCAACGATGGCAATTATAAAGGCTGCAATCCCGATAACTACTGTGCTCTTCATGCTGAGTTTCTTCTTTTTTTTTGCTCTGCATATCAGCATAGCACCAGCCACACAAGCAACCGCCGCCATAAGCGCAATGCCCAGCGTTTCCCATAGCCAGGAAAGTTCATATATGATCTTCATTCATTCACCCATCCCTTAACGGTCTTATTTGCAAATCCGGATTATCAAGCAGGATAGCGGTTGCACTCCCTTTTTCCGCACTCTTCGACGCAGCAGGGCGTACTGTCTTCCTCCGTAATCGTGTTTGCACCTATATTTTTGTCCATGCTCGCTCAGCTCAACTTGCCGACCATATCAATCATAGCTTATTTCAGCAGCTCTGACAATACCTGAAACAGCTTTTGAATAGAGCTGTTGCTGATAGTGGGGGCACAGAGAACCGGGAAATGTATGTATATAAAAGCGTGGCGGAATCAGGGATTACAGATATGGCATTCAGAGTAATTTCGCTGGTAGCACAAGACTGTGCTGTGGCCGAGGGAGGGAAGCCCCTGTTTCGCCGTGTGAGCCGATGTGTGCGATTCTTTGAGATGAGCCGAGTGTGTACCCGCTTTCGCTCGTGAAAGCAAACACGAAACGTTTGTGCCGGAGGTGTTGAAGTCCGTATGACTGATGCATTAGAAGCGTTGATATGACTGCGTTTTCTGCACTTTTCGCAGCTTTTTCGAGGACGAAAGAAAAAGCAGGGATAAAGCAGGGATTCTCTGTCTGCATGAGGGAATTATATCATCGTCACCGTTGGACGAGGATAGCATACGGTAAATGTGCAAGGAAAATGCATAATTATTGAGAGATTCAACACATCTTTCAGAGGTGCAAAATGTGTCCCGTTTTTTCCGGAACAGCGGCAGTTCACGGCAAACAGCTCCGGTCCCCTTTCTTGAAAGGGACCGGAGCTGTTTTTGTGTCACTTCATGGAGCGTGCCAGAAACGCGGCGATCTGCGCGCGGGTGCAGGTGGCGGCGGGGTCGAAGCGACCGTCGCCGACACCGTCGGTGATGCCGTTTTCCACGGCCCAGGCCACAGCCTGCGCGTAGTAGCTGTCAGCGGGGACGTCGGTAAAGTTCGCCGCACCGCCCGCCGCAGGCTGACCCATGGTGCGCCACAGCATGGTCACCATCTGGGCGCGGTTGATGGCGGCGTTGGGCTCCGTGCCGTCGGAAATGCCCTTATTCTTGGACCACAACTGCGCCTTTTCGTACCAAGTGTTGCCGCCGTTCAGATCTGCGTCGTTCTGCCGCGCCAGAATCGTCCAAAGCTGGGCGCGGGTGGTGGAGTTGTTGGGGGCGTAGATGGAATCGCTCATGCCGTTGACCAGCTCGCGGGCGCTGACGAAGTCGATCTCCTCCCTCGCCCAGTGATTCCGGGTGTCAATGAAATCCTTGGAGTTGTCAACGATCTTCACCGTCGCGCTGCCGTCCACGGTGAGGCGGATGCCGTTCTCGGTGGGAATGGAGTCCTTCAAAATTTCCTCCGTGCCGTCGGGGTGGACGAGGACTGCCACGGTGCCGGGCTTCACGTTGGAAACAGGAATTTCCACCTTTGTCTCCCCTGCTCCCTTGGGCAGTTCCACCTTGACGGTGGGGGCAGTGTTGCTGTTCCGGGTGGCCTCCACCTCCACCGGAGCCTTCACCGCCTCGCCGTTCTTCTTCGCGTCCTCGATGGCCTTGTTGCTCAAGGCGGTTTTCGCCTCGGTCTGGCCGTTTTTGTCAGTTTTCACCGTGCCGGTGGAGCCGTCGGCGGCCTTGTTCTCTGTGACGGAACTGCCATCAGGCTTGGTCTCCGTCTTGGAAACAGAGCCGTCCTTGCCGGTAGTGGTCGCGGTCACGGAGCCGTCTTTGCGGGTCTCGGTCTTGGTGGTGGAGCCGTCAGGATTGTTTTTCGTCTCCGTCTTGATGACCGGATTGCTGTCGGAACTGCCGGAGCCGCCGGAGGAAGAACCACCGCCACCACCGGAGGAAGAGCCGCCGGTATTACCGCCCGTAGAGCCGCCGGGCTGAGAGGGCGTGGTGCCGCCGCCGGTCGTGGTATCGTCAGTAACCGTAACCTTGCAGGTGGCGGATACCTTAGAATCGTCCTCCGCGGTGGCGGTGATCTCTGCGGTGCCAGCTTTGTGCGCCGTCACAGTGCCATCATTGGCTACCGTTGCAACTTCCGGTTTAGAAGATTTCCAAGTCACGTCCTTCTTCGTGGCAGTTTGGGGCTCAATTACCACGGTCATTGCTTGGGTTTGCCCCACCTTTAGCTTTGGGCTGGCAGGGGATAGCGTGATTTTGGTGACAAGAATGGGATCGGTCGTGACGGTGCGGACGTAGCCGCAGACATTGCAGGTGGTGTCGGTATTATTCTCATAGACGTGCTCCGCCTTGTCCTTGATGCTGCCGGTTTTATCCGTGCAGTCGCTGGCGGTACATTCGTGCCAGTGGTGCGTAGCGTTCTTCCCCCATGTATTTTCATTGTAGCTGTGGGTGTGCTCGGACGGCTGGGTCGCCTTCTTTTTCAGCACCAGCTGGCTGTTTTCGTACTTGACCTCACGCGTTTCGTCGTCGCTGAAGAATTTGTCGCTGCAATCCGTACTCACGCTTTCGGCAATGACGCCGTTGTCGACACCCTCCTTCTTGGTCACGCCGATGCTGCCCTTGCCGCCGGTCAGACCGGCCTTGCCAATGGTGATGTAGGCGCGCCCAATCAAAAACACATTGCTGGCGGTATCGCTCGCGTCCTTATTCCCCGTGACGGTCGGCGTATTGGACACGGTGAAGGTGCCGCCGTTCACAAACACACCGTTGCCGGTGTTGCCGCTGATGGTGCCGTCGTTCATGTTGAAGGTGCCGGATGACACAGATACGCCGCCGCCGTTTTTCGCCGTGTTCTTGCTGACACTCGATGTCCCGCCGTTCATGGTGAAGGTGCCGCCGCTGACATACACGCCGCCGCCGTAGGTGGTGTTCCTCTCAGCGGTGTTCGTCGCCGTGTTGCCGGTGATGGCGCCGTCGTTCATGTTGAAAGTGCCGCTCTTGTTCACAAACACGCCGCCGCCGTTGGTGTCGTTCGACGCTTTGTCGTTTTTCGCCTTGTTGCCGCTGATCTTGCCGTCGTTCATGTTGAAAGTGCCGCTTTCCACATACACGCCGCCGCCTTGGTTCGCCGTGTTGCCGCTGACGCTGGCGCTGTTGTTCATAGCGAAAGTGCCGCTGCCGTTGACATACACGCCACCGCCGTTGAGGGTGCCGTTCGTCGCCTTGTTGCCCGTGACGCTGGCGCTGTTGTGCATTTCGAAGGTGCCGCCGTTCACATACACGCCGCCGCCGGAACTGCCGTTGATGTTGTTCACTGTGTTGTCGGCGACGCTGGCATCGTTGTGCATTTCGAAGGTGCCGCCGTTCACATACACGCCGGCGCCGCCGGTGCTCCCGTAGCCTATCTTGTTCTCGGTGACGCTGGCGGTGTTGTTCATGATGAAATTGCCGCTTGCTTCCACATACACACCGGCGCCGCCGAAGCTGAGGGTGCCGTATCCCCCGCTACTTGTGTTGCTTTTGATGGTGCCGCCGTCCATATTGAAGGTGCCGCTTTTCACATACACGCCGCCGCCGTAGTTTGCGCTATTTTCGGTGATGACACCGCCGTACATGTTGAAGGTGCCGCCTGCTCCCACATACACGCCGCCACCGTATTTGTTGGAGTCAGTGCCTTTTTGCCCGTAGCTTTGGGTGATCTGGCCGCTGTATAGATTGAGGGTGCCGCCGTTGACATACACGCCGCTGCCATTGCTGCTGTCGTTGCACACAATCTGGCCGGTAACTTTGCAATCCGTCAGGGTCAGCGTGCAGTCGGATGGAACCTCAAACACGGGGCCTGTAGTACTGCCTGCTTTTTGAATCTGATTGCCGTTCAGGCAAATGGTGACATCGCCCTGGATCTTAATGGGTTTATAGCTCTTAACATAACTATGATCACAACCATCTGCCGTAGTTGACAGATAATAATAGCCTGGTTCCAAAATAACATAGTTGTCCTTCTCAGTCAGCAGTGTACTACTGCTGCTCGTTGGAGATGTTCTAACACCCAACATACCATTGTTACTGGTCAGCCACTTTGCATCTTGAAAGGCCTCGTTCGGGTGCGGCGTTTCGCCTTGACCTGTATGCGAACAGGTTTTCCCGCAGATCGGGTGCGACGCGTGCCCGTCCTCCGCCTGTGCCGTGGCTGGCAGCAACGTCAGGCACAGGGCCAGCGCCATAAGACAGCTCAAAATTCGTTTTTTCATAGGGGTCCTCCTTCATTTCATGCTCCGCCCGAATCGTTCTCCCGCGGGCAGAGGGGTATCCCGTAGGGGAGACCCCTACGGGCCCGGGGGCGCCCCCGGGCAACTTTTACAGGTTCACGGATTTATTGTAACAGCTTTTCCGCGCTTTGTGGGGACGTCTGCATGAAACGTCCTTTATTTGACATGAAATATCATCGGAACGGCCCCGGTCGACATTCCACCCGCGTTTTCGCCCGCTTTCTGTATGGCAGGATCATACACCGTGCCGCTTTCCTCCCGACAGCTCCTGACCCAGTTTTGACCCAGAATCCGAAAAAAGCGGGCAGGGCCGGACGAAAACAATGGAAGATCCGCCGAACGAACGGTGGTAAAAAGCACAAATTGGAGCCGAAACGGCTCCGATTTTGCTTTGAGACAACCTACGGACCAGAAGGCCGGGGGTTCGAATCCCTCACGGCGTACCAAAAGTCCTCGAAATCGTCTGATTTCGAGGACTTTTGCCTTTCATAAGTTCCATTTTTGGGGTACCGCTTTTTTCTGACCCAAACGCTGACCCAAACGGGAGCGGGTAGCGGAAAGCATCAAACCGTACAGGAGAGGATATTTCCCATCGTCTGCGCCGCTTTGAGCTGGGCGTTAGCAGTGACATGGGTACAGGCGTAAAGCTTGCGAAATAGTGGTCCGGCATGGATGACCGCAAGACAAGGAAAACCGCCTATAGGCGATTTTCTTTGTCTTTATGCCGCATTTAAAAGTTCGCTCCAGCTCCAGACAGCATTTACATCTGGAATACTTCCGATTCTCCAGACTGAAACGCCGTTTACACCCAGAAGGCGGGCAGCGTTCAGCGCCGCTTGCACGCTGGATGCATCCTGATACCATAAGAAATAGCGGCTGCCGTCCTCGGTCCGATAAATTGCGTAAGACTGCTGATACGTCTGTGACCAGCCGTGCTCCGTATCGCTTTGAGACAACCGTTTGATGACCGTCTCGTTGGAGGGATACACAGGTGTTTCCGAAACCAGCTTGCCGTTTTCATCAATTTTCCAAGCGGTGCTTGCAGCGCTGAAGCCAAGCAGCAACTTAGAAGGCGCAATCTCTGAAACGGCATACTTCAACGCAGTGTATACAGACGCAATGGGTGTGGTGGCGGCAGTTTTATAGTATTCTGTGCCGGTGAAACCGGTCATATTCTGCGGGCCATAGCCATAGGCCATCAGAATCACGCGGTCAGCCAATTCGCCGATTGCCCGGTAATCATATCCGTCATAATAAGCGGATGTTGCTAATACCGGCGGCACACATACAAGCAGCTTTTTATCCAGTTTTTGAAGTGCCGGCTGTAATTGCCGCAGGAAATCCGAAAACGCTTCCTTCTGCGGTGCGCGCAGGCCCTCAAAGTCGATTGTGACGCCCTCATAGGGATTTCTGCCAATCTGGCTGTAGGTCTTGGACACCTCCCCGACAATCTGCTGGACAGCCTGCGTGCGGCCGCTCTCGGAGGTTAGCATCTCCTTCAGCTCCTGCCCATCCATAAAGACGCTCAGGTTCAAATGGGAAAGGCTTGCGGTCACCTCCTCATAGCCGGATGGAATATGGTATTCATTGCCGCCCTCCGCCGTGGTATTGAGCGTGGCCGCTGTACCGTCCCAGGTCATACGGCTCCACCCCGCGCTGACGTCATCCATACGCTGGGCCAGAGATAGCTGGCTGTACGAGGAAATAGCATAAAAGCCATGGACGAACGCGGTCTGCTGCTGAAGTTTTTCATATATGCGGACCAGCATGGCCGCCGCCTGTGCGCGGGTAGCCGTGCGGTCAGGGCCAAAGGTAGTATCGGTCAGGCCCTTTGTCATGCCGATCTCATAAGCAACCGCAATATATCCCCGCTTGTCAGATACATCTGTAAACGGCAGGCTGTTTTCCTTTTCAGCATCCGTCGCACAGGCTTTCAGCCCCAATGCCCGCACCAGCAGCTCCGCCATTTCAGCGCGGGTAGCAGGGCTGTTCGGGCGGAGGGGTTCGGTTTTTTCAATCACATCATGGGCTGCCGCACAGGCGATCGCATAACGGTACTGCGAAGAAAGCTCCTCCGGCAGAGCCATCGCCGGCGTAATATCCGCGTCAGCTTCCTCCATCGACGGAGTCTGCCATCCCAACATGCGGGTCAGCACAACAAGAAACTGTGCGCGGGTCATGGTGTCTGAATAGCCGAATTGCGCTTGGCTGTACCCATTCATCAGGCCATAGCGCACGGCCTTTTCCACTTCGCCTGCCAGCGCGCTGCTGCCGGGAACGTCCGCATAATAGGCTCCGGCCACCGAAGAAACGCAGAAACAAGTCAGTACCAGCGCCAGCACATATGCTGTGATCCTTTTCATGCTGAAAATCCACCTCTTTCTTTTTTGGGTGGCTTCATCCTATCATGGCAGCCCAAAAGAAATATGAAATTTTCATGAATTTTAACAGCAGATGTGATCGACAATTTTCATTGCACGCTTCAGTCGAATATCCGTTTTGATCGTAAAGCAGCCTATTTTCCCAACTATTGTTGTATTTTTACACGCAAAAGCCAAAAAACCTATTGATTTCTTTCCAATGTATGCTATAATCGGAAATTGCGATTTTTAAATGCACAAGGAGCCGTTGGAATGAAAGAAAATGCAGATTATGTCTGTGGAATTATTGCACACAACCTAAAAAATTTCCGAGAAAAACAAAAACTCAGCATGGACCAGCTTGCAGCCCTGTCCGGCGTCAGCAAGAGCATGATCGGACAAATCGAGCGCGCTGAGACCAATACCTCGATCTCTACCCTCTGGAAAATTGCATCCGGACTGCACATACCATTTACATCCCTGATCGAACACGATCGGGAAAGCGTGACGCTTGTCAGCAAAGAGACTGTGGATATGGTGCGGAGCGAAGACGATCTTTTTCGCATCTATCCCTATTTCCCCATTAACGGAAATCAGAGCTTTGAGATTCTTTACATCGAACTGGACCCCGGTGCTTCCAACAACTCGGAGCCTCACGCTGCCGGCACACAGGAATATCTGATTGTATTCGGCAGTGCGTTGGAATTGTTCGTCGGCACTCAGAAGTATGAAATATTGCCGGGGAATGCCATTTCCTTTTTGGCCGATCAGCCGCATATGTACCGTAACGCAACGGATAAAATGACAACGGTCATCAATGTCATTGTTTATAAAAACGAGTGAGCGTTCTGCCCTGAATAAAAATACGGCTTCAATATTAGGTTCCCTGATTGCATCGTGAAAACCGGGACCGCAGCAGAAGAAACGCTGCGGTCCCAGCTTTTTGCTGAATCGCCATGTTAATTTAACTAAACATTTTCCGTGGTATATGTTAGCTTTCGCCAAATTAGCAACAAAAGCCCAAAAAAGGCTTGACTAATATATAAGTGTGTAGTATGTTTTTTGTGCAATATAATGCACAAAAAACATATTTTTTGCACAACTCAGAAGATGAGATTACATTGAATCTTAGGAAAGGAAGAAGTAATATGGCTATTACCGAAAGAGTGGAAAAAATCCGCCAGAACTATGTCAACACAAAGCCGCATATTTCTTACGAAAGAGCATGGAGTTGGACAAAATCCTTCCAGAGAACCGAAGGACTTCCGAACATTATCCGTGTCGCACAGGCATTTAAGGATACCTGCAGTGAGCTGTCCGTCAACATTTGGGAGGGCGAGCTCGTTGTCGGTACAAGCGGTGAGTACCGCAAGTGCGCAATTCTGACGCCGGAATTCGGCTGGCTGTGGATCAACGATGAGATTGACACCTTCCCGGAGCGCGGTCAGGACCCCTATGAGGTAACGCCCGAGCAGGCCAAGTTCATTCGTGAGAACATTTTCCCCTACTGGAAGGGCAAGTCCATTGAGGAAGCGTTCCTTGCACGTACTTCCGAGGCAACGAAGAAGATCGGCGTTGATACCGGGTTCCTGGACACCGACTCCAAGTGGAGAAACGGCGTCGGCGAGATTTCTGCCGATTATATTGACGTTCTTCTGCCCAAGGGCTATGCGGGCATCAAGAAAGAGGCCGAGGAGCACCTGAGCCAGCTCAACGAGGCAATTCCCGAGGAGAAAAAGAAGATCGATTTCTACAAGTCCATCATCATGATTGCCGATGGCATGATGACGCTGGGCCGCCGCTATTCCGAAAAGGCGACTGAGATGGCCGCCGTGGAAGCTGACCCCAAGAGAAAGGCTGAGCTGGAGGAGATCGCGCAGATCTGTGCGACCGTTCCCGCCAACCCGCCCAAGAGCTTCCGCGAGGCAATTCAGTTTGTGTGGTTCGTCCAGTTGGGCGGCATCCTTTCCGAGAACCCGCTGGCATGGAACCCCGGCCGCTTCGATCAGTATATGTATCCCTACTACGAGGCGGACCTGAAGGCCGGCAAGATCGACTATGATACCGCACTGGAGTATGTTGAGTGCCTGTGGCTGAAGTATTCCGAGTGGGCATGGACCATTTCCAAGAATACCGCGAGCTTCTTCGCCGGTTACACCAACTTCGAGAACCTGACCATCGGCGGAACCAAGGTCGATGGCACGGACGCAACGAACACCATCTCCTATATGGCGCTTCAGGCCACCAAGGAGTGCATGACCCATCAGCCCACGCTGAGCTGCCGTATTCATCCCGACTGCCCGCCCGAATTCATGGAGGCTGTTACCGAGCTGGTATCTACCGGCTGCGGCTTCCCCGCAATTCACGGCGACCGCACCGGCTACCAGATGCTTTCCAATCTGGGCTATGAGCCTAAGGACGCAAAGGACTGGAACAACTGCGGCTGCGTGGTGCCCCATTCCAGAAAGACCTTCCAGTGGACCTCCGCGGCAAGCATCAGCTTCGCGGCCGCTCTTGAGTTTGCACTCAATGAGGGCAAAAGCCGCCTTTCCGGCGAGCAGGTCTCTGTTCCCGAGAAGGACCCCAAGACCTTTACCTCTATTGATGAGATCATCGAGGCCTGGAAGAACCAGTTCAGATATCTGGTCAAGCAGGGCGTTATTTCTCTGGTCACCGCACAGGAGATTCACAGAGAGAGCGGTCACCGGCCCTTTATGTCCGCCTGCAACGAGTATTGCCTGAAGAACGGCAAGGACCTTGTGGACGGCGGCGCGAAGTACAGCATCGGGCCTGTGTTCACCGGCGTCGGCCTGTCTGTAACCGCCAACTCTCTGGCAGTTATCAAGAAGCTCGTCTTTGAGGATAAGAAGTATACCCTTTCCGAGGTCATCGACGCGATCAACGCCAACTGGGAGGGCTATGAGCAGCTCCGTCAGGAGGCACTTGCCTGCCCCAAGTACGGCAATGATAACGATTATGTCGATTCCATCGCAAAAATGCTGGAGGAGTTCTTCTATACGGAAGTCACCAGCTACAAGGATCTGTACGGCAACCACTTTGTAACGGCATTCATGGGTATTTCCAACTACCTGCCTACCGGCAAGGTGCTGGGCGCAACCCCCGATGGCCGTCACGCGAAGGACCCCATCAACGAGGGCGTTTCTCCCTACACCGGTTCCGATACCTCCACCTGTCTGGCAGCTCTCCGCAGCGCGGCAAAGATGGAGCACGATATCCACAGCGGCGGCACCCTGCTGAACCTGCGTCTCAACCACGATCTGGTGGCAACCAAGAGAGGCCGCGCAAATCTGGGCGCTATGCTGCAGTCCTACTTTGCCATCGGCGGTTTCCACGTGCAGTTCAACTGCATCTCCAATGAGGTGCTGGCAGACGCACAGAAGAATCCCGAGAAGTACAGAAGCCTGCTGGTTCGTGTCGCCGGTTACTCCGCACAGTTCACGAACCTCTCCAAGGAGATGCAGGATTCCATCATGGCCAGAAACGCACACGGAGATTTCTAATGAGCGTAAAAGGCTATGTAATGCAACTGCAGCCTTTTTCCGTTAATGACGGTGAGGGCATCCGGACAACCATATTTCTGGCCGGATGCCCCCTCCGCTGTAAGTGGTGCTCCAATCCGGAGGGCTACAGCCGCGAGGCTCTGGTCGGTTGGTATCAACGCAAGTGCGTTGGATGCGGTAAATGCGCCGCCGTATGTCCGCAGGGAATCGGCATCAACCTGAATGAAGAGCGGGACAAATGCATTGCCTGTGGAAAATGCGCGGAGGTCTGCCCGACAAACGCCCGGAGCGTTCTGGTCCATGAGGTCGATGCCGATGAGGTTCTGGAGGCAATTCAGAAGCACCGGCTGTTCTATGCGATGAGCGGCGGCGGCATTACGTTTTCAGGCGGCGAAGCCACCGGGCAGCCGAAATTTCTGAATTACCTTACAGAACATATCTATGACTTGGGCTACAGCATGACGATCGAGACCAGCGGCTTCTTCGAGTTTGAAGATGTCAGAGAATCTCTGGAGCGCATGGACCTGATTTTCATGGACCTCAAGCATATCGACAGTGCGACACATCAGAAATACACCGGCATTCCCAACGAAAAAATTCTGGAAAACATGAAAAGGCTGCAGCATCTGCCCGGAGAGGTTGTAATCCGCATCCCGGTTATCGGCGGCGTTAATAATGACGAGGACAATATCCGCCGCTCCGCCGCATTTGTCCACGCAAACATCCCGAAAGCGCGGATGGAGCTTTTGCCATATCATAACTTCGGCCTGATCAAGTATGAAGCGATTGGCAGACCATACCAGAAAGAGGCATTCTACAGACCCTCTGTGGAGGAGATGAATCATTTGCGGGAAATCGTTGCAGGGGAGGGAATTGAGTTAGCAGACTTCCGGTAAGGACCGGTATCCCAAAGCTGAATATCTCCATCCTTCTATAAAAGGAAATCTAATCAGCACAGCACAGCCGTTGACGAAGCGGCAGTGCTTTATGCAAAGCATTATACTTAAAAAAAGGAGAGAGAAAATTATGGAACAAAAAGAAAACAAAGTTGGAATCAAAGGCTGGATCGCACTGTTCGTCCTGTGCGTCATGTTCTCCGGCGTCCTGAAGAATGCTGAGGGCCCTCTGGCAGCCTTTGACTTCTCCAATCTGGTCGGCGCATGGGGCAAGATCGGCGATGCCGGTCAGAACTTCATCGGTAAGGGCGGCGCCGGCGCAAGAGAGGGCATGATGCAGGCACTGAGCCTGATCCCCGCAATTTCTTTTGCCGTGGCAATCATTGATGTTGTTACCCAGTTGGGCGCCATTGACGCAGGCGTCAAACTCTTCACCCCGCTGCTCAGACCTCTGCTCGGCCTCCCCGGTGATTGCGGTGTTGCTTTCGTGTCCACCTTCACCAGCTCCGACGTCGGTTCCGTTATGACCAGAGACCTGTACAACGAAGGCAAGCTGACTGAAAAGGAGCGCGCTATTTTCACTGCCTATCAGTATGCCGGCTCCGCAGTCGTTTTGAATACCATGAATACGCAGGCGGCTCTGCTCCCCATTATCCTGTTTGCGGCCGGTCCTGTGATCGTTGTTCTGTTCTTCTGCAAGGTACTGGGTGCTAACCTCGTAAGACTGATCCTGACTCTCGAAGAGAAGAAAAAGAAGGAGGCTTAATATATTATGTCTGAAGCTACTACTACTACTAAGAAAAAGCCCATTATTGATGTTTTCCTTGGCGGCGCAAAGCGCGGATTTTATATTGGTGTAGAGACCGTTCTTCCCTCCATGATCCTCGGTTATGTCATCATGCAGTTCCTGACTCTGACCGGATTAATGGACGTTCTGGCTATTGTCTGCGCCCCTATTATGCGCCTGTTTGGTCTTCCCGGCGAAGCCGCGGCCGTTCTGTTCTCCGCGTTCTTCTCTAAGGCTGCCGGTGCTGCTGCTGCCGCCTCCCTGTTTGGCGAGGGCGTTCTGACTGCTGCACAGTGCACGATTTTGATCATCCCCTGCATGCTGATGGGCACTCTGGTGGGCCACTTCTCCAGAATCGTTCTGGTCTGCGGTGTTGAGCCCAAGAGACAGCCTCTGATGCTGGCGGTTCCCATCGTCGATTCCATTGTCGGTATGCTGGTGATGAGACTCATTCTCGTTGTCATGGGTCTGATGTAAGAATGACTGCTTGCACTGCGTATTTTATAGGCAAGCACTATAATACGCAGTGCAGCTGTTTTTTAGAGGAGAAAATATGACGAATCTAACACCGTTTGGGGCCCTGTTTATCATCCTTCTGGTATTCGCGTTCGGCGATTTTGTCGGCGTGGTAACGAAGGCGAAGGTATCTACGATGTTTGTCATCATGGCTACCTTCCTGGTCCTGTTTATGACCCATGCGATTCCCGCAGATATCTGCACAACCGCTAATCTTACCTATGTGACCAGCATCGGCCTGCAGTTCCTTCTGGTCGATATGGGCAGCAGCGTTGGTCTGACAGAGCTGAAAAAGGAGTGGCGCACCGTTGCCACCGCAACCATTGCACTGCTTTTGGCAGTGGTTGGCTGCGCGATTGCCATTCCGGTTATCGGCCGCGAGGCTGCTCTTGTCAGTATGCCGGTCATCGCCGGCGGCGTTGTCGCTGCCAATACCATGGTAACGGCGGCTGAGAATGTGGGCCTGCCGACCTGCGCGGCCCTGGCTACGTTTATCTACGCAACGCAGAAGCTCGTCGCTACGCTTCCTGCTTCCAACGGCGGCATCAAGTATGCAAACCAGCTCGTAGAGGAGTATCGCAAGCGCGATCATTCCGCAGATGCGGCGTCCAACACCGGCAATGCCAAAACGAAGCAGCTCTTCTGGCAGAAACACAAGCACTTTTACACCAACTTTGTCTGCCTCGCGATTGCCGGCACGATCGTGTTTCTGGCATATCTCCTTGGCAAAGCAACCAACGGCTGGATCGGCCAGTCTCTGTGGAGCATGATTCTCGGTATTGTGGCAAGAAACACGGGCCTTGTTCCCAGCCACTTCCTGAGAGATATCTCCCGGTCTACTGGCTTCTTCAACTTCCTGACCATGATCACCATGATTCCCTCCCTGGCGAAGATCAACCTTGCGGATATTCCGGTCATCGGCTTCAATGCACTGGTCATCTTCGTATTTGCTATGATCATCATGGTTGTGATATTCCGTTTCACCCCGCTGTGGAAGATCTGCGGCTCCAAGAGCCTTTCCCTTGGCATTGCAATGTGCCAGATGATCGGCTACCCCGGTACGCAGTTGATTGCCGATGAAATCGCTAACGCTGTCGGCAAGACGGATGCCGAGCGGGATTACATTTCCGAAAAGCTCGGCACGGCCTACGTGATCGCCGGCTTTACGACCGTTACACTGCTCTCGGTTGTTCTGGCAAACTTTATTGGAAGAATCCTGTAACACAAATTCTGCGATTTAAGGAGGAACATACAAATGACTGATCTTGAAAAAATTAATGCGTATGTGGAGTCCCACAGAGACGAAATGCTCGAGACCTATCGCAAGGTCATTCTGCAGGAGAGCTATCACAGCGCTCCGGAAGAAGTCCGCACCATGGGCAAGATGTTCAAGGAGATGTTCGAGGAAGTCGGTTTCCGCTGCAAGCTGACCAACGTCGGAACGGATGAGAGCGGCGATATGCTGACCGGTATTCTCGGCGAGGACCGTCCCGGAAAGCCCATCATCTTCGGCGGCCACATGGATACCGTTCATAAGCTCGGCTCTTTCCCCTGCAAGTTTGAGGTGGACGATGAGGGCAAGGTCCATGGCCCCGGTGTTCTGGACATGAAGGGCGGTATCGTGATTGCTCTGTATGTCTGCAAGGCACTCAATGAGATCGGCTATAACAGCCGTCCCCTCAAGATCTGCTTCGCTCCCGACGAGGAGAAGCTGCACAAGCACGGCAACACTGCCGACCAGTTCCTGGAGTTCTGCAAGGGCGGCGAGTTCATGCTCAACATGGAGACCGGCCTGCCCGGCGGCGACCTCTGCGTTTCCCGTAAGGGCAAGACCGAGGTGGCGCTGTATGTCGAGGGTGTTTCCGCACACGCGGGCAACGATTTCGCACGCGGCAGAAACGCTATCGCTGAGCTTTGCAAAAAGGTGACCGATATTCAGGCGCTGACCAACCTCGATGCCGGTACAACGGTCTGTGTTGACGTCATTCACGGCGGCACGAACTTCGGCGCGTTCCCTGCTCACGCAGAGGCTACCTTCGATGTGAGAGCCACTTCCGTGGAGGAAATGCAGAAGGTTAAGAAACAGATCGAGGAAATTGCTGCAAAGACCTATATTGACGGCACGACGACCACTATGGAATACCAGATGGAGATGCTGCCCTTTGAGTGCACCGAGGGCGTCATGAAGCTCTATCACATGGTTCACGATATCTGCGTGGAGGATGGCTTCGGTGACTTCCCGCTGAAGCACATCGGCGGTTCTTCCGATGCTGCCTACGCGGTGATCGCTGGCGTTCCCTCTCTGTGCAGCTGCGGAATTCAGGGCGAGTGGAATCACACCACCAAGGAATATGCGATCCTTGAGTCCCTGTACACGCGCACGAAGCAGTGGGCCGATGTGGTGAATCATATCAAGTAATTTAAATCGTCCCATTCGTATAAGAACGGCGCTGGCTCTTAATGAGCCAGCGCCGTTTTCTTTGTTCTGTTGGTTTGCCTCAATCAGCTTTACTTGCCCTGATAGGCACGATACAGGAACGTCACGATCTGGGCGCGAGTGCAGGAGGTATTCGACAGCAGCAGGCCGCCGTTGCCCTGAACGATTCCGCTGGAAAGGGCCCAGTTCATCGCGGGCACGGCGTAAGCAGGCAGCTCGGTAGCATCGCCGAAGCCGGAGATGAGGTCCTGAAGCGTCACGGCCTCTAAGCCGTTGGCCACAGCGCTGCGGAACAGTAGCGCCACGCACTGCGCCCGGGTGCAAGCGCCACCAGCACCGAAGCTGCCATCCGCAAGGCCGTTGGTAATACCGTTTTCAATGGCCCATGCCACGGCATTGTAGCAATAGCTGCCGGGGAGGACATCGGTAGGAACCGTGACAGTACCCTTGGGGGCCGGGGAACCGGCGGCGCGCCACAGGAAGGTCACGATCTGGCCGCGGGTGCAGGGGTCATTGGAGCCGAACAGGCCATTGGCCTTGCCGTTGGTGATGCCGCTTTCCACGGCCCATTCCACTGCCTTGGCGTAGTAAGCGCCGGTGGGGACATCGGCAAAGGTGGACGTCACTTGCTCCTCGACAAACTCCGCAGAGACAGTCACCTTGGAACCGGGCATGGTGAAGGTGTACTTGCCATTGCCCTTGTCGGTGAGCTTCACGGTGTTGCCGTTGGCGTCCTTTACGGCAATGGTGTCCAGCTCATAGCCCTTGTCCGGGGTGACGGTGATGGTCACAGTATCGCCCTTCTTAGCGGTCTCGGGAGAAACGGTCACATCACCGTTTTTGGTATTGGGAACGGACACAGCATAGCTGCTGCCGCTGCTGGAGCTGGAACCGCCGCCGGAAGAACGCCGCCAAGTGGAAAACGTCACGGTCGCGCTGGCGGGAGATGCTTCGTAAATGTCAGTTTTAGCGTAGCGGACTACAAACTGATGCTGTATCTGCACTATATGAATTTGGCAGCGCGACGGCTTCAAGAAACGTCATAAGGCGCAAAATAAAAGCGTCAGGCCCTTACGGCTTCTCCCCGTCCTGCAGAGCTTCCTTCAGCGTCCGCCAGCCCAGGACCGCACACTTGACCCGTGCAGGCATATGGGCAATGTCGCGGAGAGCGGAGGCCTCCTCCAGACTGTCGATCTCCTCCTCGGTGGCCTCACCCTGAATCATTTTCAGGAATGTTTCGCCCAGTTTCAGAGCCTCATCCTTTTTGCGGCCCACGATCATACCCAGCATGATGTCGGCGGACGCCTGAGAAATGGCACAGCCATCCCCCACAAAGGCGCCGTCCGCAATGGTGTCCCCGTCCAGCTTCAGCTTCAGGAAAATATCGTCTCCGCAGCTTGGGTTCACACCCTCCAGCACAATGTCGGCATCCGGCAGATCGTGCTTGAACTCCGGGTGGAGATTGTGCTCCGTGAGAATTTCGTTATAAAAGCTCCTATTTTCCATAGCCCATCCGCTCCCTCAAGGTTGATAGACTCTCCAGCAGCCGGTCAATCTCCGCCTCTGTATTGTAGAAGGCAAGGCTTGCGCGGGCTGTAGACGGATGCCCCAGATAGGCAAGCAGCGGCTGGGCGCAGTGGTGGCCTGCCCGGATGGCGACACCGTCGCTGGCTAAAATCTCGCTGATGTCATGGGGGTGGACGCCATCCACCGTAAAGGTGATGATGCCGCAGTGCTCCTCCGGGTTTTCAGAGCCCAGCACATGGACACTGGGGATATTCCGAATACCCTCCATGGCCCGCCGGGTCAAATCGACCTCCTGCCGGTGCATATTCTCAAAGCCCACGCGGTTCACATAGTCAATGGCGGCATGAAGCCCCACAGCACCGGCGGCATTGACCGTACCGGCCTCAAACTTGTGAGGCAGCTCCGCGTAGACCGCGCTCTCCCGGGTGACGGATTCGATCATCTCGCCGCCGGTAAGGAAGGGCGGCATCTCCTCCAGCAGCGCCTCCCGGCCGTACAGCACACCGATTCCCATGGGGCCGTAGACCTTATGGCCGGAAAAGGACAGGAAGTCCGCTCCCAACGCCTGCACATCCACGGGAATATGGGGCGTGCTCTGGGCACCGTCCACCACCATGACCGCGCCGACCCGATGAGCCAGCTCCGCGATCTCCCGGATGGGGTTCACCCGGCCCAAAACATTGGAGACCTGCGTGCAGGCCACGATTTTTGTTTTCGGTGTGATGAGAGCCTCCACCTTATTGAGGTCCAGCGTACCGTCCATTTCGCATTCCATGAATTTCAGCGCCGCGCCGGTCTGGCGGCATACCATCTGCCATGGCAGCAGATTGCTGTGGTGCTCCATAATGGACACCAAAATCTCATCCCCGGCCTTCACATGGGACAGTCCGTAGCTGTAGGCCACTAAATTCAGTCCCTCGGTGGTGTTCCGGGTAAAGATGATCTCACGGGTGCTCCCTGCGTTCAGGAAGGCCCGCACCGCCTCCCGGGCGTCCTCATAGGCGTCCGTGGCGGCAACGCTCAGGGGGTACAGACCCCGCAGGGGGTTTGCGTTGCGGGTCTTATAAAATTCCGCTTCGGCGTCCAGCACGCACTGCGGCCGCTGGGCCGTGGCGGCGCTGTCCAGATAAGCGATATCCAGACTGTTCAGCAGAGGGAAATCCTCCCGATATCCATGGGCCATGCTACAGCACCTCCTCCAATTCCTTCAGAACGGCCTCCCGGGCCGTTTCGTCCTCCATGGTGCGGGCCAGCCGCTCAATAGCCGCCCGGGCCATGAGATTCTCCGCTTCCTCTGCGGAAATGCCCCGGCTCTCAAAATAAAACAGCGTGTCCTCGTCCAGCTCACCGATGGTGGCGCCGTGATTGCCCACCACATTTTCCTCGGCGCACAAAATCAGGGGCACCGTTTTGTTGACAACGCCATCGCCCAGCATCAAAACTGTCTCCTGCTCGTTGCCTACGGAGCCGACAGAGCCTCTCTTAAAGTCGATGGTCCCCCGGAACACCTTCCGGGCATCGTCCTTCAGTGCCCCGGCGGCATTGATCTCGCTGGTGGTCTTCTGTCCCCAGTGGTTTACCACAAGGTTCAGGTCTACCGTCTGCTCTCTCTGGCCCAAATACCCGATTCCGGCGTTGAAGCCCGCGCCGGTGCCGTTAAGCTCCACATGTCCGTCACTATAAACGGCGCCCCGGCCCAGCAGGATTTGAATCAGCTCCACCTGCCCGTTTTCGGCGCACGCCCCATTCGTTTCCAGACGGAGCACGGAGTCCCGCGCCGTATTCTGAATTTGAATCAAACGAACCTTGGCGTCCTTTTCCACGTTCAGCTTTGTGCGGACCAGCAGCTTGTCCTCTGCGCGCAGTGTTTCAAACACTGTGACGGTCTGCCCCGCCGGGGCCTGAATGTCCACGGTCTGCTCGCTGTATTCGCCGCTTCCGGCGATGTCCAGCCGGACAGTCTGTCCGGCTGCAGTAATGCGCTCCGTGCCCAAATCCGCGCTCTCGCCCCAAGTCAGGGCCGTTTCATTGACGCCCAGCCGGTTCCATGTGCGGGTGGGGAGGCTGTTGATCAAAATTGTCTCACTCATACTGCTAACTCCTCTCACCCGATGCTGCCCTTCATCTCAAGGCGAATCAGGTTGTTCATCTCCACGGCGTATTCCAGCGGCAGCTCCTTGGAAACATTGTCTGCAAAGCCGCTGACAATCATCGCCCGGGCGTCCTCCTCACTCATGCCCCGGCTCATGAGGTAGAACACCGCCTCATTGCTGATAGCGCCGATCTTGGCCTCGTGGCCGATGGCAGCATCCTTTGTGCGGATGTCCATGGCGGGGATAGTATCGGAGCGGGACTCGGAATCCAGCATCAGCGACTGGCAGGACACGGCGGACTTGGCGCCCTTCGCGCCCCTTTCCACCACCACGCTGCTGCGGAAGGTGCTGATGCCGCCGCTCTTGCTGATGGAGCGGGTGTTCATATAGGAGCTGGTGTTTTTGCCTACATGGACCACCTTGGCGCCGGTGTCCAGATTTTGTCCGGCACCGGCAAACGTTACGCCGGTGAACTCCATCCGGGAATTATCGCCCTTCAAAATGCTCATGGGGTACAGGCAGCCCACATGGGAGCCGAAGGAACCGGACACCCACTCGATGACGCCGCCCTCCTCTACCAGAGCCCGCTTTGTATTCAGGTTGTACATATTCTTGGACCAGTTTTCAATGGTGGAGTAGCGGAGCTTGGCCCCCTTTTTCACGTACAGCTCCACGCAGCCGGCGTGGAGGTTCGCCACGTTGTACTTCGGAGCGGAGCAGCCCTCGATAAAGTGGAGGCTGGCCCCCTCGTCCACAATGATGAGGGTGTGCTCAAACTGTCCCGCCCCCTTGGCGTTGAGGCGGAAATAGGATTGCAGGGGAATGGACAGGTGCACGCCCTTGGGTACATACACAAAGGAGCCGCCGGACCACACCGCGCCGTGAAGCGCCGCGAACTTGTGGTCATGGGGCGTCACCAGCTTCATGAAATACTTGCGCACCATATCGGCATACTCGCCCTTCAGGGCGCTTTCCATGTCGGTATACACCACGCCCTCCGCCGCCACGGAGTCCTTGACATTGTGGTATACCAGCTCGGAATCGTACTGCGCGCCCACACCGGCCAGGGACTTCCGCTCCGCCTGGGGGATACCGAGGCGCTCAAAGGTCTCCTTGATGTCCTCCGGCACATCCTTCCAGTCATTCCGCATTTTCGTGTTGGGGCGGACATAGGTGGCGATGTGGTCCATATCGAGGCCCTCGATAGAGGGACCCCAATCGGGGATCTTCATTTCGTTGTAAATCTGGAGGGATTCCAGCCGGAACTGCTGCATCCACGCCGGATCGTCCTTTTCCTTGGAGAGCTTTTCCACGATCTCCGGCGTCAGGCCGGTCTCCATGCGGTAGGCGTCATGCTCCTCGTCCCGGATATCGTAAACGCTGCGGTCTACATCCTCCACATAGGTTTTCTCTTTCAAATCTGCCATATCAGGAGCCTCCCGCCTCAGTCTTCCTTCAGGCTGCCGAAGCCCTTTTCATTGATCTCCTCTACCAGCTCGGCGCCGCCGTTGCGGACGATGACGCCCTCCTCCATCACATGGGCCGCGTCTACATGCAGCGCCTCCAAGATCCGGGTGGAGTGGGTGATGATGAGCAGGGAGCCGTGGGTCCGCTCCCGGAACAGCCGCACGCCCTCGCTGACAGTCCGCACCGCGTCCACATCCAGACCGGAATCCGTCTCGTCCAGAATAGCCAGCTTCGGCTCCAGCATCAGCATCTGCAGAATCTCCGCCTTTTTCTTCTCGCCGCCGGAGAAGCCCACGTTCAGGTCCCGCTCGGCGTAGCTCTCGTCCATGTTCAGCAGCGCCATGGTCTCCTTGAGCTGCTTTTTAAAGTCCCACAGCCGCAGACGGCTGCCGGTCTTCTGCTCCAGCGCGCTGCGGATAAAGGCGCTGAGGGTCACACCGGGAACCTCCAGCGGATTCTGGAAGGACAGGAAAATGCCCTTCTTCGCCCGTTCATTCACCGGCAGCGCCGTGATGTCCTCTCCGTCAAACAGAATGCTGCCCGCCGTCACGCTGTAGGCCGGGTTGCCGGTAATGGCATAGCCCAGCGTGGACTTGCCGGTGCCGTTGGGACCCATAAGCACGTGGGTCTCGTCCGCGCCCACCGTCAAATCGACACCGTGCAGAATTTCCTTGTCCTCCACCCGCACGTGCAGGTCCTTGATTTCCAAAAGTGCTTTCCTCATACTGCCTTATTCTCCTTCCGCGCCGCAGGAGCGGCCCGTTGATTTTTCCCCTGAATGCATGAATTGTGCCAACGTGTAATGGTCCACATAGGTGTTGATCTGCGCCTCCAGCCCCTGCCAGAAAGAGCGTGTGCCGCAGTCGCAGACGCTTCCGCAGCCCGCCTTTTCCTCAGAGATACACGATACCGCGCACAGGTCGCCCTCTGCCGCCCGCAGAATCTCCCCCACCGGGTATTCCTCCGGCGGACGGGTCAGCCGGTAGCCGCCCGCCTTGCCCACGGAGCTTTCCACCAACCCCGCCCGGCTCAGCGCCGCCATGATGCTCTCCAAATATTTTTTGGAGAGCTGCTGCCGCTGGGCAATGTCGCTGAGCCGCAGCCAAGCACCGTCCCCCTGCTCCGCCATGTCCAGTATGACCCGCAGGGCGTAGCGCCCCTTGGACGAAACCATCATGACCGACACCTCCCGCCGTAATTACCTACTTTGCAAGTAGGGATTTTACATCTTAACTCCTACCATGTCAATAGGAGTTTGAAAATTTGTTGCAAAAAACCGCCGTTTCGGCGATTTTTTGCAAAAGTCCGCCACGCTCCCCCGAAAACCGCGCAAAAAGGGCGATAGCATGCCATCGCTCAGTGTACCGAAAAAGTCTTTCACTTCACCGGGCATTATCAGCATTTTCCCGGCGGCCGGGCCGCCTCTTGGCGGATTCGGCAGATTTTGTCCCCTCGCGGGGCGAAAAAACGGACAAATCACCGCGAAATCGCGCTTGTGGTCTGCGGGGGAACGCTGTAAAATAGGAGCAACATTAAAAATAGCAAAAGGAGCATCCATCATGCAGCAAAATGCACGCTTCATCCGCAAACTGCCGATTCCCATGGACATCAAGAAGGAGTTCCCCCTGTCGGAGCGCGTCTCTGCGGCCCGTGCGGCCCGCGTTGAGGAAATGCGCGCCATTTTGGATGGGCGGGATTCCCGGCTGATGCTCATGATCGGTCCCTGCTCCGCCGACCGCGAGGACAGCGTGATGGACTACATCTACCGCCTTGTCCCCCTGCAGGAGCAGGTGAAGGATAAAATTCTCATCGTCCCCCGCATTTATACCAACAAACCCCGCACCAACGGCGCGGGCTACAAGGGAATGCTTCACCAGCCCGACCCCAGCAAAAAGCCGGATATGCTGGAGGGCATCATCGCCATCCGCCGCCTCCACACCCGGGCCGTGGAGGAAACGGGCTTTGCCTGTGCGGACGAGATGCTCTATCCTGAAAATTACCGCTATCTCTCCGACATTTTGGGCTATGTGGCCGTGGGCGCCCGCTCGGTGGAAAACCAGCAGCACCGGCTGGTGGCCAGCGGCATTGATGTGCCCGTGGGCATGAAAAACCCCACCGGCGGCGACCTGAGCGTGATGATGAATTCCATTTACGCCGCCATGGGCGACCATACGTTCCTCTATCGCGGCTGGGAAGTGGAGACCAGCGGCAACCCCTACACCCACGCCATTATGCGGGGCTATGTGAACGAGCGGGGCGAGAGCCGCCCCAACTACCACTATGAGGATTTGGTGCAGCTCCATAAGCTGTACGCAGAGCGGGGCTTTAAGAATCCGGCCTGTATTGTGGACTGCAACCATGCCAACTCCGGCAAACAGTATCTGGAGCAGATTCGCATTGCCAAGGAGGTGCTTCACTCCATGCGCCATTCTGCGGACATTCACGGTCTGGTGAAGGGCCTGATGATTGAAAGCTACATTGAGGACGGCAATCAGAAAATCAACGAGGGCGTTTATGGCAAGAGCATCACCGATGCCTGCCTCGGCTGGGAAAAGTCGGAGCGGCTGGTGCTGGAGCTGGCCGAGGCGCTGTAACGCCCCACGCTTTCCGATCAAATACGCAAAGTTGAAAGAGGCATCGCAGCCATGCAGATCAAGCAGCAACAGCAGATCAGGGCATTTTTAAGCGAAAAATTCGGCGGAGACAGCGACAGTACGCTGTTTGAGCGGCAGGAGGCACTGCTCCAAGGGTGTATCGCCCGCACGGAGGGCAAGTCGCCCAATCAGATGAAAACGCTGACCGAGACGATTCTCCCCCGCGTCGCGCTGTACAAGGCGCTCTCGGAGCACTTTCCCCACGAGGACGCCTACAAGACCATGCGGGCCTATATGCTTGAGATCGTTGCACCGGAAAAGCATTCCTCCACGGCAAAAATGGAGGCCATTCCGGGCTTTTACTTCCTGTATAGCCGCATTTTTCTGCGGGTGGTGCGAAAGAGCGATTTGTGGGAGAGCACGCAGTCCCACGGTAAAGACCACTTTGAGGTCACGATGAAAAAGTGCCTCTGGCACACGGCCTGCGTGGAAAACGGCTGCGTGGAGCTGTGCCCCCTGTTCTGCGAGGTGGATAACGTGACCTACGGTGGACTGAGGAAGCTGGGCTTTGCCCGCACCCAAACGCTGGGCTACGGCGGCGATTGCTGCGATTTTCACTTTTTCAAAAAATGAAAATACCCACATAATAAAAAGAGCAGGCGTATATACGCCTGCCCTTTTTTATTTTTGCTTGCCTCATCCGCGCTTCAAAAAGCGCTTCCGGGCCTCCGTGACCTGACGAATGTGGTCGGCTACCGTCTGGCAGCAGCCGCCGATGGCGGAGACCCCCGCCTCCATCCACTGATAGGCATAGTCCCCGAAACGGACACCATCCTTGGGACCGGACCATGTTTTCGTGATGGGGTCATAGGTCTCGCCGGAGTTGGGATACACGCCGATAGGCAGATCACAGCTTGCCTTCAGCTTCTCCACCAGCCCGGACACCAGATAGGGCGCCACGCAGTTCACGCCGATCATCTTCAGGTGGGGATGATTTTCGGACAGCGCCTTGGCGCAGTCCCGGATGTCATCGCCCTCCCATGTGTGGGTATCGTCCCCGCAGGTAAAGCTGACCCAGTAATCCGCTCCCATCTGCTCGGCCAGATTGGCCTCCAGCAGCGCCTCCTGCAGGGAGGGCTGGGTCTCGATGAGCAGCAGGTCGGCTCCGGCGTTCCACAGCAGCTCCATCCGGCGGGCATGGAACTGGCGCAGCACCTCCTTGGAAACGCCGTAACGGCCCCGGTATTCCGCGCCGTTTGCCAGATACGCGCCGTAGGGACCGATACCGGCAAGGCAAAGGGGATAGACACGGCCCTGCGCCTTACCCTCGTTCTGCCACCAGTTCTCCCGCACCTCGTTAAAAATCTCCACGGAGCGGACAATCAGAGCCTCCGCCTCCGCCTCGGAACAGCCGTTCTTTCTCAGGCCCGGAATCGTGGCCTGATAGCTGCACGTAATGCCGCAGTCCGCACCGGCGCGGAAATAGTCCAGATGTACCTGCTTCACCAGCTCCGGCTGCCGTTCCAGCGCCTTCGCGGTCCACAGGGAATTGTTCAAATCGCAGCCAAGGTCCTCCAGCGCTGTGGCCATGGAACCGTCGATCACCAGAATGCCGCCGGCCTTTTTCAGAGTCTCTTCCAGAGAAATACGCATTTTCAATACTCCTTTTGCAGTTAAAAATCAGGAATGGATGACCTTGCGGAAGAAATCCTTGGCCCGCTCGGTCTTCGTGTGGTCAAAGACCTCCTCCGGCGTGCCGGACTCCGCGATCTGCCCGCCGTACATAAAGAGGACGCGGTCGCTGACCTCCCGGGCAAAGCCCATCTCGTGGGTCACAATCAAAATCGTCATGCCGGACTCCGCCAGCTCCCGAATCACATCCAGCACCTCCATGACCATTTCCGGGTCCAGCGCGGAGGTGGGTTCGTCAAAGAGAATCACCTGCGGCTCCAGTGCAAGAGCCCGGACAATGGCAAGGCGCTGCTTCTGTCCGCCGGAGAGCTTCGTGGGGTACTCGTCCAGCTTGTCGCCAAGGCCCACGCGGTCCAGCAGGACCTTGGCCTTTTCAACAGCCTGTGCCTCCGTCATCATCTTGTTGCTCACCGGGGCAAGCGTTACGTTATTCAAAACCGTCAGATGGGGAAATACGTTGAAGTGCTGGAACACCATACCGATTCTCCGGCGGTAGGCGGTCACATCGGTCTTGGCCCCGGTCACCTCCTGTCCCTCAAAGCAAATGGAGCCGCCGTCCGGCTTCTCCAGCAGATTCAGGCACCGAAGGAAGGTGGACTTGCCGCAGCCGGAGGGGCCGATGATGGAAATGACCTCGCCCTCGTGAATGTCCAGATCAAGGCCCTTGAGCACCTCCAGCTCGCCAAAGTTTTTTTGCAGGCCCCGTACCTGAAGAATTACATTTTTATCGTTCATTCTGCTTCATCCTCTTTTCAAAGTGGCGGGTGATGCGGGAGAGCGTCACCGTCAGGAACAGGTAGATCAGGCCGGAAATGGTCAGCGGCTCCAGCGCAAGGAACGTGGTGGACTGCACCTGCTTATAGGCGGTCATCAGCTCGCCGAAGAAGAACACGGAGGCCAGGGACGTCTGCTTGATCATCACAATGACCTCGTTACCCAGCGCCGGCAGAATATTCTTGATGGCCTGCGGGAAAATGACCTTTGTCATAATGGCCCGCTCCGTCATGCCAAGGCTGAGGGACGCCTCCCGCTGTCCGGCGTCCACCGCCTGAATGCCCGCCCGGATGATCTCCGCGATGTAGGCGCTGGCATTCACCACCAGTGCGCTTAAAATGCAGGTCGTATCCGAAATGCTCGGCAGAATATTCGGCAAAGCCAGCCAGAAGAAATAAAGCTGAAGCAAAATCGGGGTGCCCCGGATGATCTCAATATAGGTGCTCACCACACCGTTGAGCAGCTTGTGCCGGGAGAGCTTACCCAGCGCCACCAGAATACCCAGAAAAGTACCCAAAAACACGGACACAAAGGATAGCCACAGTGTATTCCAGAGGCCCTGTGCGAATACGGCGCCGTAGCGCTGCAAAATCAGGCCGATATTTTCTATAAATGAAAGCAATGTAATTCCCCTCCCGGCGGCCTGATCTTACAGGCCCAGATTTTCGGCCTCGGCCGTGGCTTCCTCCAGCCACTGGTCATACAAGCCCTGCTCCAGCACCTCGTCAATGATCTTGTTTACGGCGTCCACCAGCTCGGTTTCGCCCTTGGGGAAGCCGATGACGTTGCCGTTCTGGCTGTTGTCAAACTGAACGGTGGAAACCGCCAGCTTGGGATTGGTGGAAACAAACATCTCACCGTTGGCAATGGACACGGACACCGCATCCACCTTGCCGCTGTCCAGCGCCAGCACGGCGTTCTGGATGATGTCAAACGTAACAGGCTCGGAGTCGGGCAGCTGGGTCAGCACGTTCTGCTCCTGCACGGTGCCGCTCTGGAAGCCCACCTTCTTACCGGCAAAATCGGCAAGAGAGGTGTACTCATCCACCTTGTCCGCCGGGACCAGCAGACCCTGATCCCCGCCGGGCTTATAGACCTTGGACATAGCCATGGTCTCCGCCCGCTCCGGGGTATAGGCCATGCCGGCCACAGCCATATCGTACTTGCCTGCGCCAACGCCCGTCAGCACGGCGCTCCACTCCAGCGGCACGATCTCCAGCTCCACGCCCAGTTCCTTGGCGATGTACCGGGCCAGCTCCATATCGGCGCCCCGGAACTGCTCCTGACCGGACTTGGTGTTGTCAATGAACTCATAGGGGGCAAAGTAAGGCTCGCAGACGTTGGTGATCTTTCCGGCCGCCAGCACCTTGTCCAGCCGGCTTTCGCTGGCGGCGGGAGCGTCGGCGCTGTTGTCGCCGGAGGCGGCATCGGACTGCTTGGAGCTGCCGCCGCAGCCGGTCAACAGGGACAAAGACAGCGCTGCGGTGAGCAGCAGGGCAAACCAGTTTTTCTTTTTCATCGGAATTTCCTCCCAAATTTTTTATTTTAATTTTTGTTTACAGCGGGTACTTCATTTTTTTCAGCTCCGCCACCAGCTCCGGGCGGAGGTAGAGGTCCAGCGCGGACGCGGCCATGGCCTTGGCGCCCTGATGCAGCAGCCGGTGGGCGATGTCCGAGTCCGCCACGTCCAGAAACGCCGCCTCATGGGTGCGGGCGGGACCGGCGCCGGCCTCAATGGTCCCCATGTAGGTGTAGCAGGTGGGGACCTCATAGGAAACGTTGCCGATATCCGTACTCCCCGCCGTGCGGAGCGGGTCCGCCGTGGGCAAGGGGGTGATGCCGAGGCTGTGAAGGTTTTCCACCAGCAGCTTCACCAGCAGGGGGTTGTTGCGGATATCATAGGTGGTGTACTTGTCCCGGGTGACCTCCACCCGGGCGCCGGTCATCAAGGACGCGCCCCGGGCGCAGTTGCAGACCTTTTCGATGACGGTTTCCAGATAGTTCTTGTCCGCCGCCCGGACATAAACCTCCATCAGCGCGTGGTCAGGCACAACGTTGCACGCCTTGCCGCCATCCTTGATGATGCCGTGGATGCGGACGTCGCTGGTAACGTGCTGGCGCAGGGCGTTGATGCCGTTAAAGGTAAGAATGCAGCCATCCAGCGCGTTGATGCCCTTCTCCGGCGCGCCGGCGGCGTGGGCCGCAAGGCCGAAGAACTCAAATTGCAGAATGGTCATGGCCAGCGCCGCGCTGTCCACCCGGTTCGTCTCGCCCAGGTGCATCTGGTATACGGCGTCAATATCCCGGAAAGCACCCCGGTCAATCAGGGTGATCTTCCCGCTGGTGGTCTCCTCCGCCGGCGTACCCATATAGACGATTCTGCCGGGGAAGCCCATCTGTTCCTTCAGCTCCTTCAGGGCCACGCAGGCGGCGAAGGTGCTGGCCGCGATCCAGTTGTGGCCGCAGGCATGGCCGTTCTGGTCGCCGTTGGGACCGTAGCCGGGCAGGGCGTCATACTCCGCCAGAAACGCCACCGTGGGGCCCTCCCCCGCTTCGCCGAACTCACAGCGGAACGCGGTCTCCATACCGCAGTAGGGCTTTTCCACCCGGAAGCCCGCCTTCCGCATCTCGTCGGCCAGATATTGTGAGGAGAAAAATTCCCGGTCGCCCAGCTCCGGGTGCTGAAACACCGTGCGGCTGATCTCCTCAAACCATTCTTTATGGGCGTCCTCCGCCGCAAACAGCTTTTTCTTGATTTCTTCCATGGCTCTCTCCCTTTCGGTACGGAAAATAAAAACGCCCTTGTGCTTCCGTAGAAGCACAAGGGCGAACGATTCGCGGTACCACCTTGTTTTACGATGGCCTCTCAGCCATCGCCTCAGCTCCGTCGGCGCCCAACAGGCGATTAACGGAAGAACGCTGTAACGGGCGGACCCGGCGGCAGCTTATCCCTTGGGACTCACCACCGATGCTCAGAGGCCATCTTCGCTCTCAACCGCCTGTCCTTTCACACCAACCGGACTCTCTGAAAAGCGGGGGAAAGAGAGGTACTTACCCCGTCACTGCATCTTGAAGTGTTTTAACCATTTATTTGATAGGGATGATTATACGCTACCTTTCGGCAGAAAATCAACCAACGTTTCCGCCAAATTCCGCTCTGCATTTTCTTTCCAATTTTGTATGCCTACCCAAAAAGCGGCAAATTTCACAGCCGTGCACCTCTGTGTCCTCATAGAATACCTATCCGCAAGGTGCCGCCCTTACCCCACTGCTCTGCAATTTATGAGTGACTCATAAATTGGCTCATATCTTTCCCCGCTCTCATATCCGGCTTATAATCAGCGCAGCAGACGGGCCCCGCGGCCCGAAATACAAGGAGGAAATCATCATGCTGAATGAAAATGCCGTAAAGCTGCTGAAAAGCGGACTGTGGGACCTTGCTACCTGTATGGACGGTGAGCCCAACGTTGTGCCCGTCGCCTTCAAGGACGTGACCCCGGAGGGCAAGCTGGTGGTGAGGGATGTGTTTCTGGACACAACCCTGAAGAACATCGCCGCCAATCATGGGAAAATCGCTGTCTCTGTATATGACGCCCAAAGCCTTGAGGGCTATCAGGTCAAGGGCACAGCCCGATATATCACCGAGGGCGCGGTGGTCAATACCTTTAAGGCCATGGTAGAGAAAATGTTCAACGGTGCGGCCACCGGGGATAACGCCGCAAAGGCTCTCCCCTATAAACGAAAAAAGGACTGCGGCTTTCGCCGCAGTCCTTTTTTCGTTTTCTTTCGATTTGACTGTTATCTTAGACCTTCTCCACCACAACAGCGGTACCCATGCCGCCGCCGATGCAGAGGGTAGCCAGACCCTTCTTGGCCTCGGGACGCTTCATCATCTCGTGGATGAGGGTGACGATGATACGGGCGCCGGAAGCACCGACGGGATGGCCCAGAGCGATAGCACCGCCGTTGACGTTGACCTTGCTCATGTCGAAGTGCAGCTCACGGGCTACAGCGATGGACTGAGCGGCGAATGCCTCGTTGGCCTCCACCAGATCGATGTCCTCGATCTTCACACCGGCCTTGGCCATAGCGGCGCGGGAAGCCACCACGGGGCCAACGCCCATGATCTTGGGATCAACACCGCCCTGGCCCCAGCCGATCAGCTTGACCATGGGCTTCAGGCC
>ERZ856578.2185-NODE-2185-length-33315-cov-5.586618_pt1 | contig 33315 bp, 29 predicted proteins | sample MGYA00514384_ERZ856578 | MGnify/ENA primary metagenome ERZ856578 (study PRJEB29103, sample SAMN06111958) | human gut metagenome | biome: human gut; feature: ankylosing spondylitis patient; material: healthy_person | host: Homo sapiens | place: China:Hangzhou... | reverse complement strand
GGTACCGCCGGCTGCGTCGGGCTGTGGGGCTACTTGCTGTATCAGGGCGTGGTCGACCCGCTGGGCGGCGTGAAGAGCCTGTGGCCGCTGTTCGGTATCTCTAACCAGATGCTGGCCGCCGTGGCGCTGGTGCTTGGCACCGTGGTGCTGGTCAAGATGCAGCGCACCAAATATATCTGGGTCACCGTTATCCCGGCAGCGTGGCTGCTGCTGTGCACCACCTGGGCGCTGGGTCTGAAGCTGTTCAGCAGCAATCCGCAGATGGAAGGCTTCTTCTTTATGGCTCAGCAGTATAAAGAGAAGATTGCCGCCGGCGGCGAGCTGACCGCGCAGCAGATTGCCAACATGAACCATATCGTGGTCAACAACTACACCAACGCCGGGCTGAGTATCCTGTTCCTGGTGGTGGTGTACAGCATCATCTTCTACGGCATCAAAACCTGGCTCAACGTGCGCAACAATAAGGTGCGTACCGACAAAGAGACCCCGTACGTGCCGGTACCGGAAGGCGGCGTGAAGACCTCGTCACATCATTAACCCTGATGCCGGATAGCGCTACGTTTATCCGGCCTACCAAAAGCGCATTAACGTAGGCCGGATAAGGCGCTAGCCGCCATCCGGCTTTATTCGTTATCTGGAACTTACAATGTTTGGTAACTTAGGTCAGGCAAAAAAATATCTCGGTCAGGCGGCAAAAATGCTGATTGGCATTCCGGATTACGACAACTACGTCACGCATATGCAAACCAACCATCCGGATCAGCCCTACATGACTTATGAAGAATTCTTCCGCGAACGCCAGCAGGCCCGCTACGGCGGCGACGGCAAAGGCGGCGTACGCTGCTGTTAATGGAGGCAATAATGGCACCGATTGCAGTCACCCTACTCACCGGTTTTCTCGGCGCAGGAAAAACCACCCTCCTGCGCCATATCCTCAATGAGCAGCACGGTTTCAAAATCGCCGTAATTGAAAACGAATTCGGCGAAGTCTCCGTTGACGATCAGCTCATCGGCGACCGCGCCACGCAGATTAAAACCCTGACCAACGGCTGTATCTGCTGTACACGCTCCAACGAACTGGAAGACGCCCTGCTCGATCTCCTCGACAGTCGCGATCGCGGCGAAATCGAGTTTGACCGGCTGGTGATTGAATGCACCGGCATGGCCGACCCGGGGCCGATTATCCAGACCTTTTTCTCCCATCAGGTGCTCTGCGAGCGCTATCTGCTGGACGGCGTGATCGCCCTGGTTGACGCCGTCCATGCCGACCAGCAGATGGATCAGTTCACCATCGCCCAGTCGCAGGTCGGCTACGCGGACCGGATCCTGTTAACCAAAATCGACGTCGCCGGCGACACCGAAAAGCTGCGTGAACGGCTGGCGCGCATTAACGCGCGGGCGCCGATTTATACCGTCATTCACGGCGATATCGATTTAAGCCAGTTGTTTAACACCAGCGGTTTTATGCTGGAAGAGAAGGTTGTCAGCGCCACACCGCGCTTTCATTTTGTGGCAGAAAAACAGAATGACGTCTCGTCGATTGTGGTCGAGCTCGACTATCCGGTGGATATCAGTGAAGTTTCACGGGTAATGGAAAATCTGCTGCTCTCCTTCGCCGAGCAATTGATGCGTTATAAAGGCATGCTGTGGATCGACGGCGAGCCAAATCGCCTGCTGTTCCAGGGCGTGCAGCGCCTCTACAGCGCCGACTGGGATCGCCCGTGGGGCGATGAAACGCCGCACAGCACGCTGGTGTTTATCGGCATTCAGTTGCCGGAAGAGGAAATTCGCGCGGCGTTTGCCGGGTTACGACGCTAACCTGCCCGCCTGCGCCCTAAGGCGCAGGCCCCCTTCTCTCTGAGACCTCGTCAAAAACAGGGACCAAACGTCGGCAACGCGTCGAAAAATGTAAAGCAACGTTTTAATAAGTAACAGTAGAAACATTTTTGGAAATTATAAGAAACTGAATGAATAGGCCCCTTAATAATTAATGACTGCTCTGTTCAGTTTCTGTTTAGCCCACCAATTAAACCGCGGCTAAACAGGCTAAATTTGATGATTGACCTCGCCGTAACCCAACGTCATTACAACATTTTCAAAACACCTTCCTGACAAAAGCAGCATAAAAAATCGACGCAAGTCACATTTGCAGAGGTAAACATCGCTTGTTAAGGTGCCCTCAGACAACTTTATTGACGAGGAGTAAACCATGAGAAAGCTTAACATCCTTATTCTTGCAGGCCTGACCGCGGTCTCTGGTTCCGCCATGGCGGTGGGGTTTACCGTTGAACAGGGTAAAAACTTCACTAATCTGAATATGGAAATGGGTAAATCCTCTTCTGGCCTGTACGCCGAAAGCAACTGGCTGAAGAATACCGATGATGGTAGTCAGACCGGCGGCGTGGGCGCGGGTTACAACCTGGAAGTGGGCCCGGTGATGCTCAACGCCGGCGCGAAAGCCATCTACCTCGGGCCGAAAAAAGGCGATAACGGCGTCGCGTTTCCGGTCGGCGGCGGGGTGAACGTGGCCCTGACCGACAGCATCCACGTGTTTGGCGAAGGGTATGTCGCGCCGGATGGTCTGAACAACAGCGTGAAAAACTATGTTGAAGCGAACGGCGGCGTGAGCTGGTCTCCGATTGGTCCAGTGACGTTGAAAGTGGGTTACCGCCATGTGAGCGTTGACGGTAAAGAGGGTCGCCCGAACCACACCCTGATTGATGGCGCCTATGTGGGCGGCGGGGTCACCTTCTGATTATGATCAACGCCCCGCGATAAAGTTAAGGTGCGCTGAGCATTAGCCATAAAAAAACCTGCCGAATGGCAGGTTTTTTTATGGCCGGGTCATAGGCTTAGCGGCGCACCACCACCAGCTTCTGGTTCACAAACTCTTTGATGCCGAGATCGGAGAGCTCCCGTCCGTAACCGGAACGCTTCACGCCGCCAAACGGCAGCTCCGGCGCGGTATCGGTGAGCCAGTTGATATAAACCATTCCGGTTTCAATGGCGGAGGCCATCCGTTTGGCGCGTTCGATATCCTGACTGAACACCGCGCCGCCCAGACCATAGTGGGAATCATTGGCCAGCTGGATTGCCTCCTCATCGTTTTTCACCACGTAGATCTGCGCCACCGGGCCAAAGAACTCTTCGAAGTACGCCGGATTATCACGGGTGATACCGGTCAAAATGTTGGGTTCAAAGAAATTGCCTTCTCGAGCCACCGCTTTGCCGCCCAGATGCAGCTTAGCGCCATTTTTCACCGCCTCGTCCACCTGTTTGCTTAGGGTATCCAGCGCATCTTTGGAAGAGAGCGGCCCCAGCGTGGTGCTTTCATCCAGCGGATCGCCGATTTTCACCTGGCGAAACGCCTCGCTAAATTTTGTCAGGAACGCATCCGCGATATTTTCGTGCAGGATAAAGCGCTTGGCAGCGGTACACACCTGGCCGGCGTTGTTCAGCCGCGCCTGGACGCCGATTTTCACCGCGCGCTCCAGGTCGGCATCGTCCAGCACGACAAACACATCATTGCCGCCCAGTTCCAGCGTTGATTTCTTAATATGCTTCGCCGCCTGCGCCGCCACCACGCTGCCGGCTTTCTCCGACCCCGTTAGCGCCGCGCCCTGCACGCGATCGTCGGCGATAATCTTCGCCACCTGATCCTGGGAGATAAACAGGTTGGTCCACGCCCCCTCCGGAGCGCCGGCCTCACGCACCAGATGGGCAAAGGTCTCCGCGCAGTGCGGCACAATGCTGGCGTGTTTGGCGATAACCGGGTTACCGGCTGCCAGGTTTGGCGCCAGGACGCGCATCAGCTGGTAATAGGGGAAGTTCCACGGCTCCACCGCCAGTAAGACGCCAATGGGATGGTGCTCAACCCAGGCTTCACCCAGTTCGGAGGGATACTTCACCGGCGCCAGGAACGATTTGGCGTTATCGGCGTAATAGCGGGCGATCTGCGCGCAAAGTTTCACTTCGCCGCGGCTCTGCTTAATGAGTTTCCCCATCTCCTGGCTAGCGATTTTTGCCAGCTCCTCCGCCCGGCTATCAATCAGATCAGCCAGCTTATGCAGTACCGCCAGGCGCGGTTCAATATCGCCTTTTGCCCAGGCAGAATGGTAGAGCGCATCCGCCTGCTGCAGCGCTGCCTCCACGTCCGCATCGCTGTGCGCCGGGTACGTTTTAATAAGCTGATTGTTCGCAGGATTCACCGTCTGATAGGCCATATCGCATGTCTCCTTGTTATCGCTAGTAAGGCAGTCAAAAATGCCGTTAAGGATATTAAGGGTAGTCGAGATGGCTGGCGATGCGGGTAAAGTTAGGTATATCCGGAATATTCCATAACGAGGCTAACCGGGGCGACCGTCAGGCCGCCCCGGCGTTATCAATGCGCCAGCGCGGCGATCTCGTCGGCGGTCAGGCCGGTGATTTTCACCACCGTCTCGCGGGCAATACCGTCGTCCAGCATCCTCTGGGCAATGCGCAGCGCCTCGGCATGCTGTCCTTCCTGCCGGCCTTCTTGTCTGCCTTCTTGTCTGCCTTCAAGCCGGCCTTCCCGTTTGCCTTTTCTGCGGCCCACTTCCTGTAATCTTTCAGCGATGGTCATCAATCTCTCCCTGTGCTGAGGAACCCGTTGCGCCACTTCGTGGATAAACCGGCCAAAGCGGCGCGCGTTACCAGTCTGCAGCAGATAATTAAACAGCGTTTTTAGCTGTCTGTCATTAGCGTCCCCGCTAAGTAAAATCGTCGTCAGTTGCTCAACAATGCCCATTAAATCGCGCTGGCGAATATGCTTCTGTATCAGCTCGAGTAATGCCACGCGCCGGTGGCGAACGATCTCATCGTCGGGGATCACCGTGACATCCACCAGCGGAAAGGGCGAGATATAAAGCTCACTCGCCAGCTGTGGATCGGCAAAACAGTCCAGCCAGTTGAGTGACCACGGGTATGGCGTGGTCGCTCCGTGATAGAAGAGCATCGGCAACACCAGCGGCAGTTTTGTATGACCGCCATCAAGATGGCGCTGCATCGCGGCGATGGCGTAGCGCATCAGGCGGAAGGCCATCTGCGCATCCGGCGAGCTCTGATGTTCGATAACCACATAAATGTAGCCCTCGCCAGACGCGGTTTTGAGTGACCACAGCACATCGGAGTACCAGGCCCGCAGGCTCTCCTCGATAAAGCTTGCCGATTCCAGCTGTAAGGTATCGAGGTCGCAGCGCTGACGCAGCGCAGGCGGTAGATGGATCGCCAGAAAATCGCGCGCGGTGTCGGCCTGAGTGAGGAACTGTTTAAACACCGCATCATGCGGCGTCGAGGTGGTGCCCTTTGCCATCGGCTCATCCCTGCCTGCTTATCCTGCAGGGACTCTACATCCCATGAATGTCTCTGGCACTCCGGAAACCGGGATTTTACATTCCGCTACGAAAACATATTTCCCCGGACTGCAAGCGTGACATCCTTTTTCGACGCGGTACGCAAATCCAGGCGGGCGACAGCCTCGGCGCAGCATGCTATAAACGGCTTATCCCCGCAGCAAAGGCCAAAGCAGTGAACCATACCCGAGATATTCCCCAAACCTTCTGGCGAGACGATCGTCTGCCGTGGCTGGAGCTGCGCAGCACCTGGCGCAGCCGCCAGGCCTATAAGCGCCACAGCCACCCCCAGCTTTCCGTAGGGGCGATTATCGAGGGGGAAACGCGCTGCCTGTGCGCTGGCCAGGAGTACCTGCTACAGCCCGGGGATCTGATCGTGATCCCGCCGCACGCGCCGCATAGCTGTAATCCGCTGCATGGCAGGCCGCGCAGCTATCACATGCTTTACCTGGACGCGACATGGTGCCACGCGCAGCGCCCGGATATTCCCCCTGGCGCCAGTATCACCTCGCCGCAGCCGCTGCTGCGCGACAGCCCTCTCTTTGCCAGTTTCCAGCAGGTTGTCGCCCTGATGAGCCGCGGGAGCCTTGAACAACTGCCCGCCCGGCTGGCGCAACTCCTGCACGCGCTGCCGCTGTGCGCCGCCGCGCCGCAGGCGCCACATCACGCCAGCGCCCTGCTGTTTCAGCGCCTGGCGATGGATCTGCCGGCGTCGCCGTCGCTGGATAAGCTGGCCCACGACAGCGCGCTTCGTAAAGAGACCGTTATCCGCGCCGTGAAACAAGATACCGGCCTTACGCCTGCCAGTTTGATCAACATGGCGCGCATCGAATATGCGAAAACGCGCTTACGCGCCGGGGATCCTATCGCCGACGTCGGCTATCAGGCTGGCTTTGCCGATCAGAGCCATTTCCATAAAACCTTTGTCAGCTATACCGCCGCCACGCCGCGGCAGTATGCGCAAAGCAGATCAATATCTGACAATAAGTAATACGCCACCTGGCGTAGGGTGGCCTCTGCACCATTATCGAGGCCACTATGCATACCTTATCGACGCTCTTTCCCGCCGTCTTCCCGGCGCTAGCCCTGTCCCACTTTGTCGCTCTGCTCAGTCCGGGCCCTGATTTTTTTCTGCTGGTCGGCTACGCCGTGCGCTACCGGATCCGCGGCAGCATCGGATTGTGTCTCGGCATCGCCGCAGGCAATGCGCTGTATATTGTGCTCGCCATCGTCGGCTGGGGGCTTCTGCGCCAGGCGCCGCTGCTTTTTTTGCTCATAGAGCTGCTGGGGGCGGGCTATTTATTATGGATTGGCAGCCTGCTGATACGCAGTCGTCCCGCGACGCTGGCGATGGAGAGCGTTCGCGCAGCGCGTCCGGGGTTCGGCAGGCAGCTGCTGCTGGGGCTGGGGTCATCGCTGCTCAACCCCAAAAACGCCCTGTTTTATCTGGCGCTGATGACTTCCCTGCTCGGGCCGGCTGTGACCCTGCTTCAGCAAACGGTGAGCGGGCTGTGGATGGTCAGCGTGGTGTTCTTCTGGGATTTACTGCTGGTGAGCGCGATTGCGCTGCCACAGATACAGCGCCGCCTGGGCGCCATCGTCTGGCGAGTCGAGCGGGCGGCGGGGGCGATCCTGATGCTCTTCGGCCTGGGGATTATCTGGCGATTTTTGCACGACCTCGCCGTCAGGCTATATGCTTAAGCATATGGAAAAACTCGCTGAACTGAAACGCGCCAAACTGCTGGCGCTGTCGCTGCTGCTGATTGCAGCCGCCATTTTTATCACTACCCTCGCGCTACCACCGTCGCCCTGGGTCGGTGCGCTAAAAGCTATTTCCGAAGCGGCGATGGTCGGGGCGCTGGCCGACTGGTTTGCGGTCGTGGCTCTGTTTCGCCGTATTCCGCTGCCCTTTGTCGCCCGCCATACGGCGATTATTCCGCGCAATAAAGACCGCATCGCCGACAACCTCGGCCGCTTTGTCGAGGAAAAGTTCCTTGATACCCCGTCGCTGGTCGCGCTGATCCGCCGCTATCAGCCAGCCCTGATGCTCGGCAACTGGTTCAGCCAGCCGGAGAACGCCCGACGGGTCGGCCAGCACCTGCTGCAGGTGATGAGCGGTTTTCTCGAACTGACCGATGACGCGCGCATTCAACGTCTGCTGCGACGCGCGGTGCATAAGGCTATCGATAAGGTCGACCTGACGCAGACCAGCGCCATGATGCTGGAGGGACTGACCCGCGACAATCGCCATCAAAAGCTGCTCGATTCGCTGATAAACCAACTGATCGCCCTGCTGCAGCGCGACAGCTCCCGCGCCTTTATCGCCCGCGGCATCGTACACTGGCTGGAGACCGAACACCCGCTGAAGGCCAAACTCCTACCCACCGAGTGGCTCGGCGAGCACAGCGCTGAGATGGTCACCGACGCGGTGAATACCCTGCTGGACGAGGTGACTCACGACCGTACGCATCAGATCCGTCAGACTTTTGACCGCGCCGTGCAAAAGCTTATCGATAACCTGAAATCCGACCCGGATATGGCGCAGAAGGCCGATAACATCAAAGCCTGGCTAAAAAATGATGAGACCTTTAACCACTATCTTGGCGAAGTATGGGGCGACCTGCGCGGCTGGGTAAAAAACGATATCAGCAGCGACGACTCACGTATTAAGCAGCGTATCGCCGAGGCGGGGCAGTGGTTCGGTGAAACCTTACTCCGCGACGACGCGCTGCGCGAATCGCTTAACGAACACCTGGAGCAGGCGGCGCACCGGGTGGCGCCGGAGTTCGCCGCCTTCCTCACCCGCCATATCAGCGACACAGTGAAGAGCTGGGACGCCCGCGATATGTCGCGGCAGATCGAGCTCAATATCGGTAAAGATCTGCAGTTCATCCGCATCAACGGTACCCTGGTGGGGGGAACCATCGGCCTGTTGTTGTGGCTGCTCTCGCAGATCCCCTCGCTGCTGCATCTGCATATTGGTTAGCAATGATACTATCCGAACAATAGCGCTGATAAATATTCCACAGGGAGGGCGAGATGATGCACAGGATTTCCCACTGGCTGAGCCGACACGCCGCCGCGCTGTTCTTCCCGGCGGCGTTAATTCTGTATGATTTTTCCGCTTATCTCACTACCGATCTGATCCAGCCGGGGATCCTGCACGTGGTGCGGGATTTCAATGCTGATGTGGCGCTGGCTCCGGCCTCGGTGAGCCTGTATATGGCCGGCGGCATGGCGCTACAGTGGCTGCTGGGGCCGCTCTCTGACCGGATAGGACGGCGTCCGGTGCTGCTCACCGGCGCGCTGATTTTCACCCTCGCATGCCTGGCGACCCTGTTCACCACCTCCATGACGCAGTTCCTGATTGCCCGCTTCGTGCAGGGCACCAGCATCTGCTTTATCGCCACCGTCGGCTACGTCACCGTACAGGAGGCCTTTGAGGAAAAAAGGTCGATCAGGCTGATGGCAGTGATCACCTCCGTCGTGCTGGTGGCGCCGATCGTCGGCCCGCTCTCCGGCGCGGCGCTGATGCATTTCATCCACTGGAAAGCGCTGTTCGGCATTATCGCCGCCATGGGATTGGTGGCCTGGCTCGGCCTGCTGTTGACCATGCCGGAGACGGTGCGCCGCGGCGATGTGCCGTTCAGCCCCCTGGGCGTGCTGCGCGATTTTCGCAACGTCTTTCGCAACCGCATCTTTTTACTCGGCGCCGCCACGCTGTCGCTGAGCTATATTCCGCTGATGAGCTGGGTGGCGGTATCGCCAGTGATTTTAATGGACGCCGGCGGACTGACCACCAGCGAGTTCGCCTGGAGCCAGGTGCCGGTCTTCAGCGCCGTTATCATCGCCAACCTGTCGGTGGCGCGCTGGGTAAAAGACCCTACCCGCCCGCGCTTTGTCCTCAGCGCGGTGCCGGTACAGATGCTCGGCCTGGCCATCCTGATCGTTGGCAATCTGGTATGGCACCACGTTTGGCTGTGGTCGGTGCTCGGCACCTGCTTCTACGCCTTCGGCATCGGGCTGATTTTCCCGACGCTGTTTCGCTTTACCCTCTTTTCCAACGACCTGCCGAAAGGCACGGTCTCCGCCTCGCTGAATATCGTGATCCTCAGCGTCAGCGCGTTATCAATTGAAGGCGCGCGCTGGCTGTGGTTCCATGGCGGCAGACTCCCCTTCCACCTGTTGGCGGTGGCCGCCGGGATTGTCGCCGCCTGCTGCCTGGCCGGACTGTTACGCCACCAGCGCGGACAAGCGGTGATCGAAGCCCGGCAGTCGTGAGCCCTTTTACGGAGAAAGCCCCATCATGAATGACATTGAACTCAGCCAGGCGCAGCGCGACCTGCTGCGCGACAGGCTCAGCAAGTACTGCGCAGAGACCTTCGACCTCGAACTGGAGCAGTTTGACGCCGAATTTTTCGTCGACTTTATCGCCAAAGAGCTGGGGCCGCTGTTTTACAACGCCGGTATCGAAGAGGCCATCCGCACCCATCAGGCATGGAGCGAGCGTATCCAGGAAGAGATGGATTTGAAAAAGGTCTATTAACACCGCGTACAGACGCAGGAGATCAATAAAACCCTGCATACACCATGGCTATAATGGCGACTCTTTCAGCATCTCCCGTGTACGGGGAAGGAAAACCATGTCGCTTATCACCGATCTACCCGCCATTTTTGACCAGTTCTCAGAAGCTCGCCAGAAGGGCTTTCTCACCGTCATGGATCTTAAAGAGCAGAACGTACCGCTGGTGGGCACTTACTGCACCTTTATGCCCCAGGAGATCGCCATGGCGGCGGGCGCCGTTGTCGTCTCGCTGTGCTCAACCTCCGATGAAACCATCGAGGAAGCGGAAAAAGATCTCCCGCGCAACCTCTGCCCGCTTATCAAAAGCAGCTACGGCTTCGGCAAAACCGATAAATGTCCCTACTTCTATTTCTCTGACCTGGTGGTTGGGGAAACCACCTGCGACGGCAAAAAGAAAATGTATGAGTACATGGCCGAGTTCAAGGCGGTCCACGTCATGCAGTTGCCGAACAGCGCCAGCGATGCCGCCTCGCGCGCACTGTGGAAAACGGAGATCCTGCGCCTGCAGCAGGTGATTGAGGCCCGGTTTGGCACGCCGATTAGCGAGGCGGCGCTGCGCGAAGCCATCGTGTTGAAAAATCGCGAGCGCCGGGCGCTGGCCCACTTTTATCGTCTCGGGCAGCTCAATCCGCCGGCGCTCAGCGGCGGCGACATCCTGAAAGTGGTGTACGGCGCCACTTTTCGTTTCGACAAAACCGCCCTGATTGATGAACTGCATGCCATGGCGGAGCGCATCCATCAGGAGTGGCAGCAGGGTAAACGGCTGGAACCTCGTCCGCGGATCCTGATCACCGGCTGCCCGATCGGCGGCGCGGCGGAAAAAGTGGTCCGCGCCATCGAGGAAAACGGCGGCTGGGTGGTCGGCTATGAGAACTGCACCGGCGCGAAAGCGACCGAGCGCTGCGTGGCGGAAGAGGGTGACGTCTACGACGCCTTAACCGATAAATATCTCGCCATCGGCTGCTCCTGTATCTCCCCCAACGACCAGCGTCTGCAGCTGCTGAGCCAGATGGTGGAGGAGTATCAGGCCGACGGGGTGATCGACGTCATTTTGCAGGCCTGCCATACCTATGCCGTGGAATCGCTGGCGATTAAACGCCATCTGCGCCAACAGCACGATCTTCCTTACATGGCGATTGAAACCGACTATTCGACAGCGGACCTCGGCCAGCTCAGCACCCGCGTCGCCGCCTTTATCGAAATGCTTTAAGGAGCTGGCGTGAACTATACGGTTGGCATTGATTCCGGCTCCACCGCCACAAAAGGCATCCTGCTGGCGGACGGCGTCATCGTGCGCCGCTTCCTCTGCCCCACTCCCTTTCGCCCCGCCGACGCCATCCACGAGGCCTGGGAGACACTGCGCGCTGGCCTCACGGAGACGCCTTTTTTAACCCTCACCGGCTATGGCCGCCAGCTGGTGGATTTTGCCGATAAGCAGGTGACGGAGATCTCTTGTCACGGCCTCGGCGCCCGCCTGCTGGCGCCGGACACCCGCACGGTGATTGATATCGGCGGCCAGGACAGCAAAGTTATCCAGCTGGACGCCGGGGGCAACCTCAGCGACTTCCTGATGAATGACAAATGCGCCGCCGGCACCGGCCGTTTTCTGGAAGTCATTTCACGCACCCTCGGCGCCAGCGTCGAACAACTGGACGCCATTACCGACGGCGTGGAACCGCACGCCATTACCAGTATGTGCACGGTGTTTGCCGAATCGGAGGTCATCAGCCTGCGGTCGGCCGGCGTCGCGCCGGAGGCGATTCTGGCCGGGGTGATTAACGCCATGGCCCGGCGCAGCGCGAACTTTATCGGCCGCTTATCGGCGCAGGGGCCGCTGCTGTTTACCGGCGGCGTCAGCCACTGCGCCGCCTTTGCCCGGATGCTGGAAAGCCATGTCGGCATGGCGGTGACAACCCATCCCGACGCCCAGTTTGCCGGGGCGATCGGCGCGGCGCTGATCGGCCAGCGCCAGCGGAGGCGCGGATGACAACGTTTCTGTTTTTATTTCACTCCACGGTGGGGGTGGTGCGGATGCGCAAAGCCATGCAGGCGGCGGGAGTGGCCTTCGAGGTCAAAGATATACCCCGCCAGCTGCGCAGCGGCTGCGGGCTGTGCATCCTGCTGGAGGGGACGGAAGCCGATGCGCGAGGCTGGATCGTCCCGGAACAGACGGCGGCGCTGTATCAGCAGAACGGGGAAGCATGGCGCTGTCTCGCCACCTTCCCACCTGCAGGTTAATCGCTCACCACAAAACGCGTCGCCGCGAAACAGTTCAGCAGGCGGTGCATGAGAAAAACCAGGGTCAGCGTCACCACCAGCGAGACCGTCACCGAGGTGATGCGGTACAGATCGCTGAACACCAGATCCTGATACGGATGCAAATTCTGGCCGAACATAATGCCGATGGTAGTGATGCTGGCGAAGCCCACCCCGGCGCCCACTTTCTCCATCACGTGTAGGCGGGCGCTGAAGGCCAGCCCGAGACCAATCAGCGGCATCATCAGGATCATGTGGTTGCTGAAATCATAGATAATCAGCTGCACCACCAGTATATAGAGACAGGCCAGCACCACCCCGACGACGCGCCAGATCGAGCTGATCACCGCCCCGCGATAGTGCATCGGGAACAGGATCAGGATCCCGGCCATCAGCGCCGACAGCGAGTCGCTGAGATCGCAGATCTGAAACACCACAAAGATGATCGTCGCTACCGTACCGGAGAGCAGCGACTCATGACGGATGCGGGCGGCGTCTTTCTCAATCCGCGGCGGCGGCTTGCGCGGTTCGACGTCCGGGATCAGGTAATGCAGCAGCGCGCTCAGCGCCACGGCCATCACGCAGGCTTCCATATTGGAGAACATCAGGGTGTGCCAGTTGCTGGTGGGATAGCTCATAAAGTTGAGCATCGTGCTCTGGCACACCACCCCCATTGATCCCAACAGGAACAGCGGTCCCTGGCTCATAAAGCGGAAACGCATCACGTACAGGGCAAACACCACCAGGGTCATGATCACCGGCCACTGCGACAAATAGCCGACAATTAGCACCATTTCGACACAGTTTACCGCCGCGCTAAATATAAACTGGCGGGCGACGTGCAGGTTGAACATCGGCACCAGCGACATCAGCATCAGCGGATAAACGACGAAAAATACGCCGTACTGTACGTCGTAGAAGGTGGAGATGCTGAGCGCAATGGTCCCGGCCACGGCGATACGCACCGTCTGGCGAAAATCATTCGCCGTGTAGACGATATTGCCGTGCGGGGTAAAGACATGCGCCAGGGTATTAATAGACATAGTGCAACCAGCTCACCAGGTGGATCTGCAGGCCGGCGAAGGTGCGGGCGAAAGGTCCCTCGCTATTGTACAGCTGCACCGTGGCGCGAGCGCCGGTCGGCAGCGGTTTGTCCAGCGGCTGATCCAGCGCGACGTGAATGCGCATCCGCTGGGCGTCGCGCACCCAGCGGGTGGACTGCTCCGGCTGCGACAGCTGACCGTTCACCGCCTCCTGTCCCGCCAGAATCCCGGCGTCGCTGCTGGTCACGTGCGCCGGGAAGACTTGACCCGGCAGGGCGTCAAAGACCACCGCCGCATCGGTATTCACCGCGGTGTGGCGCAGGCTTTTTTCGCGGAAGTCGGCGACGATGTCAGTGTTGTTGTTAACCAATGCCAGCACAGCCGTCGCCGCGGTGGCGTAGATCCCCGGGTTCAGCTGCAGGTTGCTGACCATGCCGTCAGTTTCCGCACGCACTTTGGTCCAGGCCAGGTTCAGCTGCGCCTCCTCCAGCGCATTACGGTATTTCTGCAGGGTGACGTTGCGCTTATCGTCGCGCTCGCCGCGCTGGATCAGCAGGTTCTGGATCTGCGCGTTCAGCGCCGAGACCGACTGCTCGCTGGTCTGCCAGGTGGTTCGCACCTTATCGAGGTCGGACTGCGAGACGTTCTGCATCGTACTCAAGCGCTGGTAGCGATCGAGCGTGACCTTATCGTTACGCGCGGTGTACTGCGCGGTGCGCAGGTTGGCGCGGGCGGCGGCGATTTGCGCGTCCAGCTGCTGGTTGCTCAGTTTCGCCTGCTCGAGGGCGATCTGCGCCGCTTCAACTTTATTAATGAATGGCGTTGGGTCGAGCTCATACAGCAGGTCGCCCTTTTTCACCTGGCTGTTGTTGTGCACGTAGACGTGCGAGACATAGCCGGAGACCCGCGACGAAACCGGGGTCACCACGCGCATGACGGTGGAGTCCGGCGTCAGCGGGATCCAGATATCGGCAACGATAAACCAGGCGAATATTCCCAGAAAAGCGGCAATACTCACCCGTACCCAGCGGGCAAATTTTTGTTCAGGCGTCATCATAGTGTGTTAGATCTTGTTATCTTCTTCGCGGATATTCCGCAAACGGCAGGCGATTTGATTTAACGTGGCGCTGAAGGTGGCGAGATCGGCCTCCGGGATGGTCTGGGTTACGCGCTCCTGATAGGTCTCGATCACGCAGCTCAGTTTTTCCAGAATAGCCCGCCCCTCAGCGGTCAGCGTCAGCAGGCGAATGCGTTTGTCATATGGCGATGTGGAACGCACCAGATAGCCCTGCTTTTCCAGTAATGAGAGGGTGCGCATTAGCGGCGGCAGTTCAATGCCCTGCACCTCCGCCAGTTCGCTGACCGAGACGTTGTCTCCCAGCTGATGCAGTTGCATCAGCACCGTCCAGCTGGACTGGGTGAGTCCGGTATCGGTGATAGCGGAGTCAATAATGGCGCGCCACTGGCGCACCACCATAGCCATCCGCATCCCCAGCGGGCGGCGGGCAAACAGTTCGTCTTCAGTCACGGGTCTTCCTCTCATTATTGAGAAGAAAATAATACTTATCAGGGTAAGTATCAAGAAACGGAAGGTCGTGCCGCATCAATTGATAAATTTCGTGAATGTATCCCGGCGGCACTTTGCGCTCACCGGGATAATGAAGAAGGTTTGCCTGTAAAAAACTGCACGTTTTAATTGATCTGGTCCCGACGCAGGCCGATATCTTTCAGCTGTTCGTCGCTCATTTGCTGCAAAACTCTGCGCGTTTGCTCCTGAAGCCACCATTTTTTGATAAACCGCACCAGCAGTACGAAACCGATAAATGGCTGTCTTGCCCTGTTCTCGTGAAATTCCATCCTCTACCTCCTCACCTTGCCAGAGGCTTTATCTTCACGGATTTGGGGGTAAGGAATACAGATTCACAAAACGCTTTTCTTTAACATACAGATTAGCTAAAACGTACACCAGAGCCCAATTTTTACGCCAATCTGTACTGGTTATTCCATCTGTATGGCGGCAATTAAGGATACAGTATGACCCGCTACCAACATCTCGCTACGCTGCTGGCCGAACGCATCGAACAGGGCCTGTATCGCCATGGCGAAAAGCTGCCGTCGGTGCGCAGCCTGAGCCAGGAGCACGGCGTCAGCATCAGCACTGTCCAGCAGGCCTATCAGCTGCTTGAGCAGCAGCAGATGATTGTGCCGCAGCCGCGATCGGGCTATTTCGTCGCCCCGCGCAAAGCCCAGCCGCCGGTGCCGCCGATGTCGCGTCCGGTCCAGCGCCCGGTGGAGATCACCCAGTGGGATCAGGTGCTGACCATGCTTGACGCCCGCTACGATAAATCGATCATCCCCTTCGGCGGTGGCTCGCCGGACGTGACGCAGCCAAGCCTGAAGCCCATCTGGCGTGAACTGAGCCGGGCTATCCAGCACAACCTCACTGAGGTGTTGAACTATGACGAGCTGGCCGGGCGTCGCGAGCTACGGGAGCAGATCGCCCGCCTGATGCTCGACGGCGGATCGGTGGTAACTGCCGACGATCTGGTGCTCACCAGCGGCTGCCACAGCGCGCTGTCGCTGGCCCTGCTGTCGGTGTGTCAGCCAGGGGACATCATCGCCGTTGAATCCCCCTGCTACTACGGCACCATGCAGATGCTGCGCGGGCTGGGATTAAAGACCATTGAGATCCCCACCGATCCGGAAACCGGGATCAGCATCGAGGCCCTGGAGCTGGCGCTGGATCAGTGGCCGATCAAAGGGGTGATCCTCGTGCCAAACTGCAATAACCCGCTGGGCTTTATCATGCCGGACGCCCGCAAGCGCGCGGTGCTGAACCTTGCCCAACGCTACGATATCGTTATTTTCGAGGATGATATTTACGGCGAGCTGGCCACCGAATACCCGCGCCCGCGCACGATCCACTCCTGGGATATCGACGGCCGGGTGATGCTCTGCAGCTCCTTTACCAAAACCATCGCCCCCGGGCTGCGTATCGGCTGGATCGCCCCCGGGCGCTACTACGACAAGCTGCTACAGATGAAGTACGCCGCCAGCGGGACCAACGTCCCTTCCACTCAGCTGGCGGCCTGTAATTTTATTCGCGAAGGCCACTACCACCGCCACGTGCGGCGGATGCGGCAGATCTATCAGCGCAATATCGAGATCTACACCTGCTGGCTGCGGGAATTTTTCCCCTGCGGGATCTGCGTCACCCGGCCGAAGGGCGGTTTTATGCTGTGGGTTGAGCTCCCGGAGCAGGTAGATATGGTCTGCGTCGCCAAGCAGCTGTGCCGGCTGAAGATCCAGGTCGCGCCGGGCTCGCTGTTTTCCGCGGCGGGCAAGTATCGCAACTGCGTCAGGATCAACTGCGCCCTGCCGCCGACCGAGAAACATAAAGCGGTGATGGTGAAGCTGGGAGAAGCGGTGAAGGTGGCGATGGAGTGAAGCTGCGGCATTCCCACAATCTGCGAGCCGGTAACCCGGAAAAGGCGCGGTAAGCGCCGCCTCCGGGCAAGATATACGCTCTTTAAACATTCTAAAATCACTCTTACAAATACGAAAAACAAAACAATTCATATAAACAATATTTCATTATTATTGAATAACAATTTTTGTGGTGCAAAACCATAAATACCAATATATATTGGCCCATTCACAAATACATGGTGGCATTTTAAGTAATGCCGTTAAAAAGCATGACTATTAACTTTTAAAGTATAAGCGTAGTCATACAGTTAGCTGAGAGCAAAATGGCAACGATCATCCCAACCATCGGAAGCTGCGGTAACAAGATTACTGCCGGAGAAAAGCGTCTTGCGAGAATTTTTGAAAGCAATCTGAGTAGCGATTGTACTTGTTGGTATGACATTCCTACTGGCGAAAAACAAACACATCCTGATTTCATCATTCTGGATCCTCAGCGAGGGCTGCTTTTTATTGAAGTGAAGGACTGGTATATTTCAAAAATAAAATCCGCTAATAAAACACATGTGATATATGAAACATCAGATGGTGACATTTCTCTAACCCATCCCATAGAACAGGTCAGACAATATTCTTACGGCGCAATTAACTATCTAAAGCGGGACCCACAACTTCTTCAGGACAACGAAAAATATAAAGGACAATTTTGCGCCCCCTACGGTCATGGAGTCTACCTCAGTAATATTACACGTAAGCAGTTAGATAAATACTTTTCCAATAGTGATATTTTTCCTTCTGATATCGTGATTTGTAAAGATGAAATCACCGAGTTTATGTCATCTGAAGAAATATCATTACGCCTATTTTCTTTGGTCAAACATACATTTTCTAAAGAGATAAGTAATAAGCAAGTAGATCGCATACGTTGGCATTTATACCCTGAAATTCGCATCACCCACGCTCTCGATAAACCAGAGAGCTCTGCCAAACCAATATCTGTACTCCGAACGCCGAATATTATAAAAATAATGGATACTCAGCAAGAATTACTCGCCAGAAGCCTTGGTGAGGGGCATCGGATAATTCACGGCGTCGCCGGCTCAGGTAAAACCTTAATTCTCCTTTATCGTTGCCTACACCTGGCGAAAGATAATAATTTAAAGAAACCTATTCTTGTCGTGTGTTATAATATAATGCTGGCCCAAAAATTAAAATCTCTAATAAAAAGCCATCAACTTACGGTTCCGGTTGAAATTACCAACTTCCATGCATGGTGTTATAAGCAAGCAAAAATTAAAAATATTCTCCCTAACTCAAAGCAAAATTTTATAGAAAACCTTGAGCAAGCTGTTATTACTGGTTTTCAAAATAAAACAATAGCAGCAGAACAATATAGTGCGGTATTAATTGATGAGGGGCATGATTTTAAACAGGATTGGCTAAAAATACTTTCTGGAATGGTTGATAGCGAAACTAACTATCTATTATTTCTATATGACGATGCGCAATCAATTTATCAGAAAAAAAGCTCACTTGATTTTACGCTTTCCAGCGTTGGTATCAAAGCTCAAGGGCGTACAACTATTCTTGACATCAATTATCGAAATACACAGCAGATTCTCCACTTTGCTACCAGCATTGCATTTGATTATTTAAATGATCATATTGAGGATAACTTTAAATATCATAAACCAGATGCTGGTGGACTTCAAGGCCAGGTTCCAAACATGCTTGTTTTTGATAACCACCAACAAGAAATCATCCATATAATTAAATGGCTAAAGCAACAACATCATACTGGTGTTAACTGGAATGACATGGCTATATTATGTCCCTCGACCGCACATCTTTCTGCAATATTAGTAAAAGAGTTAAGGGATTCAAAAATCCCGCACTACTTTATAGCAAGCTCGGAAGATAAAAAACGCTACTCACCACAAAGCGATTTTTTGTCTATTATACCTTTGCCTAGTAGCAAAGGTCTCGAGTTTCATTCAGTCGCAGTGATAGATAGTTCAAACATAATGGGTAATAGCGATGATCTCAGCGACGAGATCAAGCGACTATATGTTGGTTTCACTCGGGCAACCAATAATTTGCTTGTGACTTTACATCAAAAAAATGTGCTCAGCAGACATTTAACCTCAACTTATAATCAAATCTATAACAATGCATAGTAGCCCCCTGTCACTCATCAAAAAACACCATCCCCTTATACGGCTGTTCGCGGCAGGCGGCCAGCCGCTGGGCAAGACTGCCGACGTGCAGCTCCAGCTTATGGCCATCGGGATCGAGGAAATAGTGCGAAGCGCCTTCGCTACGGTTCAGCTTCCAGATCGCCACGCCGGCAGCCTCAAGGCGGGCGGCGAAGCTAGCAAAATCGGCTTCGCTAATACTAAACGCATAATGGGTGTAGTCGCTCTCTTCCGGCGGAGTAACGCGCCGCTGCGGATCCAGCGACAGGCACAGCCACAAATCGCCGCAGGAGAGATAAGCCCCGCTGTCCCAGCGGGCATGCAGCGTCATGCCCAGCAGCTGCTGATAAAACGCCACGCTCGGCGCCAGCTGGCTGACTGCCAGGGTCAGGTGATTCAGTCCACTCAGCATGTCTGTTCCTCCAGTGAATTCACAATGAACTGACGCAGCCATTGATGCGCCGGGTCGCGGTGCCAGCGCTCGTGCCACAGCATCAGCATCTCAAAGCCGGCGACCGCCAGCGGCGGCTCGACGACCACCAGCCCGCTCTGCCCGCGCACCAGCCGCTCCGGCAGGACCGCCACCAGATCGCTATTGCGCAGGGTCTCCAGCTTAAACAGGAAATGTGGCACGGAAAGGACAACCCGCCGCATCAGTCCGAGGTTCGCCAGCGCGATATCGGTCGCCGCGCTGAAGCCGCCCCCGTCCGGGGAGACGATCACGTGCTCCAGCTGACAGAACGTTTCCAGGCTAAGCCCAGGCCGCAGCGCCGAATGTTCCGCCCGGCCAGCCAGCACGTAGCGTTCGCGAAACAGCAGGCGCTGATGCAGCCCCGGCGGCGCGCCCTCGCGGGTATGAAAGAAAAGATCTACTGTATCGTTGGCCGCCTGCTGCTCCAGCTGCGCAGGCTGCAGCTCGAATACCGCCAGCCGACTGCCGGGAGAGGCCTGGCGTAACCCAGCCAGCATCGGCAGGAGGATCGCCGAGGCCATATAGTCCGTCGCCGCCACCCGCCAGGTCTCCGCCGCCGTGGCCGGATCAAAAGGGCTGACCGGCGCCACCGCCTGCTCCAGCGCGGCTAATGCGGCGCGCAGCGGCTGGCGAAGCTCATCGGCGCGGGCGGTGGGCTGCATGCCGCGCGGGCCCGGCATCAGCAGCGGATCGGCGAAAATCTCCCGCAGCCTGGCGAGCTGAATACTTACCGAGGGCTGCGACAGATTCAGCCGCTGCGCCGCCCGGGTAACGTTGTTTTCGCTAAGCAGCACATCCAGGGTGCGCAACAGATTGAGATCCAGACGCTGTAAATTAATCACGACTATACCGGGAATTTAAGTAATTAATTTCTACTATAGCGTCAGCTTTCCTACTCTGCAGCTCTCCATACGCCAGAGGTGATATTATGAAAGTACTGCTGATTTACGCCCATCCGGAACCGCGCTCGCTCAATGGCGCGCTGAAAAATTTTGCCGTCCGCCATCTGCAGCAGGCCGGGCATGAAGTGCAAGTCTCCGATCTCTACGCCATGCGCTGGAAGGCCGGGTATGACGCCGATGACAGCGGCGCCCCGCCGGTCGGCGAGTTCTGGCGGCCGACCCTCGATTCCAAACAGGCCTTTGCCCAGGGCACCCAAAGTGCGGATATCGCAGCCGAGCAGGAAAAGCTGCTGTGGGCCGATACGGTGATTTTCCAGTTCCCGCTATGGTGGTTCTCGATGCCCGCCATCATGAAGGGCTGGATCGACAGGGTGTACGCCTGGGGCTTTGCCTATGGCGTCGGCGAGCACAGCGACAGCCACTGGGGCGATCGCTACGGGGAAGGCACTTTCGTCGGCAAGCGGGCGATGCTGATCGTCACCGCCGGCGGCTGGGCGGAACACTATTCACCGCGCGGGATCAATGGCCCCATCGACGACATCCTGTTCCCCATTCAGCACGGTATGCTGTTCTATCCCGGCTTTGAGGTGCTTCCGCCGCTGGTGTTCTACCGCACGGATAAAACCGATGCCGGGCAGTTCGCCGATCAGTGCGCCGCCCTGGCCGAGCGGCTGGACACGCTGTGGCAAACCGAGCCCATTCCATTCCGCCGCCAGAATCATGGCGATTATCTGATCCCGTCGCTGACGCTGCGCCCGGAGCTGGCGCCAGGGCAAAGCGGCCTGGCGGTGCATTTGCGTAGCGAATAACTGGCTATCCCGTCTTCGCCCCCGAGGACGGGTCATTTACCCGGCTCTCTCCAGTCCCAGCATGCCTCGCGCCTGGATAAAGCACAGCAGCAATACGCCCCACAGCGCCATCGTCAGATAGGGGCTGATACCGAGGATATTGAACCCACTCTCAATAATCTGCAGCAGGAACAGCGCGAGCACCATCCCAACGATGCGCCCGCTACCGCCATCCGGATTCACGCCGCCAAGCACCGCCGCGAGGATCGACACCAGCAAATACGATTCCCCATAAGATGCTTTGGCTGAGTTCAGCTTCGACATCATCAGAAACGCAGCCACCGCGCAGAGCAGGGCCGAGATGACATATACCCACATCAACACCCGCCGGGTATTGATCCCGGAATAATGGGTCGCCCGTTCGTTGGATCCGATCAACATGATCGCCCGACCCAGCGGGCTTTTCTCCAGCAGCACCCACAGCCCGGCCGCCACCACCGCAAAAAGCCACATTGGCAGCGGAATACCGAACCACTGGGCGTGATTCAGCCACAGCACCCACTGCGGATAGTTAGCGATGGCGCTGCCGCCGGTGATCAGAATATTTATCCCTTTGAGCAGGGTCATCATGCCAAGGGTAGCCAGGATCGGCGAAACGCGGATCCCGGCGATCAATATCCCGTTGCACAGGCCAATGATCATCGCCGCCCCTCCGCCGGCCAGCAGCGTCGCCAGCGCGGTAGCGCCCCCAGGCGGATAGCTCGTCGCCACCCAGGCCATCACCAGCGAGCAGGCGTTAGCCGTCGCGATAATTGACAAATTAATGCCGCCGCAAAGCATAGTCATGGCCATCGCCAGCGCCAGGATCCCCAGCACCGGCATTTGCGAGGCAATCGACTGGAAATTGCTGACAGACCAGAAGATGTTTGGCATGGCGATGCTAAAGGCGATAACCATCAGCAGCAGCAGGCCGATCAGGTAAAACTCAACGTTGTTGCGCCACGATTTTTTCATAACAAGCTCCGGTTCTGATGCTGGCTCCATGCCGTTACGCTGATGCTGACGACGATGATCGCCCCAGTGATCAGGGTCTGCCAGTAGGAGGAGACCCCTAGCAGGTTCAGGCCGTTCTGCATCACCGCCAGTAAAATCACCCCCAGCAGCGTACCGGTGAGAGTTCCGCGCCCGCCAATCAGGCTGGTGCCGCCCAGCACCACCGCCGCCAGCACCGTCAGCTCATAGCCCAGCAGTGAATCCGGCGCAACGGTCATCACTGTCCACGCCTGCACGACACCTGCGGCCCCCGACATTAGCCCCATATAGCCATAAACGAACAGCTGCAGGCGGAGCACGCTGAAGCCGACGCGGCTGGCGGATTCCCGGTTGCCGCCCATGGCATAGATCTTGCGGCCAACGGTGGTGAAATTCATGATAAACGCGGTCAACAGCACCACGGCGATCATCGTCAGCAGCGGCAGCCCCAGACCGTAATCGTAACCATCGGCATCGGTATATTTGAACAGCATAACCCCCTTTTCAAACCACGGAGGGAAGTCGTAGAGCCAGACACCTTTGCTTAACCACAGCAGCAAACCGTAGAAAATGTTGAGCGTAGAAATGGTGATAATGATCGAGGGGACCCGCAGACGATTAACCAACAGCGCGTTCACCAGCCCCAGCAGCACGCCGATGCCGCCGGCAAGCACAAAAGCCACCGCGAAGTTGCCGCCTACTTTTTGCAGCATCACCACCATGCCGTACTGGGCGATAATGGTCATAGCCGGGAAGGAGATATCAATCCCGCCGGCGATCAGCACCACGAACAGACCACAGGCGAGAATGGTCAGCATCGCATAGTTATTAGCGAGGTCGTAAAGATTGCCGAAAGTGAAAAATTCCTCACTGCGCCAGCCCAGCAGCAGGCACAGCGCAGTAATGAACATGCCTAACCAGAATTCATGTCGTTTCAACAGATTAGCCATTGACCACCCCCGCTATCTGCTGCTGGGTACTGCTGTCCGGCAGGAAGCTATGGGTCAACTCGCCCTGCTTCATCACCAGGATGCGATGACTCTGGTACCACGCCTCTTCAATCTCGTCGCAAATCATCAGCACGGCGATACCATGGGCAGCCAAATCGCTGATGATATGATAGATCCCGGCTTTGTTTGCGATATCCACCCCCACGGTTGGGCTATCGAGGATCAGCAGCTTAGGAGAGATCGCCAGCCATTTGGCGATAGAAACGCGCTGGGCATTACCACCGGAGAGGGTATTCACCGGCAGATGCGTATCCGGCGCCTTAATGGTCAACGCGTTGACCATTCTTGCGACCAGCTGCTGAGCTTTACTATCACTCAATAGTCCGCAAGCGCCTTTCACTTTATGAAACACGGTGCTGATAATGTTGTTTTCAATCGACTGACTCATCACCAGGCCGCGCGACATACGGTCCTCGGAGACATAGCCGATACCGTGGCGGATAGCGTCCTGATTGCTACGCAACCGCACCGGCTGGCCATTTATCAGGATCTCGCCGCTGTCAGGGCGGGTCATGCCGAAAAGGCTCAGGCACAGCTCTGTCCGCCCGGCGCCCAACAGGCCGACTATCGACACCACTTCTCCGGCTTCGACCTTCAGGGAGACGTTATGATATTCCCCCTTGCGGCTGAGATTGCGCACCTCCAGCACCGGCGTACTGCCCTGCCCCTGCCACAGATCGCGCACCTGATAGTCAAACTCCTGGCCCGTCATCAGAAAACCGAGCCGGCGGGTGGTTACCTCTGCCGCCGGCAAGGTGCCGACCAGATTGCCATCCTTCAGCACGCTGATGCGGTCCGATACGGCCATGACCTCTTCCAGACGGTGGCTTACGAAGACAATGCAGATCCCCCTCTCACGCAGCTGGCGCACCACATGCAATAGTCCCTCCACTTCCTGATGGGTCAATGAGGCCGTGGGTTCATCCATAATGATAAGCCGGGCATCCTGCGCCAGCGCGCGGCAGATAGCCACCAGCTGACAGCGAGCGATGGAGAGCGATTCCACGGCGGCATCCAGCGGCAGCGAGACGTTAATACTGCGCATCGCCTGCTCCGCACTGCGTCGCAGTTCGCTGCGCCTCACCAGCACGCCGCGATGATAGTGGTTTATAGCAATGTTCTCCCACACGCTGAGATTGGGAAACAGCGACAGATCCTGATAAATCACCTGGATCCCATGGGCGACAGAGGCCGCTGGCGTCAGTTTGGGCCACGTCTTGCCGCCCAGCGTCATCGCTGCGCCCTCATCCGGGCGATAGACGCCAGAGATAATTTTGATCAACGTCGACTGCCCGCAACCGTTCTGCCCGGCCAGGCAGTGCACTTCTCCGGGCATAAAGTCGATGCTGATATCATTGAGCGCGCGGTTGGCGTGGAAGGTTTTGCTGACGTGTCGAAGGGAAAGGAAAGGTTCCATAGCATCCCCTGGCTGGTTAAGCCGGGGCGGCAGGCGCCCCGGAAGGTGGATTAGTAGAGCGAATCAATATTGTCTTTATTTACCAGCAGCACTTTATGGAAGCGGATAATATGCTTGTCGCTATCGACCTCCGCTTTACCGAGCTCTTTCAGTTCAAATCCCGGCTCAATGGTTTTGCCGTTCAGCAGGGTGCTGGCGACGGCCGCGAGGGCATAGCCGGCTGTCGCCGGATCGTAGGTGATCCCTTCGGTAATATCGCCGCTCTTAATAAGAGAGGCCGCCTGCGAGGGGATCATCATCCCGTAGACCGCGACTTTATTTTTCGCACGCTTCTCTTTCACCGCGCGCCCCGCGCCAATCGGGCCATTCGAACCAAAAGAGACCACCGCTTTCAGATCCGGGTAAGTTTTCATCAGATCGAGCGTGGTACGGCGGGAATCATCAACACTTTCCGCCACCGGCATTCGGCGGGTGACTTCATGCATGTCCGGGTAATGTTCTTTTTGGTATTTCACCAGCAGATCGGCCCACAGGTTGTGCTGCGGTACCGTAAGGCTACCGACATAGATAACGTAGCCGCCTTTGCCACCCATCCGCTTGGCCATATGCTCCACGTATTCAGCAGCGAACTTCTCGTTATCGATTATCTCCACATCCCAGTTGGCGCTCGGCTGCCCGGGCGATTCGTTGGTCAGTACCACGATGCCGGCGTCACGGGCTTTTTTGAATACCGGCTCCAGCACGTTGGCATCGTTAGGCACGATAGTGATGGCATCCACTTTACGTGCAATCAGGTCCTCAATAATTTTCACCTGCTGCGGCGCATCGGTGCTGGACGGCCCTACCTGGGAGGCGTTGAGGTTAAACTCTTTCCCGGCCTGGACTACCCCTTCACCCATCCGGTTAAACCATGGCATGCCGTCCACTTTTGAAATATTGACTACGGTTTTTTCTGCCGCATATACCGGCGTGGAAATAAGCGCAGCCCCCAACAGCAAGGATGAAAAAATATTAACGACCAGACGTTTATGCATAATAATTAGCCTCAATACGTTGTAGTCAGACAGGGGTATGACGCAAAGCGGAAAAATAGATAGAAATTGTAATAATGTTAATAATTTAGAAGAGAATAAACACAAGCTGTAACAGCAGACAGGTAATATTCAGCTATAAATATGGATAATAATACTATAATCCTGTGGCGTGAGCTTTTTCACAAAAAAAATGCAACATAGTTTGTTGTTCCAGAATAATGATCGGGTCGCAGAGAAAATATATTTTTCCCGCTTCGTTATTTACCGAAAAACAATCACATAAATAACATCAGGAAAAGTATGTGATTTTTGATTGCGCCTCCAGCCCCTTCCGTGGCAGGATACTCTCTATGAACAGAAACGTTATCGTTACCTACCCCCGCCGTTGGTGGCTGCCTGCATAACAGGCGGCACGATACACGTTTCCATTTTCAAAGCCGCCGGAAGGCGGCTTTGGTGTTTTCAGGACGTCTTTCGGCTGAACAGTCTGATAAGGAGTCCCTGATGAACCATCCACAAACCATCCTCACCGGCGACCGCCCGACCGGCCAACTTCATCTTGGCCACTACGTCGGCTCGCTGCGCCAGCGCGTCGCGCTGCAGCATAACCACCAGCAATTTATCCTGATCGCCGACCTGCAAGGGCTCACGGACAACGGCAGCAATCCGCAAAAAATCAGCCACCATATCCTCGAAGTCATGGCCGATTATCTGGCCGTCGGCATCGACACCAGGCTCACCACTATTTGCCTGCAGTCCGCCCTGCCGGCGCTGGCGGAGCTCAGCGCGCTGTATATGAATATCGTGACCGTCGCCCGCGTAGAACGTAATCCGACGGTCAAAAATGAGATTGCCCAGAAGGGATTCGCCCGCTCGCTGCCGGTGGGTTTTCTCGCCTATCCGATTAGCCAGGCGGCCGATATCACCGCGTTCAAGGCCGAACTGGTGCCGGTGGGCGACGATCAGCTACCGATGATTGAGCAGACCAACGAGATCGTCCACAAGATGAATAGCCTCACCGGCGAGCCGGTGCTGCGCCACTGCAAGGCGCTACTCAGCGAAGTGAGTCGCCTGCCGGGCGTCGATGGCAACGCCAAAATGTCGAAATCGCTGGGCAATACGCTGACGTTATCGGCCACAGAGGAGGAGATCCACCACGCGGTCAGCGCGATGTATACCGACCCGACGCACCTGAGAGTCAGCGATCCGGGGCATGTCGAGGGCAACGTGGTGTTTACCTATCTCGATGCATTCCACAGCGATAAGGCGCGGGTGGCAGAGATGAAAACCCACTATCAGCGCGGCGGGCTGGGCGATCGCCAGTGTAAGAATGAGCTGGAGACCTGCTTGCAGACGCTACTGGCGCCGATCCGCGAACGCAGGGCCACTTTTATTCAGGATAAAGGGATGCTGCTGGAGCTGCTGCGCCAGGGCAGCGAACGCGCCCACCACCTCACACAGCAGACGCTGCATGAGGTGAAGCGTGGGCTGGGTCTGCCGGTGCTGTTCTGAGATGGTGAAATACTCCCTGTGCGGATAATTTTGTTAACACGCCGACAAGACCCTGTATTTCGTATGGACAATATCGCCCCGGCTGTTACTATCGCGTTAACGGTAGCTCTCACTATGCGTGTTTCATTAAGGCCAGGATCGCTGATGATGATCACATAAGTAGCCCAGCGAGCGGCTGCGCATCGGCGCGGCAGAGCGCGGCGTCAGCGGCCCTCCCTCCACTTTTTCGTCCTTCGCAAGAAGGACGCTCCGCCCGCCGGAGGAAACACGCGCACCACTCAGCACAGGGAATCAAGCGAGTCGCGTATGGACAAAATAAAGAAACGTTGGGCAGGGTATTTTGTCGGCTTACTGGTGGTGCTCGCCGCCGCCGCATGGTGGCTGCTGCGCCCGCCGGGACTCCCGGCGGGGTTTGCCAGCAGCAACGGCCGAATCGAAGCCACCGAAGTCGATATTGCCAGTAAAATCGCCGGGCGTATCGACACCATTCTGGTCAAAGAGGGTCAGTTCGTGCACCAGGGAGAGGTGCTGGCGAGAATGGATACCCGGGTACTGAACGAGCAGCGTCTTGAAGCCGCCGCGCAAATCAAGGAAGCGGAAAGCGCGGTCCTGGCCGCCAGAGCCTTGCTCGATCAGCGACAAAGTGAAATGCGCGCCAGCGAAGCGGTAGTGAAGCAGCGCCAGGCGGAGCTGGATTCCACGGCGAAACGCCATGTTCGCTCCAACACCCTCTCCCAGCGCGGCGCCGTCTCTGCCCAGCAGCTGGATGACGATCGCGCGGCCGCAGAGAGCGCCCGCGCGGCGCTGGAATCGGCGAAAGCCCAGGTCTCCGCCGCCCGCGCCGCCATCGAAGCTGCCCGCACCAGCATTATTCAGGCGCAAACCCGCGTCGAAGCCGCCCAGGCGACCGAGCGGCGGATCCTCGCCGATATTGACGATAGCGAGCTGAAAGCCCCTCGCGACGGCCGCATTCAGTATCGCGTCGCTGAGCCAGGCGAAGTCCTGGCCGCCGGTGGCCAGGTACTGAACATGGTCGATCTCGCCGATGTCTATATGACCTTCTTTCTGCCCACCGAACAGGCAGGTCTGCTGGCGCTCGGCAGCGAAGCGCGCTTGGTCCTTGATGCCGCGCCGGATCTGGTGATCCCGGCCAATATCAGCTTTGTCGCCAGCGTCGCCCAGTTCACGCCGAAAACGGTCGAGACCAGCGACGAGCGCCTTAAGCTAATGTTCCGCGTCAAAGCGCGTATCCCGCCGGAGCTGCTGGCGCAGCACCTGGAGTATGTCAAAACTGGCCTGCCCGGTATGGCTTACGTACGGCTGGATAAACAACAACCCTGGCCTGAAGCCCTGGCGGTGAGGTTGCCGCAATGAAACTAACGCCGCAGGATACCTCGCCCCCCGTCGCCCTGCTGGAACACGTTGGTCAGCAGTTTGGCGCCACCATCGCGCTGCGCGATATCAGTCTGGCGATCCCGGCACGGCGTATGGTTGGCCTGATTGGCCCGGACGGCGTCGGCAAATCGAGCCTGCTTTCGCTGATCGCCGGGGCGCGGACCATCGAGCAGGGGAACGTGATGGTGCTTGGCGGCGATATGCGCGATGTGCATCACCGCCGCGAGGTGTGCCCGAAAATCGCGTGGATGCCTCAGGGGCTGGGGAAAAACCTCTATCACACTCTCTCGGTGTATGAAAACGTCGACTTCTTCGCCCGCCTGTTCGGCCACGATAAAGCCGAGCGCGAACTGCGCATCAACGAGTTGCTGCAGAGTACCGGGCTGGCGCCGTTTCGCGATCGCCCCGCCGGAAAACTCTCCGGTGGGATGAAGCAAAAGCTCGGCCTGTGCTGCGCGCTGATCCACGATCCGCAGCTGCTGATCCTTGATGAACCGACCACCGGCGTCGATCCCCTCTCCCGGGCGCAGTTCTGGGAGCTTATCGACAGTATTCGCCAGCGCCAGCCGGCGATGAGCGTGCTGGTGGCCACCGCCTACATGGAAGAGGCCGAGCGCTTTGACTGGCTGGTGGCGATGAACGCCGGCGAGGTGCTGGCGACCGGCAGCGCCGCAGAGCTCAAAGCCCAGACCGGCAGCCAGACCCTGGAGCAGGCGTTTATCGCCCTGCTGCCAGAAGCACAGCGTCAGGCGCATAGGGCGGTAGTTATCCCACCACGCGACAGCCGTGAGGAAGAGATCGCCATCGAAGCGCGCGGCCTGACCATGCGCTTCGGCAACTTTGTTGCCGTCGACCACGTTAATTTCCGCATCGCCCGCGGTGAAATCTTCGGCTTCCTCGGCTCCAACGGCTGCGGCAAATCCACCACCATGAAGATGCTCACCGGCCTGCTGCCCGCCAGCGAAGGTGAAGCCTGGCTGTTCGGCCAGCCGGTCGACCCGAAGGATATCGCCACCCGCCAGCGGGTGGGCTATATGTCGCAGGCCTTCTCGCTCTATAGCGAGCAGACCGTCCGGCAAAACCTCGAGCTGCACGCCCGCCTGTTCCATATTCCGGACGGCGAAATCCCCGGCCGGGTGGCGGAAATGTGCGAGCGCTTTATGCTGACCGAGGTTGAAGACGCGCTTCCCGCCGATCTGCCGCTGGGGATCCGTCAGCGCCTGTCGTTAGCGGTGGCGGTCATCCATCGCCCGGAGATGCTGATCCTCGACGAGCCGACCTCCGGCGTCGACCCGGTGGCGCGGGATATGTTCTGGCAGCTGATGGTAGACCTCGCGCGGCAGGATCAGGTGACCATTTTTATCTCCACCCACTTTATGAATGAGGCGGAACGCTGCGATCGTATCTCCCTGATGCACGCCGGCAAAGTGCTGGCCAGCGATACGCCGCAGGCGCTGGTCGAGCAGCGCGGTTCAAACAGCCTGGAAGAGGCGTTTATCGCCTGGCTTAAAGAGGCCCAGCCGTCCTCTCCAGTACCAGAAGAACCCACGTCTGCTGTGGCATCGCATTCCGGACATACGGCTCCACGGCAGGCCTTCAGTCTTCGCCGGCTGTTTAGCTATAGCCTCCGCGAGGCGCTGGAGCTGCGCCGCGATCCGGTACGATCGACGCTGGCGCTGCTGGGGACGGTGATCCTGATGTTTATCATGGGGTATGGGATCAGCATGGACGTTGAGGATCTGCGCTTTGCCGTCCTCGACCGCGATCAAACCCTCAGCAGCCAGGGCTGGTCGCAGAATCTCGCTGGCTCACGCTACTTTATCGAACAGGCGCCGCTGCGCAGCTATGACGAACTGGACCGCCGGATGCGCGACGGCGAGCTGGCGGTGGCGATAGAGATCCCGCCGAACTTTGGCCGCGATATCGCCCGCGGCACGCCGGTGCAAATCGGCGTGTGGGTGGACGGCGCGATGCCCAACCGCGCGGAAACCGTGCGCGGCTACGTACAGGCGATGCATCTGGCCTGGCTGCAGGAGATGGCCGGCCGGCAGAGCAGCCCGCAGCGCGATACCTCGCTCATCTCCATCGAGACCCGCTATCGCTATAATCCGGACGTGAAGAGCCTGCCGGCCATCGTCCCGGCGGTGATCCCGCTGCTGCTGATGATGATCCCGGCGATGCTCAGCGCGCTGAGCGTAGTACGTGAAAAAGAGCTCGGGTCGATTATCAACTTGTACGTGACGCCGACCACCCGTAGCGAGTTCCTGCTCGGCAAACAGCTGCCTTATATCGTACTGGGGATGTTTAACTTCTTCCTGCTGTGCGCATTGTCGGTTTTTGTCTTTGGCGTCGCGCATAAGGGGAGTTTCCTGACGCTGGCCCTGGCGGCGCTGCTGTATGTCACCATCGCCACTGGTCTGGGGCTGCTGATCTCAACCTTTATGAAGAGCCAAATCGCCGCTATTTTCGGTACCGCGATTATTACGCTGATCCCGGCAACCCAGTTTTCCGGAATGATCGATCCGGTGGCCTCGCTGGAAGGTCCCGGACGCTGGATTGGGCAAATCTACCCGACCAGCCACTTCCTGACTATCGCCCGCGGGACCTTTTCCAAAGCGCTGAATATTAGCGATTTGTGGGGCTCATTCATTCCGCTACTGATTGCGGTGCCGCTGGTGCTCGGGTTGAGCGTGCTGCTGCTGAAGAAACAGGAGGGATGATGCGCGGATTACGCAATATTTATAATCTTGGCGTCAAAGAGCTGCGCAGCCTGCTCGGTGATAAAGCGATGCTGGCGCTGATCGTGTTTGCGTTTACCGTGTCAGTGTACTCCTCGGCCACGGTGATGCCCGGTTCGCTGCACCTGGCGCCGATCGCGGTTGCTGATATGGATAAATCACAGCTCTCCTCACGCATTATTAACGCTTTTTACCGTCCCTGGTTTCTTGAGCCGGAGCTGATCACCGCTGATGAGATGGACGCCGGGCTGGATGCCGGGCGCTACACGTTCGCCATCAACATCCCGCCTAACTTCCAGCGCGATGTACTGGCCGGTCGGCAGCCGGAAATCCAGGTCAACGTCGACGCCACGCGCATGAGTCAGGCCTTTACCGGCAACGGTTACATCCAGAATATTATCACCGGCGAAGTAAACAGTTTTATCGCCCGCTATCGGGATAACAGCGTGCTGCCGGTAGAGCTGGCGGTCAGGATGCGTTTTAATCCTAACCTTGAGCAGGAGCGCTTTGGCGCGGTGATGGCGATCATCAACAATATCACCATGCTGGCCATTGTCCTCACCGGTTCGGCGCTGATCCGCGAGCGGGAACATGGCACCATTGAGCATCTGCTGGTGATGCCGGTCACGCCGTTTGAAATTATGCTGGCCAAGATCTGGTCGATGGGCCTGGTGGTGCTGGTGGTCTCCGGGTTGTCACTGATACTGATGGTACAGGGGATTTTGCAGGTGCCCATTGAAGGGTCGATTCCCCTGTTTATGCTGGGGGTGGCGCTCAGCCTGTTCGCCACTACCTCGATCGGCATTTTTATGGGCACCCTCGCCCGCTCGATGCCGCAGCTGGGGCTGCTGATGATCCTGGTCTTACTGCCGCTGCAGATGCTCTCCGGCGGATCCACGCCGCGAGAAAGTATGCCGCAGCTGGTACAGGATATTATGTTGACCATGCCGACCACCCACTTCGTCAGCCTGGCGCAGGCGATATTGTATCGAGGCGCCAGCTTCGCCATCGTCTGGCCGCAGTTCTTAACCTTGCTGGCTATCGGCGGAGTGTTCTTTACTATCGCGTTGCTGCGTTTTCGTAAGACTATTGGTGAGATGGCATAAAGGCTTAAGAAGGGCCGTCGACTTACGGCGGCCGAATGGTTTATTTATGGCGATTCATAAAGCGACGTAAACCCCAGGTGAAGGCCATCGCCATACTGAAGAGAATGAACAGCAACACCACCCAGCTGATGGAGATGCGCAGCAGCGTGCCGGGGGTCATAAACGGCTGCAGATACACGGTGAAGGACTGGGCGGGTGATTTTCCCAGCAGTTCATAAACGTTATCGGTGAGCCACACGCCGACCCGGCAGAACAACCAGATAATCGCAGGCCAGCAGAGCAGCACCAGAAAGGTAAAGCGCTCCTGAATGTAAGTGAAGAGCTGGCGCAATGGCGACCAGTTAAGCAGGATTTTCATTTCTATTCTCATTTGCCAGCCGAGAACCAGCATATGTCTCGCAAGGTATTTCGGGCAGCATCCATACAGGCAATCATCCCCCTTTGTATATCAAATTTGCTGCCATATAAACCAGATCAAGTTAACAAAGTGTTAATGATAAAGCTCATTTAGACAAAAACAGGGAAGAAGCATACCGTTCGCCACAATACATCCGGAAGCGAAGTATCCAGTCACGGAAATATTTTTTCTGAAGCGTAAACGCGTTATTTTGTGGGAGGAAGAGGCCGCATCATTATTTTACCGGGGCACAATATAATGGCGCTGAAATAAAGAAATAATATTAATCGTAGCTGCTGATAATTATTTTCCGACTTGTATCATCCGGTAAATTCACTATCCGGTTGACCATGCCACAAGCATTCGTCACGCTATTTTGCGAAGCAATAAAGGCGGTGCTGCGCACTTTGTCCGGGCTACGCTTTTGTAGCCCCGGTAAGCGCAGCGCCACCGGGGGAGATATACCCCACACAGCAAAAAACCCCGCACCTTTCGGGACGGGGTTCTTTTTAAACGCAAAAACAAAAAGCCCGGTCTTTCGACCGGGCTTTCTGCTTTATTTGATGCCTGGCAGTTCCCTACTCTCACATGGGGAGACCCCACACTACCATCGGCGCTACGGCGTTTCACTTCTG
>ERZ856578.2179-NODE-2179-length-33390-cov-6.988593_pt1 | contig 33390 bp, 40 predicted proteins | sample MGYA00514384_ERZ856578 | MGnify/ENA primary metagenome ERZ856578 (study PRJEB29103, sample SAMN06111958) | human gut metagenome | biome: human gut; feature: ankylosing spondylitis patient; material: healthy_person | host: Homo sapiens | place: China:Hangzhou... | reverse complement strand
TCGGTTGCTGTCCCTTGTTCTCGATATTCGCAAGTTATCGCGGGGATATATATAACTCGTCGCTTACCTTTTTTCGGCTCTCGCCGTATTCTTTTCTCGCGGCTTTTATGGCTGCCCCGAAAGCCTTAAAATCGTACAATGGTACAGGTCTTTTTGCCATTATTCATTCACCCTATTACATTTTACTGTTCACCCTTCCTTTTGAATATGTCTATACAATTCATAGTATTAGCTTAAATAATTCCTTATATTCAAAAAAATCATAGGATGAATTGAATAATAATAAGAAAAAATTAACAGCCGGGTAATTAGTCCGGCTGTTAATGATTAGAGTATTCTTTTAGAATATCGAACTTCAAGTAGTTTTACTCCAATTTCAATTTCTTTGGAATTACCATCTAACTTAAATCCGTTTCTTTCATAAAATCTTTTTGCTCGAAGATTGTCATTTAATACCCATATTGTAATTTCGGAAAAGCCTAAATCTTTTAGTCTATTTATGCAAAATTGAAATCCTTTTTGGGTGACTTCGGTTCCCCAAAAGTCCAGGTGAAAATAAATTGAATATATCTCTCCAATATAATTGGGCATATTCTTCTCGTGTGATTTAGCTAATGACGCAATTCCTGCTGGACGATCATCGACTTTGAATAAATAATACTCCTCTAAAGGGTTTTCCAGTACATCTAAGAAAATCTTTGCTCGATTTTCTGGTGTAAAAGTTTTAATTATTTCATCTGGGATTATTCCTGTATATGCTTCTTGCCACGAGCAGGAATGAACATACCCCATATCAAACGCAAATTCTCTTGTTGCTCTAATAACTTGAAAATCCATAAAAATCTTTCATCTCCTCTTGACAATGTAGTACGATAATCGTATTATTATAGTACGATCATCGTACCATATAGAGAGGTGAATGTCAATGGATAAAGTTCAGGCTCTAAACGAGCTTTGGCATATAGTTGGTATGCGTATGAAAAGCGAAATGTGCAGTGGAAAATACCCGGCAATACTTAGTATCTCCATGATAGAATTAAGTATTTTGGAAACTGTCGAACGCTATCCAAATTGTATGATGAAAAAAGTTAGCGAACTATTGGGATTACCTAAAAGCACATTAACAAGTGCGGTGAAAAGACTTGAAGCGAAAGGATATTTGCGGAGAAGTCAAAGCGATAGCGACAAACGCGCCTACAATTTAGAACTAACAGAATGGGGAGCACAAGCCCAGACGGAACATCGTGAAATTGAAAAGTCGATATTTGAAAACTTGTTACAGCAACTTAATACAGAAGAAACAAGTATTTTTCTCGAACTTTTCACAAAAGCAGTAAATTAGAGGGTAGAATATGGAGAATATCTGGTTGCTGTGTCCTATTTGCAAAAACAAGACACGAATAAAAGTACGAGGAGATACAGAACTTATAAACTTCCCCCTGTATTGCCCTAAATGTAAGCAAGAAACGCTAATCACTGTAAAACGACTGAATACAACAGTTATCAAAGAGCCAGACGCACAGACGCAGAGCCGATAACACGCAGATCAAAATGCGGTTATCAGCTCTTTCTTTTTGACAACTGCTTGCGCTGTACGATTGCTGGTTAAGCAGAGAATTAGGCCGCCGCTATTAGTATTGAGTGCGGTCGCAAACTAGAAGCGGAGGTTTTGAATAAGTCAATCAAAGCCGCCGTTTTCTTTTTCAAAAAATGAGAATACGGGGGGTGTGTTAAAGTCGCCCTTTTTTAAGGATACGGCGGTATCTGGGAGGTATCGCCGTGTCCATTTTTATTTGTAACAACCCACCAAACACTTTGCAGTCAAAAAAAGCCATTACCCGCCATCGGGAAACTCCGGCTATGAATATGAACTGTCAATACATCTAAATACTTCGTACATTTCCTTTGCGCTCGTCCGCGTCTTGCGGGCGGGCGCATTTTTCTGTTCTCAAAAGTTTTTTCAAAAACTTTGCTTTTCCATTTGGCACAGACACGGCACGTCCGTGGAAGGCAGCCGAAAGGGGATAAATAACCCGCCCCCGGGAACGAGAGGGGGTGAGAATATGGATTACCCTGCTCGGTTTGAGTGGCAGACAAGATGTGAGTTTAATGCGTACTGCAAACGCACATTACGCAACGAACTGATCGACGCCTGCCGGGAACGCAAAAGCCGCAAGCGGCACGAAGTGAGCTTTGCAGACCTTACCCCGCACGAAGAAAAGCAGCTTTACACCGTTGACAAATATTTTGCCAACGAGGACGAAGAAGCCTTTTGCGCGGGCGGCTTGAAGATCACCGCTAAGCTGCTTGCCGAAGCTCTGCACACTCTACCAGACGAAAAACGTCAAGCCGTACTGCTGTACTACTTTTTCGACATGACAGATGTTGAGATTGCGGAGCTAATGAAAGTACCCCGCAGCACAGTACAGTACCGCCGGACAAGCTCTTTTGGACTGCTAAAACGATACTTGGAGGAACGCGCCGATGAATGGGACGAATTGTAACACCGACGAGCGCGGCTTATTACCCTACCCGGTCATTTTAGCCGCGACAAAGGGCGACCCGGAAGCCATGAACATTGTCATGCAGCACTACCAAAGCTACATAGCCCACCTGTCTATCCGAAAAATCCGCGACGAGCGCGGCAACACTTATTACGGCATAGACGAGGACTTACGGGAACGGCTGCAAGCAAAGCTCATGCGGGCTGTCCTATCCTTTAAGGCAGAAAAGTAACGCAAAGCGTCCCCCTTTCCGCTTGGCGTAAATCTGCCCCATTTGCTCCTTGACAAAGAAAGCGGCACAAAATAATGGCGACGCAGCATAGGGCAAGATCGGACACATTCTTCCTGTACCGAGCCGGACGGCGGGTGCGCCATGACCGCTTTTCCCCGTAGGGGAAAAGCAGAGCGAACAACACCGCGCCGCAAAGCAAGCGTGGCAGTTTGCGGGCGACGACCGTACAGGGAGGACAATGATACTCCCGCGTTGAACGCCCTCACAGCATTGCGCGGCGCACCCACAAGCATGGGACGGGGTGAAACTCCCGTGGAGCTGTTGCCAGCAGCCGCCCGATGAAAAGCCCATTTCCTTTTTATTCAGATCAAAGAAAGGGGAATTAAGTTTATGAGTAAATCAAACGAAATGCAATTCCCTTTTACATCAAAAAGTAAAGGGGTAACAATAAGCGAAGATGAAGCAGCCGGATTTAATCGAAAAGAAGAAAATCGGGTTCCTATTCATCTAAAAATGACACTAACCATTAAAGAAGCTGCCGAATATAGCAATATCGGGATCAACAAAATTGACTCTATGCTGCGGCAGCCCAACTGCCCTTTCGTTTTGTATGTTGGTACGCGGAAACTCGTCAAACGCCGAGAATTTGAAGAATATATTCGCCGAGAAATTACAATCTAATTTTTTGCCGCTTATTGGTTGAGATTGTTCCGTATATGATTGAAAAAACAGAGTCTTTGTGCTATACTTTATAATTGCGTTGGACTCTTTTTTGTTGAAGGGAGTCCGTACTGATGGGAAAAAACTTAAAAGGTAAAGAATGCGGCAAAGGCATTTATCAAAGAAAGGATGGTTTATACTCCGCAAGATTTTATGCAAAAGATGGCAAGCGCAAAGAAAAGTATTTCGATACGCTGCCAGAAGCGAAAAACTGGCTTGCTGACGCAAGATATGAAGAACGGCATAATCTTATTGTCACTTCTCCCGATATGACAGTAGATAAGTGGTTTGAATACTGGATTGAAAATATTGTTTGTGACCTTGCACCGAACACAAAACGGAATTATCAAGAACGCTACAAATGGAACATTCAACCAGTAATCGGGGCTATGTGTATAGCTGATGTAAAGCCCATGCACTGCAAAGCTGTTCTTAACCGAATGGAAACTACCTATGCAGGCTCAACCATTCGGCAGGCTTATATCACAATGGGAACCATGTTAAAATCAGCAGTTATGAATGATATTATCGCCAAACACCCTATGAACGGTGTACGCTATACGAAACCTGTTCGGGCGGTAGACGATATTAAATACTTGACTGTTGATGAACAAGAGAAATTTCTTGAAGCAGCGGCACAGTCACATAATTACCGACAATATGCTCTGCTCTTGGAAACAGGATTGAGAACGGCAGAATTGATTGGTTTAACATGGGACTCTATTGATTGGAAAAAGCGCACGTTGACTGTTAGCAAGAGTTTAGAGTATCGGCACAGTCAAGGGTATTGGCGAGCAGGACCACCTAAGACACAGAAAAGTTATCGTACCATTCCGCTTACTGACAAAGCATATTCTATTCTTAAAAGCTGTTATGATGAAAAGAACAGCCGGAAAGAGTCTGAAACACTGTCGCAGATTTTAGAGTATATCGACAGCAGGACAGGCGAAAAGAAATGTCTGATTATGCACGATTTGGTGTTTGTCAACTGGCGTACTGGTGAACCTGCAAAAAACAGTTCTTATGACACACACTTATACAAATTGTGTGATGAAGCGGGTATCAAACGCTTTTGTATGCACGCCTTACGACATACTTATGCTACACGCGCGATTGAGCGCGGCGTACAGCCTAAAGTGCTGCAACAGCTATTAGGACACGCAAGCATTAAAACAACTATGGACAGATATGTCCATGTTACGGACGAGTCACTGGTAAATGCAATACGCCAATTTCAACAGGCTACGCCGCCAGTTACAAAAAAAGGGCGTAAAAAGGGCGTACAAGAAATCTAAAGAAAGGCGAAAACCCCGATAAATCAAGGGTTTTCGGACAGGTAAATAGTAAAATGAAATTAGGTATCGTAGGTCTGCCCAACGTGGGCAAAAGCACCTTATTTAATTCTATGACACTGGGCAAGGCAGAGGCAGCCAATTACCCCTTCTGCACCATCGACCCCAACGTGGGTGTGGTTCCCGTCCCCGATGAACGTCTGGCAAGGCTGACAGAAATGTATGATTCCGCAAAAACAACACCCGCGGTAATCGAATTTGTCGATATCGCAGGTCTGGTGCGCGGTGCATCCAAGGGCGAGGGTCTTGGCAATAAGTTCCTCAGCCATATCCGCGAGGTGGATGCCATCTGTCATGTTGTCCGCTGCTTTGAGGACACAAACGTTGTCCATGTGGACGGCTCTATCGACCCCATCCGTGATATTGAAACCATCAATCTGGAGTTGATTTTCTCCGATATCGAAATTCTGGAGCGCCGCATTTCCAAAACCGTCAAGCTGGCAAAGCAGGATAAATCCCTGCAAAGAGAGCTGGATATTCTCTTAAAGCTGAAGGAAGCGCTGGAGGCAGGCAAGTCCGCAAGAAGCGTGGAATTTGATGCCCCCGAAGATTATGAATTCGTGCAGACCCTGACGCTTCTGACCGCAAAGCCCGTGCTTTATGCCGCAAATGTCACAGAGGAGGATCTGGCGGATGACGGTGCATCCAACGAATTTGTCGGCAGAGTCAGAGAATATGCCGCCGCAGAGCATAACGAGGTATTCGTGCTGTGTGCAAAAATCGAGGAGGAAATCTCCGATTTGGACGAAGCGGACAAAAAGGAATTCCTTGCCGAGCTGGGCGTGGAAACCAGTGGTCTGGATCGCCTGATTGCCGCAAGCTATAAGCTTCTGGGCTTAATCAGCTATCTGACCGCAGGGCCGCAGGAATCCCGCGCGTGGACCATCACCAAGGGCACAAAGGCACCGCAGGCGGCAGGCAAAATCCACTCCGATTTTGAGCGCGGCTTCATCCGTGCAGAGGTTGTGCATTATGATGACCTTATGCGTCTGGGCTCCTATAATGCCGCAAAGGAGCAGGGCTTAGTTCGCTCCGAGGGCAAGGAATATGTGATGAAGGACGGCGACGTAGTGCTGTTCCGCTTCAATGTATAAAGAGCATGGATGCCCTAAGTCGAAATCAGACATACAACAAAACCCCCTATCCTAGGATAGGGGGTTTTTGATTGCCTTTATTTATTCATCCAATAAATTTTTTACCAGGAAGGAAACATCCGTCTTTTCCTTCAGAATCCCATTTTCATACATCCAATCCGCATTATTCTGCCATACGGAAACATCCTGAGACAGGAACTTCGCATCCTCTGTTTCCATTACAGGCAGCAGAATTTCCATGCTCTTTGTTTCCACTGTTTTGGAAAGCGGGAAGTTTTCCTCATTCTGGTGGTCAAGCAGAATCTGCAATGCTTCCTCAGGGTTTTCCTTCATGAAGTCAAAGCCCTTGCGGCAGGCACGCAGGAATTTCTCGATTTTTTCAGGGTTTTTATCCACTGCATCCTTCCCTGCCAAAAATACCAGCTCATAGCTCTGGGGAACGCCGTAATCGGTGGGGTAGAAATAGTTGATGTCAAAGCCTTCCTCCTCCAACTGCGGTACCTCGTGGTTTACCATGTTGCCTGTGGTTGCATCCACCTGTCCGGTTGTGGTTGCTGTCAAAAGGTCGAAGCCGACATCTACAAACTGGCAGTCATCCGCAGACAGCCCTACGTTTTTCAGCATAGATGCAATCTGTGCCTCAGAAAGAGCCGTACCGCTATAGCCGATTTTCTTGCCTGCCAGATCCTCCGCACCCTTGATGCCGCTTTTTGCAAGGGAAATCACAACATTCAGAGAGCTTTGTGTCACTGCACCGACAGAAACAATCGGAACATTCTCCTCTACTGCCGTCTGGATTGCGTCCTGCAAATAGTAAATCCCGATATCCGCCTTGCCTGCCGCCGGCATGGAAATGCCGTCATTTGTGTTGGCAGGGAAGTTGATAACCAGGTTCAGTCCTTCGTCCGCAAAATAGCCCTTCTCCTGCGCTACATACAGGAAAGAATGAATCGCGTTGGGATACCAGTCCAGAACAATGTTGAAATCCTCCAGAGCCGTATCATCCGTTTTTGCATCGGTTCCGCCGCCGCAGCCTGCCGCACCAAATGCCAGCACCGCCGCCATGCCAAGTGCCATCAGTTTCTTTTTCATAGCTTACCTTCTCCCTTCGTTCCGCGAGCCGTTACAGCTCTTTTCTCCATGTGATAATTTTCTTTTCTATCAGGGTAATGATGCCAACTGCCACCATTGCCACAACGGACAGCAATACCACAGGCGCAAAAACCCCTGCACCGTCCAGCTGTGTCATCATTCGTTTGCTGAAATAGCCAAGCCCCTTCTGCGCCCCAAGCCATTCCGCGATTGCCGCCCCGATCACGCTCATCGGCACGGACATCTTAATTGCGGAAAAGAAATGCGGCAGAGCCGTCGGCAGCTTCAGCTTTAAAAAAATATCCTTTTTTGTTGCACCGTAGGTAAAAAGCAACTCCTCCATTTCCCGCTTCGTCCCCTTCAGACCGTCAAAAACGGTAATCGCAATCGGGAAAAACGTCATCAGAATTGTCACAAGTACCTTGCTCCAAATGCCATAGCCAAACCAGAGGATAAACAGCGGCGCAAGGGCCGTTGTGGGAATCGTCTGGGAGGCAATGATAACGGGGTAAAGCGTTTTTTCCAGTCTCGGATTCCAGTCCATCGAAATCGCAAGCAAAAGCCCCAGCACCACGGAAATGCAAAGCCCCAGTGCGGTAACGCCCATCGTTGCCGGCAGATGCACCAGAAGCAGCGGCTCTCTCAGCTCCCACAGCCGCACCAGAATCTGCGTGGGCGAGGGCAGAATATACGCCGCATGGATGCCCATTGCCGCCCCCTGCCAGAAAAGCAGGAGGATAAATACCAGTATCAAAGAAGAAATGTTTCGTTTCATAAGCGCACACTCCTTCTCAGCTTCCCAATCAGCCGTTCCTTCAAATCGACGATTTCGGGCTTTTTCAAATCATTTCTGTCCCGATGGGCAGGCAAGGGCACCTCTACCATCTCCATCGAAGAAAACGGTCTGTCCTGTATCACAAAAATTTTCTTCGACAGGAATACCGCCTCCTCTACGTCATGCGTGATAAAAAGAATCGTCTTATGGTAATGCTCCCATTGCTCCAACAGCCATTCCTGCATTTCCACCCTCGTCAGGTAGTCCAGTGCGGAAAACGGCTCATCCAGCAGGAGCATATCCGCCCCCGAAAGCAGCGTGCGCGCAAAGGAAACCCTCTGCTTCATGCCGCCGGATAAATCCTTCGGATATTTTTTCATATATTCCGAAAGTCCGACCTGTGCCAAAACCTCCCTGCAGCGCTTCGCCTGTTCCGCCGCAGGCACACCTGCCAGCTCCATCGGCAAACAGATATTTTTCTCAATCGTCCGCCATGGAAAAAGCAAATCCTTCTGCGGCATAAAGGCACTGTATTGCTTCTGCTCACGGATGGGTCTCCCGTTCACCAAAATCTCGCCCTCCTGCAGCTGCTCCAATCCGTTGATTAAACGGAAAATCGTGCTTTTGCCACAGCCGCTCGCCCCGATGATCGAAACGAAATCCCCCGCCTCTACGGAAAAGGAAAGGTTCTCCATCATGGGGAACTCGTCCACCGCATAGCGGAAGGAAACATTTTTAAATTCCAACATCATCTGTACACCATTCCTTCTGTCTGCAAAGCTTCTCTTGCAGAGCCCTTTTATTCAGGGATTTCCTCATAAGCCATATCCCAGAACATTGCCTCATAGCGGCTGCAGTTTTCAAAAATCTCCTTCAGATGCGCTTCTCTTTCCGCAGAAATATCCTTCCCCAGCTCGTTTACCAGATCAATGATTTCCTGTGTGGTTTCGCAGTATTCCTTGCTGCAATAGCCGCGCACCCATTCGCCGTACAAAGGATGCTCCAATGCCCCCGGTACATGCTGATGGTGCTCCCCAATCATCTGATAGCTCCATGCGCAGGAAAGCACCGCCACCAAAATTTCCAGAGGGCCGCCCTTATACGCCTCATCCAGCATATAGGAGGTGTAGGACTGGTTCGTCAGTGTGGATTTCGTGGTTGCTACCTCCTGCTCCGTAATCCCCAGACGGGACATATACGCCTTATGAATATTCATCTCCCCGTCCAGTGTGTCATGCACCATATAGGAGAAGCGTGTCATCAGTGCCTCGTCCTCTGTTTTCACCACGCCCATCGCAAATACCTTCGCATACTGCAAAAGATAACGATAATCCTGCACCATATAAAAACGGAATCTGTCCTCGCGCAGTGTCCCTTCGCCCAGCTCCTTTACAAAGGGCTGCTCCAGATACCCTTCCCAGATAGGCTTTGCCACTGCATATAATCTGTCTGTCAAGCTCATGTTCTTCTTCCTTTCTTTTCCTTTCCTTTGCTCTGCAATAGAAAAGACCTCTCCCAATCGGAAAAGGTCTTCGTTTGTCCTCGTTGCTTCGCTTCCCTCCGTTGGTATTAACCACATCAAGTTCAAAGGGTTGGCATTTCATCCTCTCAGCTGCATCAGCACCCCCAGCTTTTTGCTTTATTTCCTTGATTATAGCATATTTTTTTTAAATGGCAAATACTTCTTTTCTCAATTAGGGAAATTACGGGGAAAGCACCTGTCGCTTTTCACAAAAATTTCAAAAAAACTTAAAATAATTTTACTTTACTTTTTCCGGAAAATGACTACACTAAAGAAGGTACAATTATACTTAAATTGCCAATAAATTGCCAACATAAAAGCGGAAGGGTTCGGGAAATCGTTTCGGTGTCCCGAATGGAATCCGCAGAGCGGGCTTTGCCCACTCGAGGAAAACTGCAAGTTTCTAAGCATTTATGCTGACGGAACTTGTCAGTTTATTCTTCTGTCCAACAAGTCAAAAGCCTGTTTTTGACTTAATTTTTTAGAAAGGAACTCCCGGCTTATGGATTATGATACCCAACTGATTAACCTTGCCCTTGATGCAGGCGAAATCATGCTTGCCTCAGGCGCGGAAACCTTCCGTGTGCAGGACACCATGCAGCGGATTCTCTCCGTTTCCAGCAAGGAAAAAATAGAAGCCCTGGCAATGTGTACCCTTCTGATGGTCACCTTGCCACGAGAGGAAAAGGGCCCTCTCTCTATGGCGCGCGCCGTCAAAAACCGCGATTTGAATTTTGAAAAAATCTGCGCCGTCAATGATATGTCCCGCGCCTTCGTCTCCGGCAAAATCAGCGTCACCGAAGCCTTAGACCACTGCCAAGAAATTCATCACGCACCCAACTTCAAATTCCGCACCCGTGTGCTTGGCTATGCCATCAGCGGCGCAGGCTTCGCCTTTATGGTCGGCGGCTCTGTGCAGGATTTTCTGGTATCCTTCGTCATTGCCCTTCTCATGGGCTGTACGCTGGTCTCTCTGGAGCGCAAGAAGATTCCCTTCTTTGTCGCCCCTCTGATGGGCGGTCTGGTTACGGGGCTTGCCGCCTGCATGGCACATGCGCTCCTTCCTGCCACCCAGCTGGATAAGCTGATTATCGGTACCATGAAGGTGCTTCTGCCGGGGCTTGCGCTTTCCAAGGCAATGCGAGATTTGCTTGAGGGCAACCTCATCAGCGGCAATTCCAAGGTAGTTGAGGTTCTGCTCATTGCCTGCTCCATCGCCGCAGGGGTTGCTGTTGCGCTGACGCTGTTTCAAATGACTGAATGAACGGAGGAAATCCTATGAATACAACCTTGTTTTTCTATCTTGTGCATCCCTTAGTTGCACTCTTTGCAAGCGTAGGCTATGCCATCGTCTGCAATGCCCCCCGGAAGGAAATCCCCTATTGCGGGCTGACCGCCTTCCTCTGCTGGCTGGTGTATCAGCTTGTCCTTCGGCATGATGGCTCGTCCTTTCTGGCAACGCTTCTGGCAACCTTTGCCGCAACAGGCTTTGCGCGCTTTCTTTCCTACCACCGCATGCTCCCGACGATTGTCTATCATATCCCCGGCATCCTGCCTCTGGTACCCGGTGCGGCGGTCTATCGCTGCATCACCTCTGCCATGGAAAGCCGTGTGCTGGAAACAACCGCAAATATTCTGACTGCGCTAAAGCTGGCAGGTGCCATCGGCATCGGCTCTGTTATCATTCTGGTTCTGCCGCAGGCATGGTTCTCTTTCTTCCCCAGATTAAAGAGAAAAAACAGCTGAGCCGAATTTTATCAAACGAAAGGAGAAACGCCTTATGGATAACGATACGAAGCTTATCAATCTCGCTCTGGATGCAGGCGAAATCATGCTGAAAAACGGCGCAGAAACCTTCCGTGTGCAGGATACCATGAAACGGATTCTCTCCACCACAGGCAGAGAAAAAATCGAAGCAACCGCCATCTCCACCGCCCTCATCGTCACCCTCCCGCGCGAGGAAAAGGGTCCCCTTTCCATGATGCGCGGTGTCCGCACCCGTACCATCAATTTTGAAAAGGTCTGCGAGGTCAATGATATGTCCCGCGCCTTTGTTTCGGGCAAAATCTCTCTGGATGAGGCCATTGAGCGTCTGAAGGAAATCCATCAGTTTTCCTTCTATCCCCTCCCGATTCGTGTTTTCGGCTACGGTCTGATTTCGGGCTGCTGCTCCTTTCTGGATACGCCCTTCTTTCTGGATGGCTGCATTGCCTTTGTCATCGGGCTGTTTTTAGGCTGTCTGGATATCTGGCTTGGCAAAAAGAAAATCCCCTATTTCTTCGGGCCGTTTCTGGGTGGTGTTGCGGCAGCATGCCTTACCTGCCTCATTCAGCCGCGCTTCCCCTCGGCGCATATCGGCACCATCATCATCGGCAGCATTATGCCGCTTCTGCCGGGTATGACCTTCGCAAAATCCATGCGTGACCTGCTCGAAGGCAACCTTATCAGCGGCTACACCAAGGCAGTCGAGGCTCTTGTCGTTGCCTGCTCTTTGGCAGGCGGTGTCGGTCTGACCCTGTCCTATTTCATGTAATGCGCATAAAAAAAGCGAAGGCTATCAGCTTCTGATTTCCTTCGCTTCTTTTTATGCTTCTTTATAGTTCTCTCCTGCCCTCCAAGGCTCTGGAAAGCGTGATTTCATCCACATATTCCAAATCGCCGCCAACCGGAACGCCGTTTGCGATTCTTGTCACCTTCACATCCAAAGGCTTCAGCAGCTTCGCAAGATACATCGCCGTTGCCTCTCCCTCCACATTCGGGTTGGTCGCAAGAATGACCTCCGCAACCGTCCCATCTATGCGGCTGAGCAGCTCCTTGATATGAATATCCTGCGGACCAATGCCCGTCATAGGAGAAATTGCTCCATGCAGCACATGATACACGCCATGGAATTCCTTCGTCCGTTCATACGCCGCCATATCTCTGGGGTCCTCCACCACCATAATCACCGAATGGTCGCGCTTCGGGTTCGCGCAGACGGGGCAGATTTCCTCCTCCGTCAGGTTGCAGCAGACAGAACAGTATTTCACCTCGTCCTTTGCCGCAAGAATGGCTTCGGAAAGCGCCGCCACCTTCTCTCTCGGCAAATTGATGATGTGAAATGCCAGTCTCTGTGCGGATTTTCCGCCAATCCCCGGCAGTGCCGCCAGTTCCTCAATGAGCCTTGTCATCGGGTTGCCGTAATAATTCATGCTGTCCCTTCTTTATCAGAACATACCGCCTAAGCCGCCGGTCATTCTGCCCATTTCTGCGTTATACATTTCCTCTACCTGACGAATTGCCTCGTTCACAGCGGAGATAATCAAATCCTCCAGCATTTCCACATCATCGGGATCTACCACATCGGGGTTGATTTTCAGCTCCTGAATTTCCTTTTTCCCTGTGATGACAACCTTCACAGCACCGCCGCCGCTGGTCATTTCCAGTGTCTTTGCCTGCAGCTCCTCCTGCTTTTCCATCATTTGTTTCTGCATTTTCTGCGCCTGCTTCATGAGGTTATTCATATTCATACCACCCATGCCGCCGGGAAAACCGCCTTTTGCCATGTCTGATTCCTCCTTATATTTCATAAACCTAATCTTTTTTATTTTATCTGAAATTGCGCCGTCTGGCAAGTGTCATTCCACATCCGCCTCCGGAAAATACTGCCCCAGAAGGCTTGCAAATTCCGCATCCGCCTCCGCAGAGGGTGTCTCCTCCTCCTTGCCGTATGCCGCTTCTCTCCATTTTTCATATTCATCCTTCGTGGTGGTTCGCAGCTCGAAGCTTTTGCCCGTTTCCTTCTCCAGAACTGCCGCAATCTTGTCCATGCCGCGCTGAATCATATCCGTCAACGCAGGATATGCACAAATGAGATAGAGAAATTCGTCCTCCTTGAAGCCGATTTCCACCTTAGAAAGCATCCCCTTCAGCACCGCATCCTCCACATCATTTCGCAGTAACGCCCATTTCTCCTGTACTTCCTTCCTGTCCTCGGGCAGTGCAGGAGGTCTGCGCTTGGGCTTAGGCTTTTCCTTGGGCTTTTCGGTCGGTGCCGCCTGCGTGATGGCAGCCGGTACACCCTCCTCCATCCGCCGCTCCAGCTCGCCCAGTCTTGCCGCCAATGCAGTCAAGTCCTTTTCTGTCCATGGCGCGCAAAGCTTCATCAGCTCCACCTCCAGCAGAATCCGCTCATTCGTTGCCCATTTCATTTCGCTCTGCAAATCAGAAAATTTCCCGATGAAATAAATCAGCTCCTCCGCAGAAAGCACTCCTGCCGCCTTTTTCAGCCGCTCTCCGTCCTCCGCGGATAAATCCAGAATCCGCGTCACATCGGGCAACGTTGCCGCCATCAGCAGGTTCCGCAGGTGCTGCAAAAGCTCTGTCACAAACTGCTTCACGTCTCTCCCGTCCTGCATCATCTGCTCCACCAGAAGCATTGCCTCTTTCGCATCCCGTTTCGCAAGCGCGTCCGTCATTTCAAAGAAAATCGTCTGGTCAACCGCGCCCATAATGTCCAGCACCTTTTCCAGCGTAACCTCCTCGCCGCTGAAAAACGCAAGGCACTGGTCTAAAATGCTCAGAGAATCACGCATCGAGCCGTCCCCCAGATGTGCCACATAGCGCACCGCCTCAGGGGTCGCCTGCTGTCCCTCCTCCTTCAGATAGCCCATCAGCGTTTGGGCAATCGTTTCCGTGGTAATCCTGCGGAAATCAAACCGCTGTACGCGCGAAAGAATCGTTGCCGGCACCTTCTGTGGGTCTGTTGTCGCCAGAATAAAAATAACGTGTGCAGGCGGCTCCTCCAGTGTTTTCAGAAGCGCATTAAACGCCGCCGCCGAAAGCATGTGTACCTCGTCAATGATATAGACCTTATATTTCCCCTGTGTCGGCGGATATTTCACTTCCTCGCGAATCTCGCGGATGTTGTCCACGCCGTTGTTGGAGGCTGCGTCAATCTCAATTACGTTCACGCTTCTCCCTGCCAGAATATCCTTACAAACGGCACACTCGTTGCAGGGCTCGCCGTCCGCCGTGGGGTTCGTGCAGTTGATGGCTCTGGCAAAAATCTTCGCCGTAGAGGTTTTCCCCGTGCCCCTTGTGCCGCAAAACAGATACGCATGGGACACGCGCCCCGTTTTCATCTGATTTTTCAGCGTTCTGACGATATGCTCCTGCCCGATGACGCTCTCAAACGTCTGTGGGCGGAATTTTCGATATAAAGCCGTATAAGCCATAAGCACACTCCTCTTTTTTTCCGAATCGAATCGGACATTCTTTTGCTATGATACCACAAATTTCAAAAAAATGATACTGTCCGCACCACGCCCTATGCCGCCCCACAGGGTAAGCAAACGGCAAAGGTTGTGCCGCCTTCGCCGCTTTCGGCAATGCGGATTGTGCCGCCGTGCAGCTCCACAATCTTGCGCACCAGCGTCAGTCCCAGCCCTACGCCGCCGTATGCCCGACTGCGCGATTTATCCACACGGAAGAACGGCTGAAAAATGGTTTCCCTGTCTGCTTCGGGAATCCCGCTTCCCGTATCCTGTACCAGAATCTCCACCGTATCCGCCCTCTCCTCTGCCGAAACGCGCACTGCTCCGCCCTCTTTGTTGTAGCGAATGGCATTTTCCACCAGATTAAACAGCAGACGATACAGTAAAATATCACTTCCCTGCAAAAGCACCTCTCCCGTCGCTTCCTGTAAAAGCGAAATCTGCCGCTTCTCTGCCATAGGGGAAAGGTCTGCCAGCACCTCCTCAATCAACGCCGTCAGCTCTACCGCATCCGCCCGTTCAATCGTGTTCATTTCGCTCATTTCCAGAAGCGTTTTCACCAATTTCGAAAGCCGCTCCGTCTGTTCCTTCAGCATGGCAAGCAGCTCCGCCGTTTCTGCGTCCATGTCGGGGTGCGGCATTTCCTCGTATAATTCCAGCTGTGCCTGCATCATCGCCAAGGGCGTGCGAAATTCATGCGCCGCATTGCCGTTAAACTCCTGTAAGGAAGAAAACGCATCCGAAAGCCGCCGCACCATGGCCTCAAAGGAATGGCTGAGTGCCTGAAATTCGGGAATCTGCTGCTCCTCCGCCTGATATTGCGTTAAATTCTCCGCTTGGATTTGCGCAATTCTGCCGGAAAAGCTTCTGAGCGGTCTAAGGGCATAGCCGCTCACAAAATAAGTAATACAGCCGCTCGCCAGTGTAATCAGAAGGGTGATCAGCCAGCTGCTGAGCGTAAAAATCTTTTTGGTATCATCAATTTGAATTTCAAAATCGGGAGGAAGCTGCTTCACATCTGCGTCGGGAATGGAAATCATAAAATCCGCCGTCGGTGTCTGATGAAAAATCGCCTGCCCCAGCTTATCCATATAAAACATGCCTGCTCTGGAAAGTGCCAGATTCAGAAAAATACAGGTAGCGGCAATCAGCACCGCCGTCATCAGCGTCAGTCTCCATTGTAAAGAAAGTCGCTTCATTTCCACTCTCCCCCTATCCGATATCCTTCCCCGACCTTGTTTGTGATCGGGTCATAGTTCAGCTCTGCCTTCAGCTTCTTTCGCAGCGCAGAAATATGCACCCGAATGGAATTGCTGAAGGCATCCACACTGCCGTCCCAAACATGCTCCATCAGCTCCTCCTGACTGACAGGCCTGCCCTGGTGCAAAAGCAGATATTCCAAAATGCCCTTTTCCTTTCTGGTCAGACGGATTTCCTTCCCATTTACAAGGGTTTCTCTGGTACGGGTGTCAAAGGAAATGCCGCCGCAAACCAAGGCTGTGCTTTGCTGAATGAACTGCCGGCGTGTCAAACTGCGCACCCTTGCCGCCAGCTCCTGCAAATGAAATGGCTTTTCCAGATAATCGTTCGCCCCCGCATCCAAGCCCGCAACCTTATCCGCAACCTGACTGCGTGCGGATAAAATCAGCACCTTTGTTTCCGCATCCGTTTGGCGCAGCCGCTCCAAAACCTCCATGCCATCCATCCCCGGCAAATGCAAATCCAGCACAATCAAGTCATACTGCTCTATCAAAAGCCGCTCCAACGCCTCTGCCCCGTCATAGCAGCAATCCACCTCATAGCCTGCATGGTGCAGACTTTTGGCGATGGTATCGCAAAGCATCCTCTCATCCTCAACCACCAAAAGCTTCATGGCTCTGCCTCCTTTCCGATTTCCTTCGCTTTTTTCCTTTTCCTTTTTTCCTTAATTCCAGTATACCATAAAGAAATAAAATAAAAATTAAGTTTTTTCTTAACAGAGATTTTATTTCGGATGTTGTATACTGGTTTCATCAAGAAAAATAAAAACGAAACAGTCCCCCTTGGAACGAAAGGAACGAAACCATGAAAAAGGAACTCGCAACGCCGTTTTTCCGGCTTGCCGCTCTTGCACTCGGCATCGGCATGATGGGCTACGGCGCATATCGCGGAGAGGCAGCTGTTGTGCTCTCCAAAGCAATCAAATTATGTCTGGAGTGTGTCGGCATTGGCTAAAAAACAAATAAAATCCTATCTTCTGGCAAGAATACGAGGAGGTATTCAGCTTCTGGCAACGCTTTTGAGCAACCTCCACCTGCCAAATTTCCTAAAAGGAACCATCTTTCAGGGCAGCACCAAGCAGGTCTGCGTACCCGGTCTGAATTGCTATTCCTGCCCGGGGGCAGCGGGCGCGTGTCCCATCGGGGCCATGCAGGCAGTGGTCGGCTCCTCAAAATTCAAGTTTTCCTATTATATCACAGGAATGTTGATTTTCATCGGCGTTCTGCTGGGAAGATTTGTCTGCGGCTTTCTCTGTCCGTTCGGCTGGTTTCAGGATCTGCTGCATAAAATCCCGACAAAGAAATTTTCAACCAAAAAACTCAGTGGTCTTCGCTATCTGAAATATCTCATTTTGGTTGTTATGGTTTTTCTTCTGCCTGCGTTTGTGGTAAACGTGGTCGGCATGGGAAACCCCTTCTTCTGCAAATATCTTTGTCCGCAGGGGGTGTTGGAGGGTGCCATTCCACTCTCCCTCGCCAGCACGAGCATCCGCTCCGCCCTCGGCTCGCTGTTTGCATGGAAAAGCTGTGTGCTTGCGGCTGTAATCATCCTAAGCATACTGTTCTATCGCCCCTTCTGCAAATGGATTTGCCCCTTGGGTGCGTTTTACGCATGGTTTAACCGCATTTCTCTTTTGCAGCTTCAGGTGGATCAAAACAAATGTATCTCCTGCGGCAAATGCGGCAGGGCATGCAAAATGGACGTTGCTGTTCCTCAGACACCGAATCATAACGAATGTATCCGTTGCGGTGCCTGCATCACAGCCTGTCCCACACAAGCCATTCACTATCAATACGGATGTAAAAAACAGAAAACGGAGGAAACAAAATGAAAAAAAGAATTTTACTTTTCGCAGTCTCTCTTATTTTAGTCCTCGGCTTTACTGCCTGCGGCAAGGCAAAGCAAAGCGCAGAGGAGCTGATTCAGCAGGAAAATGAAATCATTGCAGAGCATCAGGATTTATGGGATCTCGCTTTTAATGCGGTAGATAAGGACACTGTCGGCTCTCAAACAGGCGATTATGCCGATTTTCTGAAAATGGCACTGGAAAATATAAAGGACCGGCTGAGCAAAGAGGATTTCAAGGCTCTGAGTGAGGATGTCAAAAAAATCAAGGCTCTGGAAGAGCAGCTTGCCGCTTTGCCGCAGGAGGACAGCAACCCCACGGGTACCTCTTTGGACAGCGCAAAGAGCTTTCCCGCCTTTACCGGCAAGGACTTTGACGGCAACGCCGTAGATGAAAGCCTGTTTACCAACAATAGCGTAACTCTGGTAAATTTCTGGTTCAACGGCTGCAGTCCTTGCGTTGGAGAGCTGCCTGCCCTGCAAGAGCTGCATGATTCCCTGCAGGAAAAGGGCGGTGCCGTTGTCGGCATCAACGTGGAAACTCTGGATGAAAACGAGGATACCATTGCTGCCGCAAAGGAAATTATGAAAAAGCAGGGTGCATCCTATCAGAACATCTATTTCGATTCCGATAGCGAAGCAGGTAAGCTGGCACTTTCTGTAATGTCCTTCCCCACCTCTGTTCTCATCGACAGCGAAGGCAACATTGTGGGTGATGTCATCGTAGGCGGTCTGGATAACGAAAAGACCATGGCAAGTGTGCAGAAGCAAATTGATGCGATTTTAGCAAAATAAGAAAAAACGCAAAAGAAAAAGCAGGTGTTGTCGGCGAAAGCCACAGCCCTGCTTTTTTGCTGTTTTGATTGTTTCAAAAATAAATAAGGTCCGCACACCCGCTGTTGCCACAGCGCCCCACGCGTTACCTTCTTCCACGGCTCCATTCAGGCACCCTTACTACACACACAAGTAGACTGCTTAGTGCTGCTGCCTTCCGACCCTGACACGATTCACAGGCTCATGTTGCGTAAGACCCAAACTTCAACACCGCTTTCAAAGGGCAGACCATCAAGCTCTGCGTCGAAAGCGAGCATCACCCTCACTATAGCGGATTGTGAGTACAGGGCACCGCTACCACCCCGGCTAGTGCGGAAATTTATTCACTCCCCAAGCTTCGGGAGGATTTCACAAATATAACTATGTTATTATACACGCTCATTGGTTTTCTGTCAATGGCACTGCATTGGCATTTTTACGAAAACGCTTAAAAAACCGCTTCATAATCTCACTGCATTGGGGCTGCAAAACGCCCTCCTCCACCGCTACCTGATGGTTGAGTCTGGGTTCATTCAGCACATCCAGCACAGAGCCGGCGCAGCCTGCCTTGCTGTTTCTTGTCCCGAAAACCACCCTTGGGATGCGTGCCTGCACGATTGCCCCCGCGCACATCGGGCAAGGCTCTACAGTAACATAAAGCACACAGTCCTCCAGCCGCCAATCCCCCACGATTTTCGCCGCCGCATCAATCACGTCAATCTCCGCATGGCGCAGGGGGTTTTTGTCGGTATTGCGCAGGTTATGCCCTCTTGCGATAATCTCGCCGTTTCGCACCATCACCGCGCCAATCGGCACCTCGCCTGCCGCAAGCGCCTTCTCCGCCTCCGCCAGTGCCTCTGTCATATATTTCTCGGATTCCGTCATTTTTATTCCTCCGCAGCCAGATAGAGCTGTCCCCTTCTGTCCTCATTATCCGCAACGAACCAATAGTCCTCCCTGCCGTTTCCGTCAAAATCGCAGGGATAGATGCACTGTCCGTACTGAATATCCTCATTCGCGGTTTTCAGTCCTTTTTCCGTCAGGATATATCGAATCGTGGTAGCCGTGGTATCGCAGGCATAAATTTCCTGCACGCCGTCCCCATTCAGGTCGCCGCTCATAAGGGGGCCATAGAAGTTTTCCACGCCCACATGCGTACTCCAAAGCTTACGGAAGCTGTCATTCACCGCATGGTAAACATATAAATCCATCCCGTCCGTCAGAATATATTCCTTTACACCGTCCCCATCCAAATCCGTGATGTGGCACTGCGTCACCTGATGGCGCAGCTTTCTTGTGCCGGTATTCTGCCAGCTGCCGTCCTTTTCCTCATAAATCTCCATATTTTTATCAATAAAAAGATACAGCCTGCCGTCCTCCGCGCCCAGTGCAGTGCAAAGCTCTCCCTCCAGAGGGATTTCCCCTGCTACGTTCAGTCTGGAATCGTAAAGCATCACCCGTTCCGCGCGCGTATAGGTCTTTTCGCTTTCGCCCTCGCCGCTTTCCTCAATACTGGAAACCAGGACCGCCAGTCTTGCGTCATCCTCCTTTAAAAACGCCGCCGAGGTCGCCTCTAAGCCGCGCCCATAGGAAAAGCTGCGGTAACGGCTCAGCCCGTTGGCATAGCGGTAGACCTCTGCCTTGCCGCCACGGATGGAAACCGCCAGCCGCCGTCCCTTCGCATCCTGCCCGACAGAGTAAATCCCCTCTGCGGAAAATTCCCCTCTGCCCGTGCGGAAAGAGGTCGGCATCCCTGTCCAGCTTTCATACGCCCGAAAGTCGCCGTCCGCCAGAAACGGGTTGCGCTCCTTCAGGCTGTAATAGCCGTTATCATAGCCGCCGCTGTAGACCACCCCTGCCAGAGAACCGCCTACAAACCAGCATTGCAGTGTCCCTGCCGTATCGCCGTTATAGTGCAGCAGTACCGCCTGCGCCAGTACGGCATCCTGTCCTGCCTTTCCCTTCAGGTTATATTCGCAGGCAGAGGAGGCATCAAACAGCCGTTCATTTTCCTCCGTCGCCTCCGGCACAACTGCCGCCCCAAAGCTCAGACTGCTGTGGTCATATTCCCAATAAAAATCCGCTGTCACCTTGTCGATGGATTCCTCATACGCCTCCTGCTCGGCAGCACTGAGGCTAAAGGTATCCTCCTTTGCACCGCAGCCGCTCAGCAGAAGCAGACTTGCCAGAATCGTCATCCATTTCTTCATAGTATTCCCTCTCTCAAAAAAGAACCGTCCGAAACGCCGCTTTCAGCCGCTCTTTTCGGGTTCCTTCGTTTCCCTGAATGATAAAAACAAGTGCTTCCTTTGTAAGTATATGCTACGATTATACCCTATCCGACCTCAAAAAACAAGCCGCACCAGTGCCACAGCCGCAAAGATGCCGACAAGGTTTGCCAGAAGGGCGCAGGGCAGCGTATATCTCGTTTTCCGAATCCCGACAGAAAGAAAATACAGGCTCATCGTATAAAACACCGTTTCCGTACAGCTCATCATGACAGAGGCCGTTCTGCCCAGAAAGGAATCCGGGCCATACTTCGCAAAAAGGTCGGTCAGAAGTCCGGTTGCCGCGGAGGAAGAAACCAGCCGCACCAGACTTAACGGTGCCAGCTCTGCCGGAAAGCCGACTGCATCTGCCGCCGGACGAATCAGCCGCACCAGAATGTCCAGCAGACCCCCTGCGCGCATCACCTCCACCGCCATCATCAGACCGATTAGAGTCGGCAAAATATCCAGAACCGTCTGTAAGCCCTCCTTCGCCCCCTCCAAAAAGACCTCATAAATATCCATTCGCTGCAAGCACCCGAATACCACAATGCACAGCACCGTAACAGGAATCAGCAAATCGGATATCGTCAGCAGTATCCCCACGCTATCCCCTCCCCTCCAATGCCTTCGCCGCAAGCGTACCAACCAATGTCGTAAGCATCGTTGCCGCAATCCCCACCCCGATAATCTCCGCCGGGCTTTGCGAGCCGTATTCCATGCGAAACGCCAGAATATTCATCGTAACCAGCTGCAAGGAGGTCATGTTCACCGTCAAAAACATACACATTGCCGCCGATGCCCGCCCCTTTTCCTCTCGGTTCAGCCTCTGCAGCTCCTTCATCGCCATCAGTCCGGCAGGTGTTGCCGCCCATCCAAGCCCCAGAAAATTCGCCACAAAATTCGTTGCGATATATTTTCTTGCAGGATGTAGCCGCGGCACGGAGGGAAAGAGAAAATCCATCAGCGGTGTCAGCCTTGCGGCAAGCCGGTCAATCATACCGCCCCGCTCCGCAATCTTCAGCACCCCCGACCAAACCGAAATTACCCCTGCCATGGCAAGCGCCAGCTCCACCGCAGAGCGTCCGCCGTTTAAAATCGCCCCCGTCACCATATCCATTCTGCCCAGAAACGCTCCCGTCAGAATTCCGCCAATCAAAAAAAAGCCCCAAATGCCGTTTAACATTTCCGCCTCCCCCCTCTCGTTAGTTTATGTTTGCTTCCTTTTTCTCATGAACCTTTTTTCCCCTCAGAAAAATTGCAGTAAAGAATCCGGAATCTTCTTCAAAAAATGTGTTTTTTGTTGAAAATTGTTCTTTTTTGTGTTAAGATTTAATAAATATTCAGGCAAAAAACAAACAGTAATAAATTTTAGGGGGAAGCGAGCAATATGAAATCAACAGGTATCGTAAGAAAAGTGGATGAATTGGGAAGAGTTGTTCTGCCTATCGAGCTTCGCCGCAACATGGGAATCGAAATCAAGGATTCTCTGGAAATCTTTGTTGATGAAAACACCATTATCCTGCAAAAATACGAGCCTGCCGATATCTTCACAGGCAGTATGGATGATTTAATTGATTATAAGGGCAAAAAGGTTTCCAAGGCTTCTATTTTGGAAATGGCAAGAATTGCCGGTCTGGATGTGAAATAAGTCTCCGCTTTATATTCAGCTATGCCATCAAAATTTGACACCACAAAGGGCAGCATTGAAAAATGTTGTCCTTTTTTTATTGACAAGCCCCCCTCCACCCCCTACAATAGTCATATCTCAAATATTTCGTATGCAAACTAAATTGAGGAAAGGCGTGAACCAAAAATGAATCTCACATTTGAAGGAAGTAAAAATTATGTAGCCAGCGAAGAGCTGATGCGTTCTGTAAATATTGCCATTGCCCTGCAAAAGCCCCTGCTCATCAAGGGCGAGCCCGGTACCGGCAAAACCATGCTTGCCGAGGCAATCTCTCAGGCGCTTGGCAAAAAGCTCATCATCTGGAATATCAAATCCTCCACAAAGGCGCAGGATGGTCTCTATGTGTATGACGTTGTCCAGCGTCTATATGATTCCCAGTTCGGCAATGAGGGCGTGGATGATATCGGCAAATATGTCAAGCTGGGCAAGCTTGGCGAGGCCTTCCACAGCGAGGAGCAGGTCATTCTCTTGATTGACGAGATTGATAAGGCTGATTTGGAATTCCCCAACGACCTGCTGTGGGAATTGGATAAAATGGAATTTTATATCCCCGAAACAAAGGAAACCGTTAAGGCAAAGCAGCGCCCCATCGTGATTATCACCTCCAATGCGGAAAAGGAGCTGCCCGATGCCTTCCTGCGCCGCTGCATCTTCCATTATATTGAATTTCCCGATGCAGAGCAGATGGAGGAAATCATCAAGGTGCATTTCGACCATGTGGAGGAAAACGTGCTGAAGCAGGTGCTTGCCACCTTCTATTGGATTCGCGGGCTGTATAATATCCAGAAAAAGCCCAGCACCTCCGAGGTCATCGACTGGATTCGCGCACTGGAGCTTGGCGGCGTGCCTGCATGGAAAATCAAGGAGGCAGTCCCCTTCGCAGGCGTTCTGCTGAAAAAGAACGAGGATATCGATACCATGCGTAAATTTTTGAAGTAAGTAGGTGAGTGACTGATGTTTACTTCATTTTTCTATCTCCTTCGTGCCAGAGGGCTGAAGGTTTCCCTCAACGAGTGGATGTCCCTCATTGAGGCGCTCGATAAGGGTCTGCATCATTCCTCCTTTACGGGGTTTTATTATCTCTGCCGTGCCATTCTGGTCAAAAGCGAGGCGGATTTTGATAAATTCGACGGTGCCTTTCTGGAATATTTCAAGGATATGGAGCGTGCTACGGATGAGCTGCCCAAGGAGCTTCTGGATTGGCTGAATAAACCGAGAGAGGAGCTGGACGGCAGCTTCAGCGAGGAGGACCTCCTCCGCAATCTCGGTCTTTCCGAGCAGCAGATTCAGCAGATGTTTCTGGAGCGTTTGCAGGAGCAGCATGAGCAGCATAACGGCGGCTCAAAATGGATTGGCACCCGCGGTGCGTCCCCCTTCGGCAATAACGGGCAGATTGATAAGGGCATCCGTGTCGGCGGCAAAAGCCAGAAGCGCAGTGCCTTTCAGGTGGCAGGCGAGCGAAAATTCCGCGATTTCCGCGAGGATAATGTTCTGGATACCCGTCAGTTCCAGATGGCATTCCGCCGCCTGCGCCAGTTTTCCGCCCGTGCGGATGAGGCAAGAACCGAATTTGATGTGGATGGCACCATTCGCGAAACCTGCGATAACGCCGGCAATCTGAAGGTCGTTTATGATAAGCCCAGAAGAAATACCGTCAAGGTACTCCTTCTCATGGACAGCGGCGGCTCTATGGATTATTACAGCCGCATGTGCTCTGCGCTGTTTCAGGCGGTGCGTAATTCCAATCATTTCAAGGATTTGCAGGTGTTCTATTTCCATAACTGCATCTATTCCAAAATCTTCAAGGACCCTCGCATGCGCCCCAATTCTGCCATCCCGACCGAATGGATTTTGCAAAATATCAGCAGTGAATATAAGGTCATCATCGTTGGGGATGCCCAGATGGACCCCTATGAGCTGATGGAGGGCAGCTGGTATAGCTATGGCTCGCGCGACCGCACCCCCGGTATTGAGTGGCTCAAGCGCTTCAAGGAAAAATACCCCCATATCGTCTGGCTCAATCCCTCCGAGCGTCCCTATTGGGGCGGCTGGTGGGCGAAAACCTACGATATTTTGGCAAATGAATTCGATATGTATCGCCTGACCTTGGACGACCTAAACAACGCATTAAAGAAACTCATGGTGAACCGATAAGCTATCCTTGCTATCCCTGCACCATCGACAAAGAAACCACATCTTAAATAAGAAAAAGGAGGGAATCAATCCCTCCATTCAATCTCTACGGTATAAGCATCATCGGGGGCGGTTAATATTTCCGAAAGCACCGCCTCCGCATTGCTTCTGGCAATATCCAAAACGCCTTTTTCCAACGCCTTTTCCCGCATTTTTTCTTTTAAATCCTGTTGTGCTTCATTCAAATCCTCTACAGAAATCGGATTGAAAATATTGTTGGACTCATCCAGCTTTTCAAAGGAATCGTTATCAATCTCTATCTCCGTAATCTCTACATCCAGCAGCTTCACAAGAATGGTATTTCCCTCTTGCGTAACCTCTGCCTTTGTAAGGTCCCGAATACCGGCATGAACAACCCCGTCATACTGCACAATAAAGCTTTTATCCGTAAAGGGTATCTTCCAATCCTTGAATTTTTTTGAATCCTCCCATGTGATTACATCTGTGCATAAGTAGCTCCCCGTATTCAGCTCTGCCGCGGTTTCTAATTTTTCTTTTACCACTTCAATGCTGTTTACCACCTCATGCCCTGTTTCATTTGTTATTTTTCCTATATAATATTTATACGCAAAGCAGCCGCCGCCAACAATAAGCGCAATCATCACAATAACAGATAGGATTTTTACAGTAACGCCCTTTAAAATATCCTTCATCTTTTTCTCCCCAATCATACTTTTATAAGCCTTTTCCTGCTTCATGTGTCATATTTCGTCTTTTATCGCATTTTTAAAACATCATAACACACCGATATACAATTTACAACAAATTCTCCTATACACAGCCGCCTTTGCAGCCTCCCCCTATAGCCTCAACATCAACAGCAAAGCAGCAGATATTAGCGGCGACTATAACACCTACAAGGAAAACAAAACCCTCAAAGTGAAAAATACAGAAATTTCCGTAAAAGGGAATGACACAGGATGCACTGACAAATGCCATCGAAAATTTAATTTAAGCGAAAAAATATAAAAGAGCGTTTAAAAGCTCCTATCAAAACAAAGCATCCCTCCAAAGCCCATGCCCTCCGCAAAACGGGAGCGCGGCACACTGTCTGTCGCAATGGTCGCGGTCGAGGTATTGGAAAACGCCAACGCCACCAGTATCGCCAGATGATTCAGAAATACCAGAAAATTGATGATAATAATAAATACAAAATCCTTCCGAAAAAGCTTTTCCTCCTGCAAAAAAATACCTCCTTTTACCTTTTTCCGTTAAAATAAAAAAATGCGCTGCCAATATGGTAATCACAATCGGATTTACGCATATCAGCAACGCATTGCACTTATTTTTATACCACATTTTTTCGTTTTATGTAAGCAGAAATTTTCTTTTTTCCAAAAAAATACACCTGATTTAAAAAATCAGGTGTATTAGGTGCGCCCAAATAAGAAAACATAAGGTTTCTTATTTGGGCGCACCTTATAGAGGTATATTTTTTAGACTTTGAAAGGTGTCTTCGTCTACTTCCTTGGCAGAATCAGTCTACTTTTACCGTCCAGCCGAATTTATCTTCCTTCAGCCCCCATTGTACGCCTGTCAGCTCGTCATAAACCTTCTGTGTCATTTCACCGATTTTGTTATGGTTTACAACAACCTTTTCCTCTCCGCGTACAAAGCCGCCGATGGGTGTTACAACCGCAGCCGTGCCGCACATGAATGCCTCCTGCACTGTGCCGTTCTTGCAGCCCTCCATCAGCTCGTCTACTGTAATTTTGCGCTCCACGGTTTCCATGCCCCAGCTTCTTGCCAGCTCCAGAATGGATTTTCTGGTTACGCCGGGCAGGATGGAGCCGTTCAGCTCAGGTGTTACCAGCTTGCCGTCCCAAACGAACATCAGGTTCATGCCGCCGCCTTCTTCTACATATTTTCTTTCAACGCCATCCACCCATACAACCTGCGAATAGCCCTTCTTTGCCGCCTTTTCGCCTGCTCTGGTTGCCGCTGCGTAGTTGCCGCCGCATTTTGCATAGCCTGTACCGCCGCGAACCGCACGCACGTCATCCATTTCAATCAGCATATCCACAGGAGCCAGACCGCTCTTATAGTAGCTGCCTACCACGCAGGCAATCACCATAAATGTCGCATGAGAGATGCCATGCAATGCCAGATCTGCATCTGTGCCAAACAGGAAAGGACGCAGATACAGGGAGGTACCATACTGGTCGGGCACCCAATCCTTTTCCACCTCTACGAATTTTCTCAGATATTCCACTGCATCCTCCACATCAAACTGCGGCAGGCACAGTCTTTCTGCGGAATTGTTCATACGCTTGAAGTTTTCCGCAGGACGGAACATCTGCACCTCGCCGCTGGGTGTGCGGTACGCCTTCAGCCCTTCAAAAACCTCTGCGCCGTAATGGAAAACCAGTGCGCCGGGGTTCAGAGAGATATCCCCAAAGGGTACGATACGGGGGTTCTGCCAGCCGTTTTCGCTGTCATACTCCATCATGAACATGTGGTCTGTAAATGCTACGCCAAAGGGCACGGTAGCAGGATCGGGCTTCACCTTGGGGTTTGTTGTTTTTGTTACCTTTACTTCCATCATACGTCTTCTCTCCTTTGTTTTCCTCATTTTATCGTTTTATCTTTTGTAAGGTTTATTTCTTTTCTTCCACCATCTTAATATTGCCGCGGATGACATCGCAGGATTTTTTCAGCTCTTCCTTTTCTCTCTCATTCAGAGAAAGCTCTACGACCTCCTCCACGCCGTTTTTGCCAATCACACAGGGCACGCCGACAAATACGTCCTTCTCGCCATATTCTCCGCAAAGCTCTGCACTTGCAGGCATAATCTGCTTTTCATCATGCAGCACAATGCTTACCATGCGCGCCGCCGTGGTTGCAATGCCGTATTCCGTGCAGTATTTTCCGGAAAATGTGACCCAGCCGCCGCGGATGGATTCCTTCTGCAGGGCATCCCTGTCAAAGCGGAAGCGTTCATCCGTTTTCGCCCAATCCTCCAAGGATTTTCCTCGGAAGGAAACATTGCTCCATGCCGCAAACTGCTGATTGCCATGCTCGCCCAGCATATACGCTGTAATGGATTTATGGTCAATGCCGGTCTGTCTTGCCAGTGCAGAGAGCAAACGGGAGGTATCCAGTCCGGTGCCTGTCCCAAAGACACGCCCACGGGGTAAGCCTAAGCCCTTTGCCAGCTGCTGCGTCACAACGTCGCAGGGGTTTGTAATGTTGACCACAACTCCGTCAAAGCCGGAGGCCTTTACTCTGCCCACATAGCTGTTGACCGCAGGCACGGTAAATTTCATTTCATCCGTTCTGTCCTGATTTGCACGGAGAATTTCAATCCTCCCGATGCTGTTCACGATAACGTCACAATCACCCAAATCCTCATAGGTTCCGATGCGCACCGTTACCCTGTGGGGCAAATATGCCACACTGTCGCGCAAATCCTGACATTCGCTTTCTACCTTTTTTTCGTTGCTGTCCACCAGCACCAGCTCATCCGCAATGCCCTGCACCGCCAAGCTGTATGCAACGTGCGCACCGACATGCCCCAGACCGATGATACCGACTTTTCTTGTTTTCATGGAGATTCCCTCCTTGTCCTTCTATCCTTCCATTTTGCGTTTCTTTTTTCAGTTCCTCTTTTGTAATCTGCTTCGCTTTCTCTTTTGTGTAAAAAAAATTTGTGTTGCTTTTTGTCTTTTGTAAAAATCTGCTTTCGCTTTCTCTTTTGTAGGTTGAAAAATGTTTCTCTTTTGTGTTTTTTCTTCTTCTGTAAATTTTTTCTTCTGTAATCTTTTGTAAGCTTTGCTTCTTTTGTCTTTTGTACTCTGTAGATCTTTTGTAGGGTTTCTATGCCATGCCTTTTGTGTCTCACCGAAAGGAAAATGATAACAAAAAAAGCTCATAGCCAAATGCCATGAGCCTTCACATACACATATATCTCTCAGATAGGTTTCGCAAAAAAGGTTTTATTTTTGCGCATGACAATCGGCGTTATTCTTCTTTTTCTTAGGGGCAATCATGCCCAGAATAATAACGCTAATTAGCAGGACAGCAAAACCGTATGCAGTTGTCATGAATACTGAATGTTTCATAACGCATAACCTCTTTTCAAAATCTGTTTTTCTCTGATAAAAAAAAGATATCACTTTCTTTTTTTCCCGTCAACGGAAAAAACAGCGAGGATTTTTCGCTCATTGTATCTGTTTTTATACATTTTTGCCCCCTTCTCGGCAAAAATGACAAAAAAATCATATAGCAGAAAATTCCTACCAACAAAATAGACAATCCAAGTGCCAAATACCGCAATAAAAAATCCCCCAATTCCGTAAAATCGGGGGACGTTTTGTTGTCTTACAAAACAGCATCCAGCTTTTCCTTCAGATGATTTGCAGGCACTGCGCCAATCACTGCATCCACAGGCGCACCATCCTTAAAGATAATCATGTTTGGTACGCTCATAATGCGGTATTTCTGCGCCAGATCCATGGATTCATCAATATCCACCTTTACAATTTTCGCCTTTCCCTCATATTCTGCGGAAAGCTGCTCCAAAACGGGGCCCATCATCTGGCAGGGGCCGCACCATGTCGCGGAAAAGTCCACCAGTACGGGCACCTTGCTTTCCAGTACCTCTGCCTGAAATTCCTGAGATTTGAGTTGCTTCATCTGTCATTCCTCCTTTATATGCCTTCTTCGGTATAGGATTTGCCAAAGGGTAATTCTTATGTGTGCTCTTATCTTTTCCCAGTATAGCAGAAAAAGGAATTTATTTCAATAGTATATATCAAATAATAATAATTCTCAATAATATTTTTTCTTTTCGTGTATATTCCTCTGTCTCAGGGCAATACTGTTACCGAGGATGTTACTCCCCCTCTGAGGGCAGAAATGCTTTCAGAAATAACATTCTTTCTACTTCTTCCCCTTAAAAAAGGACGGCAGATGATAAAAATCTGTCGTCCTTTTTATTTCAGTCCTTTTGTTTCAGTACATTTCAATATCAATAATTTCCGGCTCATAGGGGTGCTTCAGTGCCTTCTGGCACACAAAGCGGAACGTATCCGTGCTGTCGGAAAGATAAAACTGCTTCTCGCCGGCACCCTCGCCCTCATTCAGCAGGTCATGCTCCTTTAAGAACGCCATCACCCGTCTTGCCGTTGCCTTCGCAGGGTCAACCAGCTTGATTGCCTCCCCGACCGTCTGCCCGATGCAGCGCTTCAGAAGGGGATAATGCGTACAGCCCAGCACAAGGGAATCAATCCCCGTTGCCACCAGCTCCTCCAGATACCGCTTCGCCGCCTGTCTGGAAACCTCGTTATCCGTCCAGCCCTCCTCCGCTAAGGGAACAAACAGCGGACACGCCTTCGTGAATACCTGCATTTCGCTGTCCTTTTCGCAAATCATCCGCTCATACGCGCCGGAACGCACCGTCCCCGGTGTCCCGATTACGCCGATTTTCTTATTCTTCGTGGAGCGCAGTGCCTCCTCCACGCCCGGCACAACCACGCCGAAGATAGGCACAGCAAAGGTTTCGCGCAGCGCATCCAGGCTGTTGGAACTTGCCGTATTGCAGGCAACAATAATCGCCTTCACTTCCTTGCTCAGCAGAAACCGTACATTCTGCTTGGAATATTTCGTTACGGCCTCCTTGGATTTCGTCCCGTAGGGCACGCGCGCCGTATCCCCGAAATATACAATATTTTCATGGGGCATCACCTTCATAATCTGCTTTACCACAGTCAGACCGCCAACCCCCGAATCAAATACACCGATTGGTCTTGTATCCATTTCTTCCTTCTCCTCATCCTCTGATGCCCGAATCGCGCTTGAGCGCAAGCTCGATGAAGCGGTCCATCAGTTCTGTTTCTGTCATGCCTGCCTGCACCCAGAGCATCGGATACATGCTGATGGGCGTAAAGCCCGGCATGGTATTCAGCTCGTTAAAGAGCACTCTTCCTGTTTTTTTGTCAATGAAAAAATCCACTCTCGCCAGTCCGCTGCCGTCCACGGCACGGAAAATCTTTCCGGCAATGCGGCGCATTTCCTCTATCTTTTCTTCCTCCACCTCCGCAGGGATCACCGTACGGGAGTCGCTGTTGTTGTATTTTGCATCATAATCATAAAATTCCGCCGCAGAAAGCACCTCGCCCACGCCGCTGACCATCGGCTCCTCATTGCCCAGCACCGCACACTCGAATTCTCTCGCATCAATCGCTTCCTCTATGATGACTTTTCTGTCATAGCCTGCCGCAAAGTCCAGTGCCGCGGAAAGCTGCTCTCTGTTTTTCGCCTTGGAAATGCCCACAGAGGAGCCCGCATTGGAGGGCTTCACAAAGCAGGGATAGCCCAGCTTTTTCTCTACATGGTCGAGAATTTTCTCTCTCTTTTCCCCAAGGTCGTTCTTATGCACCCAAAGATACTTTGCCTGCGGAATCCTTGCCGCCTTCGCAATCATCTTCGTGTATACCTTATCCATAGAAACGGCAGATGCCAGCACGCCGCACCCCACATAGGGAATCTGCGCCATCTCCAAAAGCCCCTGAATCGTGCCGTCCTCGCCCCATGCGCCGTGCAGCACGGGAATCACCACATCCACAGGGATTTCCTTCACATTTCCCCAGACGATTTTCAGAAAGCATTTCTTCGTCGCATCAGGAGAAAGGCTCACGGGCGTGCCGAATTTTTCCCATTCTCCTGTTTTCACATGCTCTACAGGCCCGTTGTAAATCAGCCACTGCCCTTTTTTCGTAATCCCGACCGACAATACCTGATATTTCTCCTTATCCAGTGCCTGCAGCATCATCACCGCCGAGGTTCTGGAAACCTCATGCTCGGAGGACTGTCCTCCAAAAATCACTGCAACCGTTTTCTTGCTGACCATACTCTCGTCCTCCCTGCTTCCGACCAATACTTTCTCTATTATATGCACTTCCCCCTTTCCTGACAATAAAAACTTGCAGGAATAGCATAAAATTCAATATCTTACACAAAATTTGCAAGAAAACACGAAAAAAGATAAACCCCTTTGAAGTTTATCCTGATTTCGCCTTAATTTAATTCCCCTTCATCAGATGGGAAATGGATTTGTATAAAAAGAAGGTAATTACACCGTTGATGCCTGCCTTCAGCACATTAAAGGGAATGATTGCTGGAATCATCAGCGCAAGCACCGTTTCCAGAGGCGCACCCATGAAAAGCGGCGTAAAAATCATATTCATCAGCACCATTGCCGCCGTCTGCACCAATGCCCCCAGAATCAGCGCAATGACCGCCGTTTTTCTCGTCTTGTTTCTTTTATAAATGTTCCCCGTCACCAGTACGCAGCAGCCTGTTGCAAAAATGTGCATCACAATGCCGATAATGCCGCTCTGCGCGCTGACCGTAAAGCCCTGTATGAAGCAGACCACAACCGTCAGCAGCAGCCCTGCCAGCGGGCCATACGCAAAGGCGCAAATGAGAATCGGGATATCCGCCGGGTCATATTCCAGAAACGCCGCCGCAGGAATCAGCGGAAAATGTATCACTGCCACCAGCACAATGGAGATTGCCCCAAGCATCGCCATAGAAACCAGCTGTCTGGTTGAAATTCTTCTGTTTTTTTGTTCCATTTTTCTTTTTCCTCCGTGTTTTTTATTTCAGCCGTTTAAAACGGTTTGGGTCATTTCGTCTGGCTTCGTCACCCTTTTTCATAAAATGATGCGCAAAAAAGCCAACAATGCCAATGCCGACAATCGTGCCGATGCCAATGGGGATTAGGGATAACGCCGCTCCGCCCTGCAAAGCCTCGTTCAAATCCTGTGCCGCATCCAATAAAACCGCTGTTGTTCCAATATCGAACATTCGTCTCCCTCCTCATAATTTTTGTTCTATTATGGCATAAAAAAGGCTTTTTTGCAAGGAAAACGCCACCCTTGTAGGCGCATCTGCGAAAAGATTAGCGGTGCTTCGCATCGGATGGGCGCAGGTGCGCCAAGAATAGCAGTGCTTCGCACTGGTTGAGCGCAGTCGCGCAAAATGGGGCGGTTAGACAACATCAGTATTGCGCCAGTTTAGAACTTTCTCGGCGAAACAAGGGCATTCATCCTTACTTTTTATGCTAAAAAGTAACAAAAACTTGGAACCCGTTTCGCTATGGGTTCCAAACCTCCACAGACGAGGAAAGGGACACAAGGTTTCCCTTTCCAAACCCTTCCCCTCAGACCCGAAAGGGTATAGAGAAAAGCGGCGCAATTGCGCCTGCAAATATTTTATGCAACAAAATTGTGGCTTTTCAGAAAAATCAAGTCATTTTCTGTTATGCTTTTAAAGAAAACGGAGGTGCCTGATTTGGAAGAATTGCATTATAACCTGAGAAAATTAGAACAAATGTGTTATAGATATGATTCCATCTGTGCCTTGGTATGCCTGTTAAAAGATGCTTTGTGGCAGAACGAGGAAGTACTGAATAAGCAATACACAGAAGGTTCCGCATACATCAGTGACCAGATGATTATATTTCAAACGGAATTTCAAGAATTACTGGAAGATTTATTTGCAGCCTACAAAGGGTTGAAAAATTCAAAATAGCCTGCCCGAAGGACGGAGAGCAAGCTATGCCGGAAAGGCACTTTATACTGCCCGAAGGGGCTTGTGGGGAGGGGATATCCAAGGGGAACATCGTTCCTCTTGGACCTCCTGTGGGGGTCCGGGACCCATTGAGGAGGGGTCCCGGGTTTTTGTTACTTTTTACAAATAAAAACTTACTAAATTTCTGATTATCTTTTCATAAGTTGGTAAATGCCGATATATCCCGTATTTTAGGGCTTTA
>ERZ856578.2176-NODE-2176-length-33428-cov-6.707985_pt1 | contig 33428 bp, 34 predicted proteins | sample MGYA00514384_ERZ856578 | MGnify/ENA primary metagenome ERZ856578 (study PRJEB29103, sample SAMN06111958) | human gut metagenome | biome: human gut; feature: ankylosing spondylitis patient; material: healthy_person | host: Homo sapiens | place: China:Hangzhou... | reverse complement strand
TTCCGGCTACCTCGACACTTGGGAGAATGTATCCTTTGACGACAAGCGGCGGGTGGTGGACTTGATGATTACCACCACAGCCGCTACAAGCGACAGCTTGAACATCACATGGAAAATCTGACGGGCGGAACCCCCGTCAGATACCTACCCTGTGTAGTCCCTTGTAAACTGTACTTTCCTGTGACACAAAAAACAACCGTCTCAAACTTTGAAAGTCTAAGCGGTTGTCAAAATTCAAATCGATTCTATTTATTAATTAAATCCGCGCATCTCACCTTGTGCAGGTGTCACAGACGTTACCTGGGCAGTTAACTCGGTCCAGGCTGCCTCACGGCACACAGAAGGATCTACTTAGTGCTGCTGCATTCCTGCCCTGACACGGTTCATAGAGTTCTGTTGCGTAAGACCCAGACGTCATCGCCACTTACCAAGGGCAGCTCCACAACACGTAGCCCGCAATGAGATATCACCCCTGCTAGAGCGGATTGCAGGTACAGGGCACCGCTATCTCCCCGGCTGCGCGGAAACTTTATGACTGATTAGTTCTTTACGAAAGGCCGCACCGACTGTCTGGCGGAACTTTCATCGCATATAGCCTGTTAAGTATACCTTGCGGGCCTTTATTTGTCAAGGGATTTCCGTTTCCGCAGGGCTTTGAAGAATTCTTTTAACATGGTAGAACACTCTTCTTCCAGAATTCCTTTTTCCAACTCCACCTGATGGTTGAAGCCGGGTTCCTGCAACAGATTCATGACGGATCCGGCGCAGCCGGCTTTTGGATTCATGCTGCCGACCACCACTCTGGGAATCCGGGCCTGGACGATGGCTCCGGCACACATGGGGCATGGCTCCAGGGTGATATACATGGTACAGCCTTCTAAGCGCCAGTCACCCATCTTTTTGCAGGCTTTTTTCATGGCCAGGATCTCCGCATGAGCCAAAACCGTATGATCGACCATCCGGCGATTGTAGCCCCGGCCGATGATTTTGTCTTCATAAACGATGATACAGCCAATGGGGACCTCACCGATGGCGGCAGCTTTTTTTGCCTGACGGATGGCTTCTTTCATGTATTTTTCATCTGTTGTCATAGTTGTACTCCATTTTCTTCTGAAACTGTAATTATTCAGTGCCTGAATAGTTACTCTTTCTATTATCCTATATGTATTTCGTTCAGTCAAGACGGATATCGGTATACCAGTAACCGAAGCGGCCGTCTCCGGCTGGCTGCATCTTGGAGAGAACGAAATTCGGGAATCCAAACATTGAGGCCATGTATTTTTCATTGTTGTAATAGTGACCCGGAACACCGATGAGGAATCTTGGCTTTCCCTTGGGAGTATTCAGGCGAGCCAGAACCAGATAACGGTGGTTGTAGTAGCCGTGAAGCAAAAAGCTGTTATTTCCGTACACCCATGTTTCCCGCGGAAGGAGACCGATATCCTGGGGCTTGATGGTCAGGATCTCGCAGCCACCGCTGTAATCAAACGCCTGGATCTTCGGGTAGGTGTGGCTGAAGAAATTCCAGAGTTTCTGGGCTTCCATGTGCTCCTCTGGAAGCGAAAGTGTGAGATCCGGGGCGGCGCTGGCGCCTGCCTGAGAAGCGGAGGACGCCTGCGGCTGAGCCGGTTCTGGATCCTGTAATGGTGGCTGGATTTCTGGAGTCGGTTCGGTCACTGGTGGTGTCTCTGGAGATATCGGCTCCTCTATCGGCGGCTGTGGTTGTATTACAGGAACAGGGTTATTTTCTGGCAGCTCTGGCTCCGGAAGAATCTCAGGTTCCAATGGGGCTTGTGGTTCCTCCCACGGCACTTTCTGTTCTTCGGCTTCTAATTCTGCCTCAATGACTTCTGCTACCGACCTCTGGCGGACCGGATTTCCTGTGGCTGGCTGTTCTGGAATCTGATCTGTTGGAATCTGCTCCATTTCTTTCTGCTCCATTTTTTCGGAAGCGGCATCTGACAGATCCACCTCAGCAGCATGGGCAACCGCATCTTCCCAGATCGTAGTATAGCTCTGCCAGGAATCCCCGATGCTGTGGATCGTCAATCCATAACAGTCAGACATACCATGGTCCATCTGGACCATACAGCGGAACTCTCCTGCACCGCCGCGGATAAAAATCTTGCCTAAAAGCCTTTCTCCTTCTGTGGACATCAGATAAACGCCGATATCCTGGCTTCCTACATACACATTGCGTACGCTGACCTGGATACGGCACTGGTCTTTCCGGTTTTCTATCTTAGCAAAGCCCACATTTTTCCCTTTTATCCCACCTTCATAAGCGTATATGTAAGAAATCAATCTCCGATAATTTGCCATATAGTCTCTCCTTCTTTCTTTGGATTTTACCGATGCTTCGCATTCCCAATCAGCAAAATCTGCTGCCACCACTGTATCCTACGGCATTTTCAGTTCAGAAAATACCTACCCGTGTACAGTAACTTGGTAACAACAACTACTTTTATTTTATGTATTTATCTATTGAAAGTATGCAAAAAAAATGTTATCCTTTCATTGAGAAGATTTTGAAATTTTTTTCTTTTTTGGAGGTGCTGGCATGAAACTGTATCGTGCAAAGGATTATAAAGATATGAGCCGTAAAGCGGCTAACATCATTTCCGCCCAGGTTATTATGAAACCAAACTGTGTCCTGGGTCTGGCTACTGGTTCTACTCCTATCGGAACTTATGAGCAGTTAGTGGAATGGTACAAAAAAGGGGATTTAGACTTTGCGGAGGTAAAAACTGCAAACTTAGACGAGTACAAGGGACTTCCGAGAGATAACGACCAGAGTTATTACTACTTCATGAACTCCCATTTATTCAGCCATGTAAATATTGATCCGGCGAATACCCACATTCCAGATGGCATGGAGCCGGATGCCGAGAAGGAATGCAGCCATTATGAAGAGGTTCTGGCCGGTCTTGGCGGCGTGGACCTGCAGCTTCTGGGACTGGGTCACAACGGACATATCGGATTCAATGAGCCGGATGACGAATTTGACAAGCTGACTCACTGCGTAAGCCTGACCGAGAGTACCATCGAGGCCAACAAACGTTTCTTTGAGAAGGAAGAGGACGTTCCGCGCCAGGCATACACCATGGGCATCAAAACCATTATGCGGGCGAAAAAGATCCTGCTGATCGTCAGTGGCGCAGATAAAGCAGACATCTTATACCAGTCCTTATGCGGACCGATCACTCCTCATGTTCCAGCTTCTATTCTGCAGTTACATAATGATGTAACCGTTGTTGCAGATGAAGCGGCATTGGCAAAATTTGCAAAATAAGCAGAACGGAACCGTTACCACCTAAATGGATAAAAAATTCCTGTACTCTGACCAGTGATCTGATCGGGTACAGGAATTTTTTTATCCATTTATAAGTTTGAAAAATAGTCAGAAAGCGCCGCAAACTGCTCCAGGGTCAGCGCCTCACCTCGCACCGCTGCCGGAAGTCCCAGGCTTTCAATGGCTGCTGCGATCTGCTCTTTGGTAAATGAAATGTCCGGAGAGTTATTAAGACCATTCTGCAGGGTCTTTCTTCTTTGGTTGAAGGACGCCCGGATCAGGGCAAACATCAGCTTCGGATCTTTGGCAGTGACCGGAGGTGTCTGGTGCCTGGTGAGACGGATCACGGCAGAGCCTACATTTGGACGGGGCATAAAGCAGTTCGGCGGAACATTAGCCACGATGTACGGCTCCGCATAATACTGGACTGCCAGAGACAGTGCACCGTAGTCCTTGGTTCCCGGGCCTACCTGCATCCGGTCGGCTACCTCTTTCTGAACCATAACGGTGATATTGTCAATGGGGACATTGCTCTCAAACAGGCCCATGATGATTGGGGTGGTAATGTAATACGGCAGATTCGCTACCACCTTGATCGGTCTTCCTCCATTATACTCCTGTGCCAGTGCCTGGATATCTACTTTTAAAATGTCCTTGTTGATGACCGTGACATTCTCGTAAGCGGATAAGGTGTCCTTCAGGATCGGGATCAGATTCTGGTCGATCTCCACGGCGATCACATGGCGGGCAGATTCTGCCAGGTACTGTGTCATGGTGCCGATGCCGGGGCCGATCTCCAGCACACAGTCATCTTTGGTCACGCCTGCTGCTGCAATGATCTTCTCCAGCACATGGGTATCGATCAGGAAGTTCTGTCCGAATTTCTTCTGGAATACGAACTGGTATTTCTGAAGGATCTCTATGGTATTTTTCGGATTTCCCAGTGTTGCCATCTAATTTTTCCTTTCTGTGAGTAACTGTTTTACCTTTTTATTCTGTCATCCGGTAAAGCGCCTTTGCGTTTTCCCAGGTTTTTTCCATAACCGCTTTGGCAGTAATGCCTTTCAGTTCCGCGATCATGTCCACCACATAGGGCAGATTCAGGGAAGAATTGCGCTTTCCGCGGTTGGGAACCGGGGATAAATATGGGCAGTCGGTTTCCAGCACGATCCGGTCAATAGGGGTTTCTTTTACTACTTCTTTTAATTTTTTCGCATTTGTGAAGGTCACGACACCGCCGATTCCCAGATAGTACCCCATCTTCAGATACTCTCTCGCCATCTCCGGGCCATAGGAAAAGCAGTGGATCACGCCGCCTAAGTCACGACCATGCTCTTTCATGATCTCCAGGGTGTCTGCCGCTGCGTCACGGCTGTGGATGATCACCGGAAGCTTCACCTTTCTTGCCAGATCAAGCTGGCGGACAAACCAGTGTTTCTGGATATCCTTGGCAGGTTCTTCCCAATGATAGTCTAAGCCAATCTCACCGATCGCCACCACTTTTTTCTCGTGACTTTTCTCCTCCAGCCAGTTCATCCATTCTTCGTTCAGTTCCTCAGTTTCACTTGGATGAACGCCGATGGCTCCATATAGAAAATCGTGTTTCTCAATCAACTCTAAGGTGGTGTGACTGCTGTGGATACTGGCTCCCACATTTACCACCCGTTCAATTCCAGCGGCTTTTAGCTGCGCCAGAAGTGGCTCTCTGTCCTCATCAAATGCATCATCATCATAATGAGCGTGTGTATCAAAAATCATAATATTCTCCAAAATCAAAATAATTCAGATAATAAAAATAATCCGGATATTTGAATGAAATCAAGCACTTTTCATAATCTAAAACAACTTAAAAATAAATCTTCCAGCCACCCACAGTGCCAGCAAATGCACCGGGTAAAAGGCATAAAAGAAATATCGATTGCCGCACCGTCCCCTGGTTCCATTATATAGCCGGATCGGGATAAATGCCAGGATTCCAGGCAATTCCCAGATCAGGGAAATGGCGCCAAGTATCGTCTGGGTCTTTTTATCATACCGTGTCATGTAGAGTAAGATAATAAAAAATACGCCAAAGGCACCATAATCACAGTTGATGAGCTGGGCTGTGCCAACACACAGAATTAAGACAAACGCCTGCTTCCACAGACCTGCACCCGCAAACATTCCGCTGCTCTGATGAACCACGTTCTCTCCCGCCAGCGCCAATAGTCCCAGAAACAGCGTAAAAAACACATTCTGGTATCCCCAGTAAAACGGCGTGTGGAACACTGCCAGATCAAAAGGGATCTCCGACACCACTGCAAACGTAAGCATCCGCGCCAGATACTTCTTCACATCCCTGGTGTACAGAAAGCCCTCTACCAGCAAAAACGCATAAATGGGAAAGGCAATTCTCCCAATCCCACGCATCAACACATAAATCTGAGCCCAGATGGGATCTGTAAGAGCGGCATTATGGTTTATAAGGACCTCTGCTGTATGGTCGATCAGCATGCTGATGACTGCGATCCATTTTAGTGTGGTTCCGCTCAAAGGCATCCCTCCTAAAATTCCAAAACAGAGGCGATGGATCACCGCCCCTGTTTTTTACTCCCGGAATCGCACCGGGAACGTATTGAGTAACCCCCCTCACCCGCCGCTTAGTGCTCCACGCACTTGAAGCGGGGGAATGCTTATCTGCGTTCAATTAGCAGATCTCTGCTCCTGAAGGCATCGGTTTCTCTGGTGTCATCAGGGACAGGTTACCATCAGCGTCTTCTGCACATAACAGCATACCCTCAGACAGGATACCAGCCAGTTTAGCAGGTTTTAAGTTCACAACAACCATAACCTTCTTGCCTACCATCTCTTCTGGAGTATAGTGGGCCTTGATACCGCTGACGATCTGTTTTACCTGGCTTCCGATCTTCACCTGGGAGCACAGTAACTTCTTGGATTTTTTCACTGCCTCACAGGCAATGATCTCACCAACCTGGAACTGCAGCTTTGCAAAATCATCGTAGGTGATCTCCGGCTTTGCTTCGATATCAATGCCTTCCTCTTCTGGCTCCTCTTTCTTTTCTTCTGCCGGAGCCTCTGCGGCACGCATTGCCTCTACCTTTTCCATCACTTCTTTGATGTCCATGCGAGCAAACAGGATCTCTGGCTTGTCGGTTACCTTGCCGCCATCTGGATACAGACCGAACTGATCCATTGCGGACAGTTCTCTCTTCTCAGTCTGAAGCTGAGATAAGATCTTGTCGGAGGTCTCCGGCATAAATGCTTCTAACAGGGAAGCGCCGATGGTGATCGCTTCAACCAGGTTGTAAAGAACGGTCGCAAGACGGTCTTTCTTTGCCTCATCCTTTGCCAGCGCCCATGGCATGGTCTCATCGATATATTTGTTGCATCTGCGGAAAATGTTGAAGATCTCAGTGATGGCATCAGCCACACGAAGCTGATCCATCTTATCATTGATCTTCTTCACCTCGTCTAAAACAACTGCCTTTAAGTCAGCGTCCACATCCTCCGTTACACCGGCATTTCTCACAACGCCGTCAAAATACTTATTGGACATAGAAATGGTACGATTTACCAGGTTTCCTAAAATATTAGCCAGATCGGAATTCAACCGCTCTACCATCAGCTCCCAGGAGATCACGCCATCGTTATCAAATGGCATCTCATGGAGAACAAAATAGCGGACCGCATCAACGCCGAAGAAATCAACTAAGGTATCGGCATAGAGCACATTGCCCTTGGATTTGCTCATCTTGCCATCACCCTGTAATAACCATGGATGGCCAAATACCTGCTTTGGCAGCGGCAGATCCAGAGCCATCAGGAAGATCGGCCAGTAAATGGTATGGAAACGGATGATATCCTTACCGATCAGATGCAGATCTGCCGGCCAGTATTTCTTGAACATCTCACTGCTGTTGCCATCACAGTCATAGCCAAGTCCAGTAATATAGTTCGTCAGCGCATCCAGCCATACATAGGTGACATGCTTCGGATCGAAGGAGACCGGAATTCCCCAGTTAAAGGAGGTTCTGGACACACACAGATCCTGAAGTCCTGGAAGCAGGAAGTTATTCATCATCTCGTTCTTTCTGGAAACCGGCTGAATGAACTCTGGATGATCGTTGATGTACTGGATCAGGCGATCAGCGTATTTGCTCATTTTGAAGAAATATGCTTCTTCCTTGGCTGGCTGAACCTCACGGCCACAGTCCGGGCATTTGCCGTCCACTAACTGGGACTCGGTGAAGAAGGACTCACAAGGAGTACAGTACATACCCTCGTAATAGCCTTTGTAAATGTCTCCCTGATCGTATAATCTCTTAAAGATCTTCTGTACCTGGGCCTCATGGTCAGCGTCGGTGGTACGGATAAATTTATCATAGGAAGTGTTCATTAAATCCCAGATAGCTTTTACCTGACCTGCAACATGATCTACATACTCCTTTGGAGTAACGCCTGCTGCCTCTGCCTTTAACTCGATCTTCTGACCGTGCTCATCGGTTCCGGTCTGGAAACGAACATCGTAGCCCTGAGCTCTCTTAAAACGGGCAATGCTGTCTGCCAGCACGATCTCGTAGGTGTTTCCAATATGCGGCTTGCCGGATGTATAGGCAATGGCCGTTGTAATATAATATGGTTTCTTACATTCTTTACACATTTCTTTCATTCCTCCTGTCAGGAAAATGCGCAACTGTTCTGTCTTTCCACAGTTACGGGCATACCTACTTTTAGTGTACCGTTTTCCAACTCTTTCGTCAACATTTTGTTACGATTCTGGCTGGAATTCTGGCCCGAAAAGCATGAGTTGCATTGATCGAAAATATAAATTATACTGTCTATAATATAAAATCAACGCAGAAATGGAGGTTCTGACCCGATATGACTCATAAAAAACGCCGCATTCCGGCTGCCGTCCTGGCCCTATTTCTGGTACTTGGAATTCTGGCTGGCTGCGCTGGGCGAACACCTGACCCCAACGTCCCACTTCCATCCCAGACAGAAACAGAAAGTCCTGAGACACTCCCTGATATTTCCAGTGAAGAGGCTCAGAAGGCCCAGAGTACCTTTGAAGATTTATGTAAACAATTATTTACCGATCAGGTAACCCAGTCTTATCTGACCCTTCATTATACATTAAAGGATCCGGCTGCCTATGGGATCACGGATTATGACATTTCCTTCGGCGATTTTTCCAGGGAAGCCATGGAACAGGCCCATAAAGAACAGGAAAACCTGTACCAACAGGTCAATTCCATAGACCCGGCGCTTCTGTTAGACAACCAGAAGCTGACTTACCGAATCCTGATGAAGTCTTTAGAGTATGAACAGGAGGCACAGGGACTGGAGTTATATTATGAACCGCTGGTTCCTTCTTCTGGTATCCAGTCACAGCTTCCCGTGCTTTTGACGGAATATGCGTTCTATGATAAGGAGGACGTGGAACATTATCTGACGCTGCTTTCTGATATTGACCGGTATTTTGAACAGATCCTGGCTTTTGAAAAAGAGCGGTCCGCTGCGGGACTTTTTATGACTGATACATGCGCTGACGAAATCATTTCCCAGGCGCAGCCTTATCTGCTTTCAGCAGAACATAACCTGATGGGAACGGAATTTAATACAAAGATCGACGCGATGGAAGGATTAAACGCCGAGGAGAAGAAAGCGTTCAAGGAACAGAACCAGCAGGTAGTGACGGAGCACTTTATTCCGGCTTATAAGGCGCTGCTGGAAGGGCTGGAGGCATTAAAAGGCACAGGAACCAATGCAGAAGGCATCTGTCAGTTCCCGGACGGAAAGCTTTATTATCAGTATCTGGTGGATTCCTCCATCGGACCAACTTATCAAACTATGGACGATCTTCAGAAAGCGATTGAAGACCAGATCGATGATTCTTTAAGCGCCATGTCCCAGATCATGAAACAGAATCCGGAAATAAATGACGAACTGGATCAATTTCATTTTTCGGAATCTGACCCAGAGAAGATCCTTTCGCTGTTAAAAGGGGCAGTCAGCGAAGATTTCCCGGAAGTGAACGGCTACGAGTATGTGACCAAATACGTGCCGAAGGAGCTGGAGCAATCCCTGAACCCGGCATTTTTCCTGGTTCCTCCTATTGATGATTACAAGAACTGCACCATTTATATTAACGGTGGAAGCAGTGCCGGAACGGATACCTTATTCACCACACTGGCGCATGAAGGGATTCCTGGCCATCTGTATCAGAACGTGTATTTTCTGTCGCACTGTGATGATCCGGTACGAAAAGTCTTATCTTTCCTGGGTTACAGCGAGGGCTGGGCCGTGTACAGCGAATATTACGCCTATACCTTAGATACCTCCGTTTCCCCGGAAGTCAGCCAGATCATGGCCTACAATGCGTCTGCCATGCTGGGACTTCATGCACTGATCGACTTAAATGTCAACTATTACGGCTGGACCCAGGATCAGGTTGCCGATTACTTAAAGCAGTTTTTTAGTATCGATCAGGAACAGGTAGCAGAAGCCATCTATCAGGCCGTCCGCAGCAATCCTTCCAATTATGTGGCCTATTATGGTGGGTATTGCGAGATCATGAAGATGAAAACTGAGGCGGAAAATACACTGAAAGAGCAGTTCCAGCCATTGAGATTCCATCAGTTTCTGCTGGATATGGGACCGATGCCGTTTGCGGTGATGGATAAGTATTTTAAGGCGTGGCTGTTGACGTATTCGTTGGGAGGGGAGTAAGCTCTGCCTACTCGAACAGGCTTTTGGGGCCTGCAGTTTTAATAAGGTTGTTATTCTGAAAAAAATCCGGCGCTGGTATGTTCAATGTTCCAATACAGTCCAGACCATCTACAGACAATACCGACATTTTCTCAATACTTTCCTCATCCGTCTCTGCAGACGCTGTCTCTCCTTCTTCCTCTGTGTCTGTTTTATCAGTTTCATCTGCTTGCGAGGACTCAATCTTCTCAATTTGGATCAGAAGATCGCCGGATATCTTTCCCGCCTGCTGCGACTCTATGAGATTACTCATTGTAATCATCACCACCGGCTAAGCCGGTGGTTTGTTTTTCGCCCTATAAGGGCTCATTCCCTGTGCTGGAGTCTAAAGACTCATCGAAAGGTTCGCCAGCCACAACATCAGCTACTTGCTAAGCCCCTTGGGCTTATTACTTTTTCTTGCTTTTAATTACCGGCTCACCCGTAAACGGGTCAATATACTCTTTCATAGACATCTGATCATATTCCAAATCTTCCTTCAACTGATTTCGAATATACTCTTCAATCTTTTTTGCATTTTTTCCTACTGTATCTACATAATATCCTCTACACCAAAAATGTCTATTTCCATATTTATATTTGAGATTCGCATGCCTTTCAAATATCATAAGTGTGCTTTTTCCTTTTAAATACCCTACAAACTCTGACACACTCATCTTTGGTGTAATTTCAACTAACATATGGACGTGATCTGGGCATATTTCTGCCTCTACTATATGGACCTCTTTTCGCTTACATAGCATGCTTAAAATATTAGCTATGTCCTGTCTCAATTCTCCATATATAATTTTTCTTCTATATTTGGGTGCAAAAACTATGTGGTACTTACAATTCCATGTTGTATGTGATAAACTATTATTGTCCATTTGGACTACCTCCTTTGATTAATAAAATGGTTGGCGAACCTTTTTTATTATATCATTGGAGGTTTTTTGCACAACGCTAAAGCTATTCTAACCACCCGCAGAGCAGGTGGTTTATTTGTTCTCCATTGAGGAGTTTTTCGGATCAACGAAAAACTCCTCAATGGAGAACAGGGCCCTTCCCTAACAAAAAAATAGACAGCTACTTATCGTAACTGCCTATCTCTTCTCATACACATTATTCGACTGTCTTATAATCTTCTACATAAGTCAGCACATCGCCATCTAAGTTCTCACCACTGTAAGCTTCGCCATTTACCAGAATCTCTAAGCTGTCTAACTCAAAGTTTTCACAGAAGGTGTTGCCAATGGCACATAACACAGCCTTAGAAGCATATGGGTCTAACTGGGACAGATCCAGGGTACCGACTCTCTCGCCGGAACCAGTTTCGGATGCGTCTACGCCTGGGCCTGCTTTCTCACCACCGGAAATATCAAAGGAATTCACAGTAGTTCCTTCATCCAGAATGGATTTCTCTACCAGAAGTGCTGCAACTGTATCTGCATCAACTGTTTCTGCGTCTTCCATCTCTGTCTTTAAGCCGTTTCCCTCGTCATTTAACATATAAACTAAAACACTGTCCATCACCTCTGCGTTTGGATCCGGGGTTTCCGTTTTAGGGTCAACTGCCGGTTGATTCAATGCTCTTGCCTCTTCTGGTGTTAAACCGTCCGGGCTTAAATTCTCTCCGCTCTTCTCACCTGCCTGATTCTCCGTCTGAGCTTTCGTTGGCTCAACCTTTGTTGGGGAACAAGCGGCTAAAGACAGTGCCATCATCATTCCTGCAGCGTATACAGCTAATTTTTTCATAATTTTTGTCTCCTTCTTTAGTTCTCTTGCCAATTTCGAAACCATTTATTTAATTTCGTCAGGGTTTTAATCAGTAACTCCATCTCCTCCGATGTCAGTTCATCGGATATGCTGTCGATCATCGCCTTATGAAACCGTGCGTGATGGACATAAGCGGCCCTGCCCCGCTCCGTCAGGGAAATATAAACCACTCTCCGGTCCTCTTTGCCACGTTCCCGAAGAACATATCCTTTTTTCACAAGGCTGTTCATGGCGATGGTCAGAGTTCCTACTGTTACAGAAATTTCTCTGGCGATGGTTGACATGTTTTTAGGCTCGTTCATGCCGATCGCTTCTATAATATGCATATCATTGTTGGTGATATCCTGAAATTCCTCCGTGATAATGGCTTTCTGCTCGATATCCATCACATCCCGGAACAAATTCACCAAAACTTCATTCAGCGTCTTGTAAGTATCCACTGCTCATCCTCTCGTCTGACGATCTTTAAAGTTTCTTAACAATTATACATGATTTCAATTTCAATAGCAACCACCTATTCTTAGAGTTTTCTTACAAAAAGCCAGCTTTTACCATTAAAATGCTCATGAACATCCCGAAGACTGTCGCCATCAGCGCCCCGGGAAGTGTATAACGGGTTTTTTTGACCTCTGCTGCCATAAAATACAGACTCATCGTATAAAAAATAGTTTCTGTACAGGAAAGTAGCAGCGATACCATCAATCCGATCCGGGAATCCGGCCCGTATTCCTTGAAAATGTCCAGCGCCAGCCCAGTTGCTGCACTGGAAGAAAATAATTTCACCACCGCTACCGGAATCACCTGGGACGGGACTCCTGCTTTCTCCGCCACGGGAGCAAGAAATCCAGCAAACCACTCCAATAACCCCGATGCCCGCAGAATCCCAGTTCCCACCATCAGCCCAACCAGCGTAGGAAATACACCCACAACGGTTCTGGCTCCTTCTTTGGCCCCCTCTGCGAAATCATCGTAGACTGGTCGTTTCATCAAGACGCCGAAGGTTACCATGTATACAATAACCAAAGGAATCATGAAACGGGAAATATATAGGAGGAATCTCATAACCGCCCACCTCCTGCGTTACCATCGGTCCATGATTCCTGTCCAGGCATTCCACGATTCTGCATTCCACGATTCTGCCATCTCCATTTCTGAGCTTCCCGTCTCTTTAATTCCAGACTTTGTCTTTCCCTGCAGAATACCACCGCCACAAGAGTTGTCACCAATGTGATCACAAGGGCTGGGCCTACGATCGCCATTGGCATGCGGCTGCCATACCGGCTGCGGTAGGCGATCATATTCACCGGGATCAGCTGAAGGGAAGAAATGTTGATGATCAGAAAGGTACACATTTCCCCGCTGGCAGTGCCCTCTGGAACGCTTCTGGCGTACATAGGATCTGCACTGCGGCGTTCTTCTTCCAGCTCTTTTAAATCTTCCATGGCCTTCAATCCCGCAGGTGTTGCCGCCCAGCCAAGTCCCAGGACATTGGCAATGAGATTGGCAGAGATGGAGCCAACTGCCGGGTGGCCACACGGCAGCTCCGGAAATAAGAAATGGATCAACGGCGTCATTTTCCTGGTCAATGCTTCGATCACCCCAGCCCGCTCACCAATTTTTAAGATCCCGGTCCAGAAGGACATGATCCCAAGCATGGTGATGCACAGACTGACGGCCTCTCCGGCAGACTGGAAAGCAGCTTCAGTTACTGCCTGGATGTTTCCATTAAAACTCCCATATATGATTCCGGCGATCATCATGAACGCCCAGAGTCCATTTAGCATATTGGTCTGTCCCTGGTCTTTTTTTCACTATATGAAGAAGATAGGGTAATTCATGCCTGTGAGTTTTACGGAAATGAATCCTGTATACAACATTCACTGCCATAGGACGCGGCACCAGATTTCTTATGAACGAAAACCGGGGAATCCCGCGTCTCTTACTGCGAAATCCCCCTTCGTAAATCTTATATTATATCCCAAATACCAGATCGTCCATCACTTCCTGCACAGTCTCGATCCGTTCTGCTCGATATGCGTTGCTTCCGCAGAATAACAACGCCTGGTCTAAATGACCCTCTGCAGCCTGAACCAAAGCGTCCGTGATACAATACGGGATCTTGGCACGGTCACAGCGTTCCAGGCACTGATAGCAGTGTTTTGGAGGCTTCCGCTCTGCTTCTACCTGTTTTAAGAATGCGTTGCGGATGGCTCTGCCTGGCATTCCCACCGGGCTCTTGGTGATGACGATATCTTCCTGTTTTGCCTGAATGTACGCCTGCTTGTAAGCCTCTGGTGCATCACATTCCTCCGTGGTGACAAAACGTGTTGCAACCTGGACACCGTCTGCGCCTAATTCCAGCTGGTGAAGGACGTCCTCATGAGTATAGATGCCACCAGCAACGACAACCGGGATCATTTTCCCATATTTTTCACCTAACTTTTTCACAAAATCGATGATGGAACGGATCTCCGCCTCATAAGCTTCTTTATGGAAGGTATGAGCCGTATCGGTGGTATCGGCCTCCAATTCTGCCAGCTGCTCTCTGGAAAATCCCAGATGGCCGCCTGCCAATGGCCCCTCGATCACCACCAGATCCGGAGTGGTCTGGTATTTCCGCTCCCATAATTTACAGATCACAGAAACGGATTTTAAAGAAGAAACAATGGGCGCCAGTTTGGTGTTTAATCCCGCCGCCGGATCGCCCGCCTTACCTTCTGCCTCTCGGACATACTCTGGAAGAGAAACCGGAAGACCCGCACCGGAAATGATGATGTCAGCGCCGGCTTTCACTGCGGTTTTGACATATTCCTCGTAGTTTCTGGTGGCTACCATGATGTTAAAGCCGATGACACCTTTGGGCGCAATCTCTCTGGCTTTTTTCAGTTCACTTCCAATGGCTCTTAAGTTGGCTTTTAACGGGTTTTCCTTAAAATCCGGCTCCCGGAAACCGATCTGGGCCGTGGAAATGATTCCAACTCCTCCGGCTTTTGCCACAGCTCCGGCCAGAGAGGACAGGCTGATGCCAACTCCCATGCCACCCTGGATCACTGGTTTCTCGATCACCAGATCACCGATTACTAATGGTTTCATTTTTTCCATCATTTTCCTCCTAGAACGCCCGGAATCTTTCGTATCTCTGCTGTGCCAGTTCTTCTCCTGACAATTCGCTCATTTCTGATAAAAATCCACCAATTTTCTGGTCTAATACTTCCGTGATCCGTCCCATCTCCTCTGCACAGGCCGGAACCGGCTCCGGGATTACCTGATCAACTACGTGAAGCTCCAACAGGTCTTTGGCGGTCATTTTCATCACTTCCGCCGCCTGGGCCGCTTTTTTGCTGTCTTTCCAGAGAATGGAGGCAAAGCCTTCTGGGGACAGTACGGAATAAACCGCATTTTCCATCATCCAGACCTGATTTGCCACAGCAACTGCCAGGGCGCCGCCGGAACCACCTTCTCCGATCACAATGGAAAGTACCGGAACCTTTAAATCCGCCATCTCAAACAAATTTCTGGCAATGGCTTCGCCCTGTCCACGCTCCTCAGCCTCGATGCCGCAGAATGCGCCTGGAGTGTCCACGAAACAGATCACCGGACGTCCAAATGCCTCTGCCTGCTTCATCAGCCGAAGAGCCTTGCGGTAACCTTCTGGAGATGGCATACCGAAGTTGTATTTTAAGTTCTCCTTGGTGGTCTTGCCTTTCTGCTGTCCGATCACCGTCACCGGCATTCCATGGAACGTAGCGATTCCACCGATGACAGCGCCGTCATCGCCGTAATAACGGTCTCCGTGAAGCTCCATGAAATCCGGAAACAGACTGGTGATGTAATCAAGAGCAGTAGGACGGTCGGATTTTCTGGAGAGAAGGACGTGGTCCCAGGCTGTCTTGACGCCGGATACCGTTTTCTGCTGCGCAGCTGTGTGAGCCGATACGCCTGCACAATTCTGGACATCCGACTGACTCTCTCCACCAACATCCTGGATTTTATCTGAATTATCCACAATCTCATCCGCAGTTTTCCCCACGCCATGCACCCGCAGGATCTGGCCCAGCACCTCTTTCATCTCTTCACGAGGCACAATTTTATCCACAAATCCATGCTCTAATAAGAATTCTGCTCTCTGGAAGCCCTCCGGCAGTTTCTGCCCGATGGTCTGCTGGATCACTCTCGGTCCTGCAAATCCGATCAGCGCTCCCGGCTCGGCTAAGATCACATCACCTAACATGGCAAAGCTGGCAGTTACGCCTCCGGTAGTCGGATCGGTCAGGACACTGACAAATAGCTGTCCTGCCTCATGGTGCCGTTTCAGCGCCGCGCTGGTCTTTGCCATCTGCATCAGGGAGATACACCCCTCCTGCATTCTGGCGCCGCCGGAGCAGGCAAAGATGATCACCGGAAGTTTTTCTTCGGTTGCCCGCTCTACCATCCGTGTGATCTTCTCACCTACCACATGACCCATGCTGCTCATCATAAATCGGGCATCACAGACACCGATAGCAGATTTCTGCCCCTGGATCTTACAGCTTCCGGTGACAATGGCCTCATTTAACCTGGTTTTCTCCTGAGCTGCCTGTACCTTTTCCTCGTAGCCTGGGAAGCCTAACGGGTTGGAGAACTCCATCTGGGCGTTCCACTCCTCAAAGGTTCCTGGATCTGCCACCAGATCGATCCGGCGGTAGGCATGCACCCGGAAATATGCCTTACACTTCGGGCAGATATAATTATTATTTTTCACGTCCTCGCCGTACACCGGCTGTCCGCATTTTTTACATTTTCTCCAAAGGCCCTCTGGAATATTCGGTTCATTTTTTGAATGATTCTTGTATTTTGTATCAATCAGCGTGTACGTTTTCTTAAACATATCTCTCAACATGTTCTATGGCCCTCCTTTCCAGTGCCTTGGAGTGTACTAGAGTTTTTCTCTTTCATTCTTTACAATACTGTGGGAAATACGTGGGAATAAAATGGGTATCCGTATCCCCCTTCTGATAAGCCTCGTGGCTTAAGATCTCATACTGGAAATCCAGATTGGTCTCGATCCCCTCAATCACCAGCTCGCCAAGAGCGCTCCGCATTTTGGCGATGGCAGTCTCCCGGTCTTCGCCGTGAACAATTAATTTCAGCAGCATGGAGTCGTAGTTCGCCGGAACCTGATAATCATTGTAAATATGAGTGTCGATGCGTACTCCATTGCCGCCCGGCACATGGACATTGGTGATCTTTCCAGGACACGGCATAAAATTCTTCGCCGGATTTTCGGCGTTGATCCGGCATTCGATGGCGTGTCCGGTGAGATGGATGTCATCCTGTGTCATAGACAGCCGCTCGCCAGCCGCGATCTTGATCTGTTCTTTGATCAGATCCAGCCCTGTCACCATCTCCGTAACCGGGTGCTCCACCTGGATCCGGGTGTTCATTTCCATAAAATAGAAATTTTTATCTTTATCTAATAAAAACTCGATGGTTCCCGCATTTTCATAACCAACCGCTTTGGCTGCGCGAATGGCAGTCTCGCCCATTTTCTTGCGCAGTTCCGGGGAAATGGCAGCGCAGGGGGATTCCTCCAGCACCTTCTGATGACGGCGCTGGATGGAGCAGTCACGCTCTCCCAGATGCACCACATTGCCATATTTATCTGCCAGAATCTGGAACTCGATGTGCCGTGGGCGTTCCACGTAGCGCTCCAGGTACATCGTATCATCGGAAAATCCTTTAATGGACTCCATCTGGGCATTCTGGAAATTAGCGTCAAAGTCCTCCGGACCTCTGGAGATCCGCATGCCCTTTCCACCGCCGCCGGAGGATGCCTTGATCATCACCGGATAACCGATCTCCTCTGCCATTTTTCTGGCTTCTTCCACCGTATAGACCGGAGTTTTGCTTCCCGGGACTACCGGAACTCCTGCCTCCATCATGGTTTTTCTTGCCTCGGATTTGTTGCCCATCCGGTGGATGATCTCTGCGGACGGTCCGATAAACGCAATATTGCATTTTGCACATAATTCCGCGAATTTTGCATTTTCTGATAAAAATCCAAATCCCGGATGAATCGCTTCCGCACCCATGGCAACGGTTGCCGCCAGGATCTGTTCCATATTCAGATAACTTTTGGTAGACGGAGCCGGTCCGATGCAGATGGCTTCATCCGCAAGCAGGGTATGAAGGCTGTCCCGGTCTGCCTCAGAATAGACTGCGACTGACTGGATTCCCATTTCCCTGCAGGCCCGGATGATCCGCACCGCGATCTCGCCCCGGTTGGCAATCAATATCTTACGAAACATAGTTTTCCCCTATCCGATCATAAATGTTAATTCTGCAGAAACAGCAACCTTGCCGTCAACCGTAGCAACCGCTTTTCCTATGCCAACCGGTCCCTTCTGCTTAATGATCTCGCATTCCAGCTTTAATTTATCTCCAGGAACCACTTTCCGTTTGAATTTTGCTTTATCAATGGCTCCAAAATAAGCGGTCTTGCCCTTATTTTCCTCTACACTTAAGATGGCAACCGCACCAACCTGAGCTAACGCCTCGATCATCAGGACGCCCGGCATGACCGGCTCCTGTGGAAAATGGCCGCGGAACTGCGGCTCATCATAAGTGATACATTTATAACCTACGGCTCTCACTCCCGGCTCCAGTTCTTCGATGCAGTCGATCAGAAGAAATGGATGTCTGTGGGGAATGATCTCCTGAATTTCTTTAATTCCCAGCATGTGATATCTCCTTAATGAATACGGAACAGCGGCTGGCCATACTCAACGACCTCTTCATTGCCAACCATGACCTCTTCCACCACTCCGTCATACTCACTCTCAATCTCATTCATCAGTTTCATGGCCTCAACAATACCCAGAACCTGTCCCTTTTTCACGGTGTCACCAACTTTTACGAAGCTCTCTGCTTCTGGGGAAGAGGAGCTGTAAAAGGTTCCTACCAACGGGGAAACCACGATTTTATCAGAATTGATCGGAGCCGTTTTCGCTGCCGCGCCAGTATTTGCCACAGCGTTGCCTGTCTCCTGTGCTGCGCCTCCTGCTGCAAGAGCGCCTGCTGCGCCGAAACTGCCAAAATCCGGCATCTGCACGCCAGCCACCTGCATTCCGGCTCCTGCAGATCCAGCTCCGGTATTACCGGCTACCACGTTAACCACCGGATGTTCCTTTTTCAAAGACAGCTTGACATTTCCATCATCTACCTTCAGCTCCGTCAGGCCATTGTCCGCAACCGCCTGCACCAGTGCTAAAATATCCTGAATTTCCATTTTCCGCCTCCTACTCTTCGAAACGCTTCACCAGAAGGCTGGCGTTGTGTCCGCCAAAACCTAAGGAGTTGCTGATGGCATAGTTCACATCGGTAGAAATGCCCTCGCCTTTGGTGTAATCCAGATCGCACTCTTCATCTGCTACCTCCAGACCAGCCGTTGCGTGAATAAAACCATCCTCAATCGATTTCACACAGACGATGAATTCCACGCCGCCTGCTGCGCCTAAGAGATGTCCGATCATGGATTTGGTAGAGTTGATATGAACGTCCCTGGCATGATCGCCCAGGGCCAGCTTGATCGCTTTTGTCTCAAATAAATCATTGTGATGGGTTCCGGTTCCGTGGGCGTTCACGTAATCAATCTGCTCTGGTTTCACGCCGCCATCCGCCATGGCGTATTCCATGGCTTTTGCCGCACCGCTTCCGTCCTCTGCCGGAGAAGTGATGTGAAAGGCATCACAGGTGGCACCGTAGCCAACTAACTCCGCGTAGATCTTGGCTCCTCTTGCCTTTGCGTGCTCCAGTTCCTCTAATACTACCACGCCAGCGCCTTCGCCCATGACGAAACCGCCTCTTTCCTTATCAAATGGAATCGATGCCCGTAACGGGTCCTGAGAGGTGCTTAATGCAGTCAGGGCAGTAAATCCGGCAACGCCAATCGGTGTCACGCTTGCCTCAGTACCGCCAGCTACCATCACTTCTGCCTCGCCGTACTGGATGGAACGGAACGCCTCTCCAATCGAATGAGTTCCGGTAGCGCAGGCTGTCACTACGTTAAAGCATTTACCCTTTAACCCAAACTGGATGGCTACGTTTCCTGCTGCCATATTGCTGATCATCATCGGAACCAGAAGGGGATTCACTCTTCCAGGTCCTTTTTCCAATAATTTCTGATGCTCACGCTCTACTGCCTGAAGGCTTCCGATACCGGAGCCGACACACACGCCTACACGGTACGGATCTTCATTTTCCATGGAAATACCTGCGTCCTCCAATGCCTCCTTGGAAGCCGCTACAGCAAACTGAGAAAAACGCTCCATTCTCTTAGCTGTTTTCGGATCCATACAAGCCTTCGGATCGAAATCCTTCACTTCTGCTGCCAGTTTTGCCTTATATTCCGTTGTATCAAATGCGATGATCGGAGCGATTCCTACTTTTTTCTCTTTTAAACCATTCCAGAAAGACTCCACATCATTTCCGATAGGTGTCACTGCCCCTAAACCGGTTACTACGACTCTTCTTTTCATGTTCATGTCCTCTCTACATTGCCATTCCGCCATCTACACACAGCACCTGTCCGGTGATGTATCGGGCCTCGTCGGATGCTAAAAATGCCACTGCGTAAGCGATATCTTTGGTCTCACCAAAGGTTTTTAACGGGATCTGGGCGGTTGCCGCCTCTTTCACGCTGTCGGATAACACCTCTGTCATTTCTGTATTAACAAAACCAGGTGCCACTGCGTTAACGGTAATACCGCGGCTTGCCAGCTCTCTGGCTGCGGATTTGGTCATTCCGATGATTCCTGCTTTGGATGCGGAATAATTGACCTGTCCTGCATTTCCCATAACACCGGATACGGAGGAAATGTTGATGATCCGGCCGCCTCTCTGTTTTACCATCTGTCTTGCCACATGACGCATGCAGTTGAACGCACCTTTTAAGTTGGTGTTTAAGACTGCGTCAAAATCTTCCTCGGACATCTTCATCAGAAGACCATCTCTGGTGATTCCGGCGTTGTTCACCAGAATGTCTACCCGGCCATAGGTCTTGATCACATAGTCCATCATTTCCCCAGCCTTTGTAAAGTCGGAAATGTCACACTGAAGGGCTTCTGCCTTTCCGCCTGCTGCTTCGATCTCCTGCACTGTCTCCTCGGCCCGTTTTGCGGAACCGCAATAGTTGACGATCACCAATGCACCTTTTGCCGCTAAGGTCTTTGCAATCTCTTTTCCAATTCCACGGCCTGCGCCGGTTACGATGGCTATTTTGTCTGTAAACATTCTGCACACGCCTCCACATCTTCCATTTTTTCTATATTAAGAACGGTTACGTTCCGGTTGATCTTTTTCATAAATCCGCTTAAGGTCTTGCCTGGTCCGATCTCAATGAAGGTATCCACGCCATCGGCGATCATCATTTCCACACTCTGCTGCCACCGGACGGAGGAAGAAACCTGTTTCTCTAACAGTGGTTTTACGGATTCTGCATCGGTTACATACTGGGCAGTCACATTGGCCACATATGGGATCTGTGGCTTGGAAACGGATACATTTTCAAGCACCTGACCCAGTTTTTTTCCTGCTTCTGTTAACATACGGGAATGGAATGGTCCACTGACCTTCAGTGGGATCACCCGTTTGGCTCCCGCCGCTTTTAAACTCTCAGCAGCCGCTTCGACTGCCTCTTTTTTGCCGGAGATCACGATCTGTCCCGGACAATTATAATTAGCGATCTGCACATCATCCATGGAGGCTAAGACCTCCTCGATGGCAGATGCCTCCATGCCAAGCACAGCGGCCATGGAGCCAATGCCCACCGGAACCGCCTGCTGCATGAGGATACCTCTCTGCCTTACGGTGGTGATTGCGTCTGCGTCCGACATAACGCCAGCCGCCGCCAATGCGCAGTATTCTCCCAGGCTTAAACCAGCCGCCACATCCGGACGGATTCCGGTGCGTTCGGTAAATACCTTCATCATGGCGATGCTGGTGGTTACCATGGCTGCCTGTGTATACTCGGTGATGTCCAGACGGTCATTTGGCTCAAACACCAGCTCCGGCATAGAAAATCCCAGAAGCTCGCTGGCCTGGTCAAATACCTTTCTTCCGGTTTCTGTCTGCTCGTAAAAATCTCTGCCCATTCCCGTATACTGGGCTCCCTGTCCTGGGAAAATAAATGCGATCTTGCTCATCGTAAAGCTCCTTATCTTATACTGTGTGCCCGCCTGCCCTTATCACTTTCTATAGTCTGACCTGGTGGACACGTCAGGCTGATTTCCTATCCTATCTGCCAAGCAGTTTTTCTGCCTGTTCCATCATTTCATCGATCATTTCTTTACAGGTCTGCTCTTTGGTGATCATTCCTGCGATCTGTCCTGCCATAACAGTTCCATTGGTCACATCGCCCTCCTGAACTGCTTTTCTTAAAGTTCCTAATGTCAGGTACTCCAATTCCTCGAAGGATTTTCCTTCCTGCTCTAACTTGATGTACTCTCTGGTCATCTGGTTTCTCAGACAGCGTACCGGATGTCCGTGGGTTCTGCCCGTTACGGTAGAATCAATATCCTTTGCTTTGATGATCCGCTGCTTGTAGTTCTCATGCACAATGGATTCTTTGGAAACCACAAACCGGGTTCCAATCTGAACTGCCTCCGCACCCAGCATAAATGCCGCCGCGATACCTCTGCCGTCTGCGATACCACCTGCTGCGATCACCGGAATGGATACTGCATCCACCACCTGTGGAACCAGAGTCATGGTAGTCTGCTCGCCAATATGTCCGCCGGACTCCATTCCCTCTGCAACAACCGCATCAGCACCGTATTTTTCCATACGTTTTGCTAATGCCACAGAAGCTACAACCGGGATTACCTTAATGCCAGCTGCTTTCCACATATCCATGTATTTCTCCGGGTTGCCTGCGCCTGTGGTGACCACCTTGATCCCTTCCTCGACAACCACTCTGGCCACATCGTCTGCATGAGGGCTTAACAGCATCACATTGACGCCGATCGGTTTATCGGTCAGTTCTCTTGCCTTGCGGATCTCTTCCCGGACTACCTCGCCAGGTGCATTAGCTCCGCCGATCAGTCCCAGACCGCCAGCAGCGGAAACGGCCGCCGCCAGATGATGCTCCGCCACCCATGCCATACCGCCCTGGATGATCGGATACTGGATTCCTAAAAGTTCTGTAATTCTTGTTTTCATATCTGCCTCCGCTGCTGATGGAATTTCTTTACTCTAAACATATTTCCTGGTGTACAAACCGCCTATGTGCCTGCACGCAGGAATGCCGGCTGTTTATTCAACACCCTTTGCCTTTAAATAATCCATAACCTCGCCAACGCTGGTCAGCTTCTCTAAGTCCTCAGCCGGGATCTCAACAGAATACTCATCCTCTAATGCCATAACTAACTCAAATAAGTCTAAGGAATCTGCACCTAAATCCTCTTTAAATTTAGAAGCCTCTGTGATGGTGTCTGCGTCTACACTTAACTGGTCTGCGATGATCTCTTTCATTTTCTCTAACATGGTTTTAATCTCCTTTTTGTCTTGAATTTTTATTTATATGTTTGTTGCTTAGCTGCCTTTTTCTCTGCCCTCATCCTACCATCTCACAAGCGTCGCGCCCCAGGTCAGTCCTGCGCCGAATCCGGCAAGTACCAGCAGATCACCTTTCTGGATCTTTCCAGCCCGGTTTAGCTCATCTAGCAGAAGTGGGATTGAAGCACCGGATGTATTGCCGTAATGCTCCATATTCGTGGGAATCTGCTCCATGGACACCTTTAACCGTTTGGCGATAGCCTCCGCGATCCGGTAATTGGCCTGATGCAGAACATAATGTTTTACATCCTTTGGCTCCAGTCCATTCTCATCCAGAAGCTCTTTGATCGTCTCCGGAACCTTCTTCACCGCAAACTTAAAGACTTCCTGGCCATCCATGGTCATGTAGCCTATCTGCGGTTCTGTATTGGTCAGAAAATTGCCAATCGTCCGTGATACGCAGGAAAGCACCGGACCTTTTTTTCCGTCAGAGCCCATCTTCATAGCGAAAATACCAGATTTTTCACCTTCCTCGACTCTCAGCACCGCCGCTCCCGCGCCGTCACCAAACAGCACACAGGTGCTCCGGTCGCTCCAGTCTACGATCTTACTCAACGTATCCGCTCCGATCACAAGCGCTGTCTTATAAATCCCGGAACCTAAAAATGCATGGGCCGTATTCACCGCAAACAGGAATCCCGAACAGGCCGCGCTGATGTCATAGGCCACCGCCCGTTCCGCGCCAATAGCCGCCTGGACCATACACGCCGCGTTTGGAAAGCAATGATCCGGCGTCGAAGTTGCCACCAGGATCAGATCCACGTCGTCTGCGCTGACTCCGGCATTTTCCAGAGCTGCTTTCGCTGCTCCCGCTGCCAGCTCCGCCGTATCCGCTCCTTCCGAGATCCGTCTCTCCCGGATTCCCGTCCGGCTCTGGATCCACTCATCACTGGTCTCCACGATCTGAGCCAGATCGTCATTGGTCACGATCCGCTCCGGAACACAGGAACCAGTTCCTATTATCTTTGTTATCATTCTTGTCACCATTTCACTTTGTGTTTCAAATAGTTTGAATATCAAAGTAATAATATAGAATGAAATGGTATTTGTCAAGAACTTTTTCTCGACAAATACCATTTCGGTTCTATCACAACAGCTGCTGATACACATCCCTTTTACTGATTCCCCGGTCCTTCGCCACCCGTCTCATGGCTTCTTTGTGGTCGATTCCCTGGCTCTCGTACATCTCCATGTGTTCTTCCAGAGTCATCTCTTCCCAGGATTTTGCCAGTTCTTCTTTCTTCTGGGCAATGCTCTTACCCTCGATCACCAGCACGCACTCGCCCTTTGGTTCTTCCACCTCATAGCGGGCCAGTGCTTCCTCGAACGTAGTCTGATACGCTTCCTCATACTTTTTCGTCAACTCCCGGCAGATGGTCAGGCGGCGGTTGCCCAGTGTCTCTTTTAATTCTTCCAGAGTCCGCACCAGACGATGTGGCGCTTCATAAATGATGATGGTGCGGCTTTCATTTTTCAGTTCATCCAGAATCCACTGTTTTTCCTTCTTCTCTGACGGCAGAAATGCCTCAAAACAGAATCTTCTGGTAGCAAGGCCGGACATCGTTAAGGCCGTAATACACGCCGCCGGGCCTGGAAGGGAAGTAACTTCGATTCCAGCCTCATAACACTGGCGTACCAGCTCCTCGCCCGGATCTGAGATGCCTGGAGTTCCTGCATCGGTGACTACCGCAATGTTCACACCTTCTTTTAACTGTTCCACCAGGTATCTGGCTTTCTCTACCTTGTTAAACTCATGGTAGCTGGTCATAGGGGTCTTGATGCCAAAATGATTTAGCAGCTTAATGCTGTGTCTGGTATCTTCTGCCGCGATCAGATCCACTTCTTTTAATGTGTTCAGCACCCGGAAAGTGATATCCTCCAGATTACCGATGGGGGTCGCGCACAAATATAATTTTCCTGCCATATTGTTCCCTTCTCTTCCTAGTATCCATAAATATCATAGATCTCATCTGTATACACGCCCTGTTCTTTGTATACAATGATCGGTGCCTCCACCTTGATCATGGACTTTCCTCCACGGACTGCTTCAATCAGCACCATGTTGGCATCCTTGTCCACAAACGGGTGCACCAGCTTCATCCGTTTCGGCTCCAGCTTATATTTCGTCAAAGTATTGATGATCTCGATCAGCCGATGGGGCCGGTGGACCATGTAAAACCGTCCGCCAGGCTTTAAAAGTCCTGCTGCTTCCCGTACCACATCGTCCAGCGTACATAACACCTCATGCCGTGCAATAGCTTTGGGCAGGTCCGGATTTTTGAGTCCATGGGCATCATTCATATAAGGCGGATTGGAAGTCACCACATCAAACTGTGCTCTGCCAAACCGAACACTGGCCTCCTTGATATCGCCAAGAGCAATATCCACCTTATTCTCTAATCCATTGAGCCGCACACTGCGCCTGGCCATCTCCGCCACTTCTTCCTGGATTTCAAGACCTATATAATGTTCGCCCTCATACCTGGCTTCCAGCAAAATAGGAATGATTCCTGTTCCGGTTCCCAGATCAATAGCCCGTTCCCCCGGATTTACCCTGGCAAACCCGGCTAACAGCACAGCGTCCATGCCGAAACAGAACCCATTCCGCTTCTGAATTATGTGATACCCATTTCTTTGCAGATCATCCACCCGCTCATCTTCCAGGATCTCCACTGGAAACTGCTCCCTTGCATCCGGGCAATCCTTCTTTTTCGTCTCTGCGGACTGTTCCATACTCCGCCTCCCTTCTGTTTTCCGTCAGACTGACACACATCTCCGTCTGCACACCAACCAACAAAATCTGCCATAACAGCTTCTGTGGATACTCTCCAATCGGCAAAATCGCCATAACAGCTTCTGCAGATGCTCTCTAACCACAAAGGGACACTGCCCGATCACAGTGCCCCTCAATTCCTCTAATTGTCATTCAGCTTGGATCTGGACTCTTTCTTCTCCAATGCCTCTAACTTCTTCAACTCATCGTCCTGCACATGGGATTTCTCCTTGCGGCGTCTCGGCTTGAACTTTAACTGATCAACCTTATAGTCGCGGATCTCCTTTTCGTCCTTGTCCACAACCACGATCACCTTCACGGTCTGACGAAGGACATTAACACTGTGTACCTCACCCTTCAAGCCATCGTCTGTGGTCACATAATCGCCTACATTCGGAAGTTTACTATTCAGGTACTCATAGGTCTCTTCCTCATTTTTCAGACAACACATCAGTCTTCCGCAGACGCCGGAGATCTTGGTCGGATTTAAGGACAGGTTCTGCTCTTTCGCCATCTTAATGGACACCGGAATAAACTCAGATAAATAGGAATGGCAGCACAGCGGCCGTCCACAGATACCGATTCCACCTACGATCTTGGTTTCGTCCCGGACACCTACCTGACGCAGCTCGATCCTGGTCTTAAATACCGCCGCCAGATCCTTTACCAGCTCACGGAAATCAATCCTTCCATCTGCGGTAAAATAAAACAAAATCTTGTTATTATCGAAGGTATACTCCACATCGATCAGCTTCATTTCCAGATTGTGCTTGCGGATCTTCTCTAAGCACACCTTAAATGCGTCTTTTTCCTTCTTTTTATTCGCCTCTTCTACAGCCTCATCTTCCTTGGTTGCCATGCGGATCACAGATTTTAACGGCTGAACCACCTTGCCGTCCTCCACCTCACGGGTTCCCAGCACTACATATCCATACTCGATTCCTCTGGCCGTCTCCACGATCACGTGCTGACCGGATTTGATCTCGTATTTGCCCGGTGCGAAATAGTAGATCTTTCCCGCATTCCGGAATCTTACTCCAATTACTTTTACCATTTATGAATTCTCCTTCATCGCCAGGAACATCAGTTCCAGAGCAAGTTCCATATTAACATTCGCATCCAGACGGATTCTCGCCTTGTCAATGGCATTTAAAATATTTTCAAAGCCATCGTATCCGATCCGGGTGCTCATCTCATTCATCGCGCTGAATTCATCCTTAAAGATCAGCAGATTGGCATCCTTGGTCACCTTAAACATCAGACCATCCCGGTACCACACCTGCATAATATCCAGACATTCGTGCAGATCCATATTTTCATCCTTCAGGCGCTTGATAGCGTCCAAAAGCTGGGAAATGTCCATCTGGCGGATATTTTTTAAAATATTTAATATCTGCTCGTAGGACTGACGGAAATCCTCTGATTCTGCCAGCCGTTTCGCCTTACCCAGATTTCCCCTGGCAAATGCAGCGTACAACTCGCTCTGGCTCTCAGACACGCCCATCTTCTCCGTCAGATAACCACGGATCATGGAGTCCGGGAGCGGTTTTAACTTCAACTGGACGCAGCGGGATAAAATCGTAGGCAGAAATCCATCCGGGTTGGTGGTCAATAATAGGATGACCGCATAAGCCGGTGGTTCCTCGATGGTTTTTAGCAGGGCGTTCTGCGCCTGTACCGTCATCTTCTCCGCTTCATCCACGATATAGATCTTATAATTCGCGCTGTAAGGCCGGATCTGGATGGTATCATTGATCTGCTCACGGATATCATCCACACCAATACTGGCCGGTTTTTCATGAGTAACGTAAATCAGATCCGGATGATTGCCAGACAGCACCTGCTTACACGCATGACACTCCAGACAGGGCTCTGTCCGTCCCTTTTCGCACAGAAGCGTCAAAGCAAATGCATTGGCCAGGGATTTGCGCCCCATTCCCGCTTCTCCCGCAAGGATATACGCATGGGAAACCTTGTGAACTGCTATGGCTTTCTTAAAATGCTCCTTAATAGTCTCATGTCCTAAAATGTCCTGAAAACCTGGCATAAAATCCCCTCCTTCACAACTTACTTTTGGTCATTATAGCATAAAATCGCTTTTATGTATAGAGACTGTGAACCAGAATCCCGTAAAGCAAAAAGCAGATTCCATGGAATTCACCTCCACGGAAATCTGCTTTTCCCACTTCTATTTCATCTGACCCGTATCTTTTTTCCTACAATACCTTTCCAATCTCGATTCTCTGTCAATCACTGCTCTCACAGTGCATAGATGCCATTCACTGTTCTGACAATCTCATCTGCTTAAACAGACGATCCAGATTAAATCCGGCTTTTCTCAATGTCTTGGTGAAGTTCTCGCAGTTATATAACTGCTCTCCAGCCATCCATTGAGGACATGTTGTCTTTTCTCCACACATCGATGGTTCATTCACAAATCCCATATCCATACCGCCCATAACTGCACCTCCCATTCGCAATCTTCATTTCCTGCTGCTGCGCTTCCGGCAATTTTTTTATTGCCTGCTCCACCATACCATTTTCACCTTTGTCTTTGTTATTTGCACATGGTTTGTATTTTCAGTATGGTTTTTATTAATATTTCGTTTTGTCTTTTTCTGTTTATAGTATATCGTTTTCTGGACATTTCGTCCATAATCTGCTAATCTGAAAATAACGCGAAAATATGTACTGTCAATACATAAAATTTACAGATGTCCTTATTACACGGACACAGAAAGGACTCCTCATGGCCATCCGTCTTGATGAATTATTTGATAAAACCAAACGAACCTTTGAACTGAAGCTGATTGCCGGAAAAAATGGTCTCAACCATATCGTAGGCTGGGTTCACCTGCTGGAAGACGAGATCATCCTCAACCGTTTCGGTGGACAGGAGCTGGCTGTCACCACTGGTATGAAATCCCAGGAACCGGACTGGCTCCTTCACGTAGTCACCTCCATGAAAAAGCGGGACTGTTCTGGTCTGATCTTAAACACCGGCATGTACCTAAAAAACATTCCACAATCTGTTATTGACTGGTGCAATCAAAATGATTTTCCCCTGTTTGCCATGCCATGGGAAATTTCCTGCACCCAGTTAGTCCAGGAATTCTGCACCATCATCATGAAACGGGCTCAAAAAGAACGGGAATACGGTGATATTTTTCAGTCCATCATTCAGGGCGCACCACTGAACCCTGAACTTTTAGCACCTCTGAAGAATCGTTTCCGGACGGACAGTACCTTCCAGGTCTTCTGTATCCGGATCCGTTTTGGTGTAGAAGATACCACTGCCTTCCGTCAGGCCATTCTTCACCTGGAAAACCATCTGACTCTCTGGCAGAAATCCAAACGCCTTCAGTCTCCTTATCTTCTTTTTGAAATGGATGACTGTTACACATTGGTCATCAATCACCTGCCCCTTGCTTACACGCAGGAAATTGCCGACCAGATTTTAGACCAATTTTCTTATTTTACCAGGAGAAATATGCTCTCCCTTGGCATTGGTTCCCAGGTCAACGGCATTGCCTCGGTAAAATCCGCTTTTTCCAGCGCCCGGATGGCTGCGCAAATGGCCTACCAGACAGATAAGAAGATCATCGATTTCCAACAAATGGGGTTTTTCAAGATCCTGTTTGCCGCCGATGACACAACGATCCTGAAATCCTACGAACAGCAGCTCCTTGGACCTTTGGAAGAGCATGACCAACATCACCATTCCCAGTATCTGGAAACATTGCGTTCTTATATTGAAAATGACCGTAGTCTGATGGGCGTGGCAGAATCTACCTTTACCCACCGGAATACGGTCAATTACCGGATCCAAAATATCAAAAAAATTTTAAATAACCCTTTAAAAACCGCCCAGGATCTGTTTCCTTACCAGGTGGCTTTCTATATCCGGGATATGAAGCTGTAAACACATTCCGCTTACATGCTTTTAGTTACTGTTCACGCGTTGCGCAAACTACTTTTACAACTGTTTCTACAACTGCTTCATAATCATTTCATGAATTGCTTCAATAGACTTCATATTATCGGTCTCATCGCAGCATAAAATCTTGGTCCAGCCATATTTTTTACTTAAAATCATGCTGTTCTCATAAGATTTGACCAAAAATGCCTGATCAGACTCATGGATGTCTTTCTTTGCCTGATGAGTGATCTTATTTTCCCGATCCTTCATCAGGCGGAAAGTTACCTCCGGTTTTACATCCAGGAAAAATACCTTCTCCGGCACCGGAAGTCCGCCTCTTACAAACTCAAAATCATACTCCCAGTCCAGAAATGCCAGTTTCTCCTCCAGGGAGTCCAGTTTCGCTGTCTGATGAAGCATGTTGCTGGTCACATACCGATCACAGATCACGATATGGTCTTCCCCGCTCTCATAAAATTCCTTCCAGTCCTTCAGATAAGAAGCAAACCGGTCCACCGCAAAAAAGGAAGATGCCACATATGGATTCACTGCCACCGGATCAGCGCCAAATTCCCCCTGCAAATACATTTTCACCAACGCAGATGAATCACTCTCATAACAAGGATAAGACACCATCTTCACCTTTTTTCCCTGTGCTGTCAATGCCTCGTACAATAATTTTGTCTGTGTTGCCTTTCCGCTTCCGTCACTGCCTTCGATTACGATTACTTTTCCCACTTTTCATTTTCTCCTCTATCGCTATTTCGTTCTTTTTCTTTCACAAATTCTTTCGTCTGATCGATCTGCAATTTACACTCTGCATTTTCTTCCTTCACACGTCCAACTCATCTACCTTACTACACGTATTTCTTTGCAGTTCTGGTCAGCCATTCCCTGTACTGAATATCCACATTTCTGATACCGCTTCACCAGATCCACCACTTCCTGACTGATTTTCTCCCCAGGCACCACAAATGGAATACCTGGCGGATACAAATAAATATACTCCCCAGAGATTCGCCCAACACTATCTTCCAAAGAAATTTTCTTGTCTGCCTGTTCCCAGCCATCCGCGATGCTCATCACCGTTTCTGGCTCTAATTCATATCTCTGATTCTTTTTTCCACAATCCTGGCTTTCTACTCTATCACTCAGTTTTCCGTCTATCTCCAACAATGCATTCCGGAGCCGCCGCAATCCTTCCTCCGTATCCATCACTGTCGTGATCGCTGTCACATACTCCGCCGCACACATTTCCATCTCCAGGTGATAATCCCTGCGAAGCCATTCTCCCAGTTCTTCCCCGTTGATCCCAGTTCCCCTCGCAGAAATAATCACCTTAGAAATATCCAGATCGTAAACGCCGTTTTTCCCTTTGGAATCCTCTTCCAGAAGCCGCAGACGCTTCATCGCTCCCAGCTCCTTCCGAAGTTTCACCAGTCTATGATAAAATTGATCCATCCTACTCCGTCCACCGGTCATTTCCGTCTTCTCTTCCATAAACTTTAAGCACCGCTCCATCCCAGCCATAATCAGATATGACGGACTGCTGCTCTGAAAAATCTGCAGATAATGCTCCAGCCGCTCCCGGTCCACCAGATCCCCCTTCACATGAAGGATCGATGTCTGGGTAAACGCCGGCAATGTCTTATGAAGACTCTGGATCACCACATCCGCTCCCAGATCCAGCGCCGACACCGGAAATCCCTTATGATACCGAAAATGCGCCCCATGAGCTTCATCCACAATCAACGGAATCCCACACCCATGACAAATTTCCACAATTTTTTCTACATCAGATACAATTCCATCATACGTCGGCGACACCACCAGCACCGCCTGAATATCGTGATCGGTTTTCAACACCTGCTCAACATCTTCCGGAACTAATCCACCTTGTATCCCAAATTCCTCTATGATTTGTGGATAAATATATTCCACGCGCAGCCGATTGAGGAAAACCCCATGATAAGCCGCCTTATGGCAGTTCCGGCTCATCAAAATCTTCCCTCCATGCTGGGTCATCCCGCAGACCGCGCTCAAAATCCCACAGCTGCTTCCATTGACCAGATAATAACTCCGGTCTGCCCCGTACATCTTTGCCGCCCGGTCCATGGACTCCCGAATGATCCCTTCCGCATGGTGTAAATTATCAAATCCATCAATCTCCGTAATATCAATGGCATATGGATTAGGAAATTCCTGTAAAAACGGATTCCCCACCTGCCTTTTATGTCCCGGCATATGAAATGGATACACATCCGACTGACTGTAATCCACTAATTTATCATATAGATCCATACTTCCAATCTCCACTCTTTTTCAAACCTTTTTCGTAACAATTCAGTACCTTCATAGCTACCCTTTTCTTCGTAAATTGTATCATAGAATCTACCTATTTCCAATCCTATTTACTTTCTCACAGATTCCCACTATAATATTCTTGCGGTTTCAAAAGAACAGTTACCTTTATTTTTCAAAATAACATAGATTTTTCAAAATAATGTAGATGAAAGAAAAGAGGCAAATCAATATGAGAACGATTCAATTTAAAATGGAACGCCAGGGCTTGGTAACCGAAGGCCAGGAAGTCGAAATCACCGATCACGAAGCTGACAGCGGAAGCTGCTACATCATCGAACCTGCAGTTGCCATGTCCGGTTGCTATAAAGGCCGTGACCGTTTAAAAAGCACTCATGGAATCGTAAAAGAAATTCAACACAATGATCGTGGATATTATGTGATCGTAGAATTTGATGAATAACCATAAAATGGTGTCTGGGATTTTTGTGGATTTTAGAGCAATAAAAAACCGCTTTCCCTTATCAACTAAGGAAAAACGGTTCAACATGAGCGTGCGGGGATTCGAACCCCGGACAACTTGATTAAAAGTCAAGTGCTCTACCGACTGAGCTACACGCCCGTTTGAAAAGATATGCCTTGGACCGGAATCGAACCAGTGACACGAGGATTTTCAGTCCTCTGCTCTACCAACTGAGCTACCAAGGCACATATCTTCTTGTATGAACTCTTATGAGTAAACATACAAAATTGCGGGGGCAGGATTTGAACCTACGACCTTCGGGTTATGAGCCCGACGAGCTTCCAGACTGCTCCACCCCGCGCTATTAATTAATTATACATCTTAAATATTTTAGATGATGAGTGGGGGAAAGTGGATTCGAACCACTGAAAGCACAGCTAACAGATTTACAGTCTGCCCCCTTTGGCCACTCGGGAATTCCCCCAGAAAGCCGATGATCGGACTCGAACCGATAACCTGCTGATTACAAATCAGCTGCTCTGCCAATTGAGCCACATCGGCA
>ERZ856578.2175-NODE-2175-length-33432-cov-4.301334_pt1 | contig 33432 bp, 26 predicted proteins | sample MGYA00514384_ERZ856578 | MGnify/ENA primary metagenome ERZ856578 (study PRJEB29103, sample SAMN06111958) | human gut metagenome | biome: human gut; feature: ankylosing spondylitis patient; material: healthy_person | host: Homo sapiens | place: China:Hangzhou... | reverse complement strand
ATGTTGCGGTAAACAGCGCTGATGCTGATCTGATCCGCTGCCAGATCTTCGGCGATCTGCCGCGCGCTTATTTGCTCATCTGTATGCGCGGAAAGATATTCCAAAAGCCGCTTGCGCTGCCGCGTCAGATATTTTGCCATCCGCTACGCCTCCAATTTGCAATCTGTTCGCAAATTATTATACTGCACGATCTTTCCTTTGTCAATATGCGAATTAGTCGCAAATCAAGCGTTGCTATTTTTGTGAACCTCCTGAAATATTAACTCTCTATAGGGCGTCTTCATTTGCTTTCAGAAATCCCATCTCTCATCACACTTCCGCCCCGTCGGCTGCCTTCAGTTCTTTGTTGATTTCGCTCGCTTCGGAACGAATATTTGCCGCAGTCATCCCAAAAGCAAGTGTGGTCCTGCTTTGCTGGACACTCCATAATAAAAACAGAGTATGCAAAACCAGAATGAATTCTGTACATACTCTGTTGTGTTTGCTCAAATCACCTGCAGCGTTAGACCTCTGCCAGCGTCCGGCCGCTAAAAAGATAAAGAGCTGTTAATATTTTTGGTAAACTATTTTTCCTCCTGTCATGGTCAAGACAGGAAGTATGTTTCTTATCTCAGATTTATCACAAGTAAAGATATCCCTGTCGATAACCGTAAGATCTGCATCGTATCCCGGTTTCAAACGCCCTTTTTTGTCCTCCTGGAACTGATTATAAGCGCTTTCCATCGTGTACGCGTCGATTGCTGTTTCAATATCCACGCATTCTTTCGGATTATATCCGCCCTCCGGCTTGCCGGCTCTGTTTTTTCTGGTCACTGCCATGTAGATATTATCAAAAGGATTACAGTCTTCCACCGGGCTGTCGGTTCCGTATGAAAGATGGACTCCGTTTTTTAACAATGTGCCAAAAGCATATGAAGTTTCTTCAAGTTCTTTGCCGCAAAGGCTTTCTACGATATTCATGTCAAAGTCTATGAATACCGGCTGTGCGAGTACGGAAATATCTTCCTTGATGATTCTGTCCAGAAGGTTTTTGTCGGTTATTTGACAATGAACGATAGCATGTCTGAGTTTGTTTTTCTTGTCGATAAACCCTTTTTCGAAACAGTCGATCGTCTCCTCGATGGCTTTATCTCCAATGCAGTGCACTGCAACCTGTACTCCGTGCTGTGAAGCCAGCACACACATTTTTTCAAGTTCCTCCTTCGGCAGGCAATCGACACCGTGGTTATCTTTTTCATCTATGTATCCGTTTTTCATCATAGCAGTTTTGGCACCCAGACTTCCATCCTTGAACAATTTGAGAGTTCCCTGCGTCAGCCATGAATCGTGACCGCATCGGTTGTTTTTCCAATCGTTTTCGAGGAACGCTTCGAATTCGGGTATACTCCTATAGGTAGCCTGACTGTGATATCTCAGAAGTGCTTTGCCATCATGGTAAATTGACTGAAGAATATGATTGAGCTGCTTGGGTTCACCGAAAGAATTTCCGACATCATTGCTCTGTACACTTGTGATCCCATGCTCTACGCAATACTTCATTGCTGCAAGCAGATCCTGTTCAATTTCCTGTGTTTCCTTGGCAGGAAGAAAGGTCTTGATGTATTCCGCAGCATTTTCTGTACATATGCCGTTAGGTTCACCGCATTCGTCCAGAAGAAATTCTCCACCCTCAAAGCAATGGTTTTCCGAGGTTATGCCTGCCATTTCCAGAATCCGACTGTTTACACTGACGGCATGACCACATATTCTTTCCAGAACAATCGGAATTTCAGTGCTGATATGATCGAGGTCGTATCTGGTGGGCATACGTTTCTCACCTTCTGTAAACAATTCCTGATTCCATCCCAGAGCGTGTAAAGATTTTTTTACACGCTCTGGGTTTTCTTTCATGTATGTCTTGCATATTTCGATCATGTGCTCGATAGACCTGCTTTTATCTATAGGTGCCATATTCAGCATCATGCCCACCTGAAGCAAATGCAGATGTGAATCATTGAGTCCGGGCAATACGGTTTTTCCACCGCAGTCGTAGACTTTACAGTCTGCTCCGGCCGATGCGAGGATTTCTCCGTTGCTGCCGGTTTTGAGAATTTTGTCTTCATCAATCAGAACAGCTTCCTCGAAGGTTCCCTTTTCGATATAGATTTTCCCGTTAATGAGCGCTTGTTTCATTCGACGTACCTCTCTTGAGCCTGCGATCAAATATCCACCATACAATCACTCCGGCGATTGGAACTACAAGTCCTATTACAGCAGTCAAAGGATCTTCGATTAATGTATTAACAGCAAGTGCAGTAAATATTATGATTGTAATAATTACTGTTACAGGATATCCCCATACTTTATAAGGTCTTTCTAAATCAGGAAACTTCTTTCTGTATACCAGAACCGCAATGATTACCATCAGATTGTAAATCATAGACGAGAATACAACGAGGGAAGTCAGCTGGTCAAGATTTCTGCATAATACAAGGATAATGGAAATTACGGCTTGTGAAATAAACGCTGCGTGCGGTACCGCATATTTCGGATGTAATTTTGCATGGCTCTTGAAGAAGTGTCCATCTCTGGCCATTTCATAGTAGTTTCTAGGAAAAGCGATAATCATTCCGTTGAGTGAACCGAAAATGGCAATGATCTGTGTCGCAAGAATAAGTGCTCCGCCCGCTCTTCCGAAAATAGTTTTGACAACTTCTGTTCCCAGATACAGATTATCGTTCTCTATCATTGTTGAGATCTGATCTGCAGGAAGAACTTTATAAATAGAAAAATTGAATAAGGCATAGATTATCGTAATCGCTGAGATTCCTATGATAAGAGCTCTTGGGAGACTTTTTCCCGGTTCTTTGATTTCTTCTGCCAGAGCATTTAAATTGGTCCAGCCTTCGTATGCCCATAATGTTGCAACTGTGGCAAAGGCGATCATACCGATAATTCCGCCGAAGCTTGTCGGTGTGCTTTCTGTTGCAAGAGATAAGTCCGGTGACTGTTTTCCTAAAAAGAGGCCGGCTAAAAGTATCACTGCAATCGGGATAAGTTTCGCAATCATCGATACATTCTGGAGAATGGTTCCGGCCTTGATTCCAAAGCAGTTGTAAACTGTAAGTACTAAGATTAACACGATTGCAATAGCTTTTACAGCAGCATCTGACAGAGATACCACACTGTTTAATGCGGTAGGCAATGCGATCGCAAGGGCCGCGATAGAACCGGAGCCGCTCAGAACCCAGGTTGTAAAGCCGTTGCTGTATCCTACTGCCGGGTGGAATGCCTTGTTTAAATATACAATCATTCCTCCGGCTTTTGGATCAGATGCTCCGAGCTCCGCGAAGCATAACCCGCCAAGCAGGGATACGATGCCGCCTATAATCCAGCAAACGAGTGCCCAGCCGAAGCTCATGTTGGTTCTTTGCAATACATAAGAACCAAGATAGAAAATACCGGAACCGATCATAATTCCGCCGATAATGCTGATTCCGCCAAATACGCCTATTTCTCTTTTAAGCTGTACAGGCTCAGAAGATGAGTTGTTTTTATTACTCATTTTTACTCCTCCTTTAAATTATTATTAGATATATCAACTTAAGTTGTACCTATCTTTTTCTGAATATAACCGGCTCGTACATCTGTTCATACCATATGGAGATTGCCGGTACGTCATTCTCGTTAAGCAGCCGGACAGGAACCTTTCTTGTTTCTGTGTCAGCTTTGACGCCTTCCAGCCAGAACTGATTTTCTCCCCAGTGGTGCAGTTTCAGAGATTGGTCTCTATAGCGGACAATATAGCTGTCTTCGGAGGGATTCAGCAATGCAAGTTCTCCGTATCCTTTATCTGCATAAGAGCCCAGCCAGTCACAAATGTTATATTCAAACGGGGAGCCTTTTGTCTCCTTGTCCAGTTTATCTGATGTCATATCCACAAAGCACCAGTTGTATTTACTCGGATCAGGTTTTACGGATTTATCTTGAAATCTGCCGAACCAGTCTTCCTCAGGAAAACCCAGATTATGATCCAGTATTGCATACATCAGCGGGTAGAAAATATCATCTGCCGGTGCATGCAGATTATGCATCAGTACGATCCCGATCCCGTCTTCAGGAAGATAAGCCTGAAGACTGCTGTAACCGTTGATTTTTCCTGAGTGCTTTTGCAGAGGATGACCGCGATATGTACCAGTCTGCCAGCCCAGACCATATCCGTCACATTTACTAACATCATCATCGGGACGCCCTGAATCGTCAAAGTACATGTGCTTTTGATGCATGCGGTTAAAGTTCTCAGTGCTTACCAGCTGGCTTCCGGAGGAATTTTTTCCTCCGTCTATATGAAACCTTATCCACTTCAGCATGTCTTTTATGCTGCTTCCCACTGATGCCGCCGGTCCTGCCATGTCCATCCGCCAGAAAGGAAGCTTGACCACTTTGTCATTAATCATCTGATACGGCTGTGCGTGATTGCTGTCAGAAATGATGTCATCGGCAAGGCAGTGCGTACGCGTCATTCCCAGCGGTTCGAATATGTAATCTTTCATCAGGCTGTTCCAGGATCTTCCTGTTGCCTGTTCAATCACATAACCGGTAAGTGCATAAAACAAATTGCTGTATTGCGCTTTTTCCCGGAATCTTTCATTGGGTTTCAGATATCTGATTCTTTTTGCGACGTCTTCTCTGCCTTTTGGTTCGGGCCATAATATGTCGTATCCTCCCATTCCGGTTCTGTGGCAGAGCATATCCCTCAATGTCATTTTTTCATCTGCTTCTGAATCAAACATACGGAGCTCCGGCGCATATTCTCTTACAGGAACATCTATATCAATTTTCTTTTCATCTGCCAGCATAGCGATTAAAGCAGAATTCATTGATTTCGAACATGATGCGATACCGAATATTGTGTCTTCATTAAAAGAAAGGCCAAGCTCTTTATCTCTGAAGCCTGCGCATAATACCTCATCCGGGAAACCGCGTCTTGTAACTCCGACTGCGATTCCCGGAATATGCCAGTATTCCAGTTCACGATTAAGCACAGTCCGGTCTATTTTACCAAGCAAAGTCATATACATCCTCCTTTTCTCTCCCCTCTTGCTTCAAATAGAATAGCAATAAACATGCCATTTTTGTCAAATACTATAGCAATGTTGAAATTTCAACATTTTCTGACATACTGATTCGGATTTGATTAAAATATTGTCGGACTTTTAAAAAAAATTATTTTAAAAATAAAAAAATTATCCGATCGGATCCATATATCAAAAGAGAAATAAAAAAGAGAGTAAAATAAATTCTTTTACTCTCCAAAACCCTTATTGTTGTTGATTTTATATCTGAGAAGTGCAGGCGAAATCTTCAGCTCTTTTGATGCTTTAGAAAGATTGCCTCCGGTATGCCTCAAGGCTTCGCTTATGAGACGTGATTCTTCATGCTGCAGATATTCTCTGAGATTAAGTCCGCTGGATACAAATTTCTGAAGCTCCGGGCATCGGCTGCCGATGTCAGGATGAAAGAGCGTATTCCCCATCTCAATATATTGCTGAATATCACTTTCGTCAATGGTGTTTTTGTTGCTTATGGCAAAAAAACCTTCCACAACATTTTTAAGTTCCCTGACATTGCCCGGCCAGTCATGTTTCATAAGAAGATTACGAGCCTCGGCAGAGAATCCTTTCACGTCACGGTGATGTTTTTCGTTGAAGACCTTCACATAGTGATCTGCTATTTCCAGTACGTCACTGCCTCTGTCATGAAGCGGCAGCAGATTGAACTGAATGACAGACAGCCTGAAAAACAGATCGGAACGAATTTTTCTGTTTTCAAGGATCTTTTTTGCATCGCTGCCAGAGGCAGCGATTATACGAACATTAACATAGATAACCTGATTGCTGCCTAAGGGCCGAATGGATTTTTCTTCAATGGCCTTTAACAGTTTGGCTTGAATGCTGAGTGGCATGGAATCCATCTCATCAAGAAAAATGGTACCATTATCGGCTAGTTTAAAGAGACCGTCTTTTTTCTCTGCATCAGTAAAGCTGCCTTTCTCGATTCCGAATAGAAGACCTTCCAGAAGATTTTCGGGTAAAGCGCTGCAGTTAACATAGATAAAAGGAGAATTCCTGCGATTACTGCACGCATGGATCACTCGCGCAGCCAACTCCTTACCGGTTCCGGTTTGTCCCATAATCAGTACGGATGAATCTGCATCGGCAATTTTCGAAATTTTTCTTTTCAGCTTCATCATTTCCTGTGAACTGCCGACAAGGGATTCAAGGCTGAAAGTCTCGTCTTTTTCTTTCCTCTGTTTTTCATCTACAGATTTTATGATATCTGCATGTTCATCATAGTTGGCAAGTTCCATAGCGGCAACAGTTTCATCATATCTTTTTATGGTGTATACGTCTTCGTATTGCCTTATTATCCTTCCGTCCAGAGTTTCAAGAATCTGCGAATGATTATGGAAAACCTCGCCATTGTAAATAGCGCGCATGAAGGTGCTGGTTTCCTGATGAACATTGGTATATATCTGGTAGAAGTTTTTCCCTATGCTTTCATCCGGCAGGAAGCCAAAGAAATCAGAATTACAGACTTTGATATATTCAATATTTCCTGCTTTGTTTACTATCGTTATATCTTTAAAATCACTGTTGATCTTCATCGTTCTGCCTCTTATAGGAATCCAGTTTGTACTTCAGAAGCTGCTTTGATATGCCAAGCAGGTCTGCAGTTTCAGATGTATTGCCGTGTTTCATGTTAAATGCTTCCAAAACAATGTTTTTTTCCATATTTGCCATATGCTCTCTGAGTCCATTTTCGCTGATTGTTTTCACGTTATCTGCACGCTCGCATTCCAGAACATAGGACGGGATATCATCCATATCTATTTTGCCGTTTTCAGCAAAAGCAAAAGCACCTTCAATGATATTTCTCAATTCTCTGATATTTCCGGGCCAGCTGTAATTTCTGAATATTCTCATGATATCTTCCGAGGGATATCTGATGTTTGATTGGGTCTTTTCATTAAAATAATCGATAAAATGACGTGTGAGTAAATCAATATCCCCTTCACGCTCTGCCAGATTCGGGAGTCTGATATACACCACAGCCAAACGATAAAGGAGGTCCAGACGCAGTCTTTTGGATCTGATCAATTCAACGATATCTTCATTTACGGCGGCAACAACACGGAAATCAACATAGGTTTCCTTGTCAGAACCTATGCGGCGAATTCGCTTGCTTTCGATTGCTTTAAGCAGCTTTGCCTGCATTTCCGGACTTATGGAATTGATTTCATCCAAAAAAACTGTTCCGCCTTCTGCTTCCTCGAATAGCCCCATACCATCTACTGCGCCTGTAAAGCTTCCTCTTGTAGTGCCGAAAAGTATGCTTTCGAGAAGACTTTCCGGAATGGCACTGCAGTTCTGGGAAAGAAACTTTTTAGCATATCTTCGGCTTGAATTGTGAATCGCCTGTGCCACAAGTTCTTTGCCTGTTCCTGTTTTTCCATAGATCAGGACATTGGCGTTTGAAAGAGCAATATTGCTGATCTCTGATTTTATTTTTATCATCGCAGGATCCTGAGAGATAATGTCATCGAGAATGTATCGTGTCTGATTTTTACGGTAAAGCATATGTTCCGAATGCTGTTCGATTTCGCGCATATTTTCTTTACCGTAATAAAATTTTCCTACTTCTATAGCCCCGACAAGCTCTTCCCCATCATAAACGGGGTAACACGAGCCGGCTTTTGTGAGTCTGATGCCACTGCTGGCAGTAAGAATCTCTTTGAAATTTTCAATTGTCTCGCCTTTTTTACATGATCGGATCAATGGATAGCTTTCCGGAAGATCTCGAAATAAATCCCTTATATTCTTTCCTACGGCACTTTCCATTCCCAGTTGAAAATAGCGATAATTACCGATGTCGTCATATATGATCTGACCGCTGTTATCAACCAGTATAATATCTGTATCATTAGAATTAATCAACATTTCAAGGTCACCTCAAGCTCATTATGCCATAAAATGAAAATACAGTCCAGCTATTTAAACTACACTATGCTCCAGTCGCAGGATCGTGCTGATGCCAGGAAAGCGTTGTTTTTAAATCATGCGGTGTATGCCGTGCCTTATTTTCCCCCGGCTTATACTTGTCAAGTCTAGTGGACACAAAAAACATTTTTTATGATATAGTGTTTTCATTTGTGGACACCAGAGCATTTTTCCTCTGATTTCCGTTTTCGTTTGTGGACATAGAAAGCGTTTTCTATGTTTTTTCATTTATGGAAGTGGACACGATGGATGCAGACTTTCCAATTACTCGTTTTCTTTGTCCTTCCTTCTTCGTCTTTCGACGAACTTCGGTTCCTCTGTCAGATTTCTCTTGGAAAAGGTGTCTTTTCTCTCCAGTTCTCCCCGTTGGTACCGGTGGTAATCGTTATCCGGTATATCATACCCAAGGGCATAGCAGGGCCTCTGTTTATTGTAGAACTTCACATAGTGCTCAATCGTGTCGATGAATTCTTCCCTGCTTCTGCACGTATTGAGTTTGAAGTCGATGAACAGTTCCTCTTTAATCCACCCGTTCAAGGATTCGTTAACCGGATTGTCCGTTGGCTTTCCCGCCCGCGACATGGATCTGGTGATACCGGCAGCACATCTCCTGTCTGTGCATCGGCTCTGGACAATCCTTCCAGACCCTGTGTTTCATATTGCTTCATCCATTTCTTGAACACTCCATCCGATATGCCGTTGGCATCACAGAAATCCGAGAGCTTTGTTTCCGGATTCGATAGATACCTCCTAATCAGAAATTCCTTTTGCAAGGGATCCAAATGCTTTCCCATAGTAGCCTCCTTTCTGGTAGTCGCCGCGCCGAGGGTACCTCTGTGCCCACCGTGGAGCTTTCGGTCGAACCTTTGGTCCTCACAAAAGCTTCACGACAATCTCCACTCCAAGTATACTCTCGGAATCGACATTTTTCTACCGTTCCGTGTCCACTTTTACTTTAGCATCAAGGGAAAAAAGCTCTTTGATGATTTTCGACAAACATGCAAATCTAAAGTACAAATATGGAAGGTTGATTGTATAATCAAGTTGAACAATAAAATAAAAAATCCATAGCCATGCTTCTGTGGTAGAATGTAGGTGCTATATCAACAATCACCAAAGGAGTCATCACTATGGATCATGCACGTTCTACCACAACTGAACACCAAAAAGGGAAACATCTTTCTTGCGCCGAGAGAATTTTGATTCAGCTCCGTTTGAAAGACAACCGGTCCGCTAACAAAATCGCCAAAGAAATCGGCTGCCTCGCTTCCTGCTTTCCTAAATGAATACTCTTGTCCCTTCCCGCACGCTGCGTTTGAGAAGTCCCTCTTCCTCCAAAGCGGAGATGTTGCGGTAAACAGCGCTGATGCTGATCTGATCCGCTGCCAGATCTTCGGCGATCTGCCGCGCGCTTATTTGCTCGTCTGTATGCTCGGAAAGATATTCCAAAAGCCGCTTGCGCTGCCGTGTCAGATATTTTGCCATCCGCTACGCCTCCAATTTGCAATCTGTTCGCAAATTATTATACTGCATGAGATTTCCTTTATCAATATGCGAATTAGTCGCAAATTAAGCGCTGCTATTTTTCTAACAGCCAATCCGGCAGGTATTTGACCTGAATGCCGTCGTAGTTTCCGAGCGTAAGCCTATCGCCGGTCAGGACGATCTTCTCATAGTTATCTCGGATGCGCCGAAGCGGCTTCATCTCTCGTTCAAAGGTCTCTTGTGCTGTCATATCTGCCGTAACCTGAAAATAGGTGTAGGTTCCCTGCTTTTCAGCGACGAAATCCACTTCAGTGCTGCCGATCTTGCCGATCATGACGCGGTATCCGCGCCGCAGAAGTTCAAAGTATGCGATATTTTCCAAAGAAAATCCGAGGTCGTACTGTCTGCGCGGCAAAATATGATTTCGCAGGCCAAGGTCTACGATATACATCTTCCGATTTGCTTTCAACAACTGCTTGCCGACAATATCGAATCGTTCTGCAGGATAGAAGATGAATGATTCCGTTAGCGCCTCTACATAGTCACTGACGGTATTCGGAGAAATCTTTCTTCCGTTTGAAATGAAATAATCCGTGATACTCCGAATCGAAACCGGATTTCCGACAATGCTTGCCAGATACCTTGCGATCGTCTTAAGCAGCAGAATGTCGTTGATTTTTCGTTTATCCGAATCACTTTCTTTTCGAACCTGCCGATCTTCAATGTCCTTGACGATTACTGTATTGTAAATTCCCTCTAAATAGGTTTCCACCTTTTCCGGCGTGCGGTCCATGACAGCGACATACGGCAGTCCGCCATCCCGCATATATTCTGATAATCCCTGCTCTTGCCCGCTTCCGGTAATTTCTAAAAATTCATAAAAAGAAAGCGGCAGCATTTTGATCTCTACATATCGCCCTGTCAGCAGCGTTGCAAGGTCGCCGGAAAGCATGTAGGCATTGGAACCGGTCACGTAAAGGTCCACCTGTGGCTTTACATACAAACTATCTACCACCTTCTCGAAAGCGGAAACCTTCTGAATCTCGTCCAGAAAAATGTAAGTCATCTTCCCTTTGCACAAACGATCTTTAAGATAAGCATACAGCTTTTTGTAGTCCTGCAGTTCTTCATATTCAAGCTCTTCAAAATTGATCGTGACGATTTGTTCGTCAGAAACCCCACTTGCTTTCAGCCATTCCTGATATTGCAAAAGCAGGGTGGACTTCCCGCATCTGCGGATGCCGGTAACAACCTTGATGACCTGCTCATCCTTCCATTGTATCAAGCGTTCTAAATATTCCTTCCGTTCAACCACGCGAATCACCTCCTGTTCCTAATTGTTCCCATTATAGAGTATTCTATGCAAAAAGTCAATTTATGTTCCTATTTCGGAATATAAATTGACTTTTGTTATCAATTGTTCTGTTTTCAGATCGTATGCGGCACATTTTCGATAAAGTCCGCCGCTTCCGCCGCGCCGCCGCAGCTTCTAAAATCGCCTGCGCAGTCCTGCGCGGCTTTTGCGTAAGCCGACGCGCTGAGAATCTCCCGGACTGCGGCCCGGATGCCGACTGTGGAGTCCTCCTGCAGCTCCAGCCCGGCGCCAATCTCCCGGACACGCCTTGCGACCGCCCGCTGCTCGTTGGTTTGCGGGTACAGGACCATCGGCGTTGCCATGTACAGACTCTCCGAAACGCTGTTCATCCCGCAGTGAGTGAGGAAAACATTCGCTTTTGCAAGGACCTCCGGCTGATCAACAGACGCGTAGACGCGCACATGCTCCGGCAGCGTGCCAAAAGCCTCGACGTCAACCGATTTCCCGCAGGAGATCACAACATCCACCGGCTCCTCCCGCAGCGCGTCGATACATTTTTGATAAAAATCCGGTCGCTCATTGATGACCGTACCCAGCGCGATGTACACCAGCGGCCGGTCGTGTTTCTTATCCGGCGCCGTCTTGCAGAAGATTGACGGTCCGACGAACGCATAATGCGTGGAAAAGCTCTCCGCACAAGGCTGAAACTTCCGCGAGGTATAAACAATTGAATCCGTGTCATTATCGCTCTGCACCAACGCGAGCACGCTCTTCTCCGGGTAGCCGTAAGGTTTCAGCTTGTTCAGCTCCCGCTTGATTTTTGGCAGACCCAACACGAGAGCAGCGATTTCCCGCGGGCTGTTTTTCATATACCGCGAGGACTGCTGGTTAAAGGCAAAGGTGCTCGTTGAGACGACCAGCGGGACCTTGTGCTTCCATGCGTTCAGCTTGCCCCAGAAGCAGACGGAATCCGCATAGACCACATCCGGCCGGAAGCTTTCAAACTCCGCATGCAGGAAATCGTTCATCGCAAGCGTGATACGAATGTCCTGAATCGACATCTCGGTCGTCGATACGTTTTTGAGCTTTCGTTCTTCTGCGGTCTGCAGCTTCGGCAGATAGGCGTCGCAGGAAACATAGGCTGCGCCGGTTTGCTCGATTTTTTTTCGAAAATCCTCGAAAGAATAGAACCGGACTTCATCGCCCCGGCGAACAAGCTCCTCTGCGACCGGGAGCATCGGATTGGTATGCCCGTGCGCAGGAATGCAAAATACAGCAATCTTTTTCATCCCTCAGCCCTCCGTTTTCTCAGGCCCCTGTTTTAGGTCTTGTGCAAGCGCATGTGATGTATCTTTCCCAGGGGTTTGCTCCCGGTTTTGTGCAGGCTCCTGCACTGTACCTTTCCCGGGTGCCTGCCCTGCGCCCTGCTCCGCGAAAGCCGCCTGAAACAGTTCTGCAAAAGCCCCTTTAGGCGGGATCGCAATGCCCCGCGCCTCATCACCCAGCAAAAGCAGCGTATCGCCCGGTTTAATACCGAATATGTCTCTCGCCTGCTTGGGGATCACAATCTGACCCTTTTCGCCGACCGTTGCCGTCCATGCGTATTTTCCTTTTGGTCCGTTCATGCAATTACCTTCTTTCCGATTTGTGAAATTGCTGCATCCTTAGCAGTGTTGATATGATTTGTATAACTAATTATACTTTTTATCATCTAAACTGTCAAGACGGACACAAAACCATGACTTTCCATTTCTCAAAAAAATAAACCGTTCGTAGGATGGATCATCCGAATCGAACGGTTACAGCGCTCACTTTACATGTGGATTTGTATACTGCCCATGCCTTTTGGTCCGGTTTCCGTATGGAATGGAAAACTTCGGGCAATGATGCAGACAGGATAAACACATGACGCATCGGTCTTTTACCCAAACCGGTTTTTTATCACGCATCTCGATCGCCGAAACAGGTCAGTTTTTTGCACATAGCCCGCAGCCAACGCAGGAATTCTCGACTTTGAAATGGCTGGTTTTACGCATTGCGTCGTATTCCAGCGCGTAGAACAGCCTTGCTGCAGCTGTGGGTACTTTGCTGCGCATATAGTCGTCGGCAGACTGGCTTTGAATTCTCTCTATCGCAAAATCGATTCCCTGTTCGGCATGTAAATTGATGCGGCGGACTTTGCGCTGCATGATTTCGTTGGCAAAACGTCCAACTTGTCCCGCGCTTGTTCCGTATGTGGCGAGAAACCACAGATAGGACGGGGTATCGTCCAACACAAGCGCATGCAAAAAGTCCCGCACGATGCTTGGCAGTCCCCATGCATAGGTCGGCGTGATGATTCCGACAGTCTCATTATCCGAAGAAAAGCGATACTGCTGTTGTTTTACACATTCGGTGATTGAAATTATTTTTTCTCCGGTCGCTGCCGCATCGTTCCGTTCATCAATGATCGCGATGTTCATAAGTCTTTTTCTTTTACACGCATCTTTTTTAGACATTTGTAAAATTCCTGACTATATGATACGACAAAATCAAGTGCAGAGCAAGTCACAGGATCGATGGTTTATTCAGAATTAGGCAAGAAAAATTGAGCAAGTTCGACTTTTTTCTTGCCTGCTTTCTGTCTTTCTGTTATACTGTGGTCGCAGCGTTTTCCTTACGAAATCCGCGCTGCGCATAAAAAGGGGAGGATTTTATCATGAAAAAATCAATTCGTTTTTTGGACGCCAACATGCTGCGAGCCTTAGCCTGCGCGCTGATGCTCTGCGACCATATGTGGGCGACCATCGTACCGGGCAATGAGTGGATGACCTGGCTGGGCAGGTTGGCGTTTCCGATCTTTGCCTTTCAGATCGCGGAAGGCTTCTTCCATACATCCAACTTCCGCAATTACGCGGTGAGGCTGCTGATCTTCGGACTGGTCTCTGAGATTCCGTTCGATCTGGTCTACGGCTCCACCATACTCTATCCGTATCACCAGAACGTCATGTTTACCCTGCTGTTTGGGCTTCTTGCCATCAAGGCGCTGGATAACGCCAAACAAAAGCATACCGCAAAAGCATGGATCATCGGCGTCCTTTTGGCCGCGCTTTGCTGCCTGGCTGCTGCTGTCACACTTACCGACTACGGCGCGCTCGGCGTTGCGACCGTCGTTATGTTCTACCTGTGCCGTGACTTTCGCTTCTCATGGGCAGTGCAGCTGGTGTTTATGGTTCTCTTCAACCTGATCTTATTTACAGGAGAGTACATTCCGCTGACCATCGGCAGTCACACCTTCGAGCTGCAGACCCAGGGCTTCGCCGTTTTCGCGCTGATTCCGATCTGGCTCTATAACGGCAAAAAAGGCGTTTCAAACAAGGCCCTGCAGTACGGCTTCTACGCCTTCTATCCGGTGCACCTTCTGGTGCTCTATCTGCTGTTTACTTACACGCGGTAAGTATCAAAAATCAAACATATCGTGCAATTTCACTCGTCTGTGGTGAAATTGCACTTTTTTGCTTGACAAACTCGATATTCGAGATATAATGGATGTAACGAAGCTCGATATTCGAGAAAATAAATTTGCGGATCACGCACGCCATGCGAACCCGCTGCGAAGGGAGGTGCCTGCTATGCCGCGTGAAAAATTCAAGACTTTGACCGAGCAGATGTTTTATATTCTCCTGTGTCTGTGTGAGGAACGCTGCGGGATTGAAATTCTGGACTCGGTCAGGGATCTGACCGATGATCGGGTCAAAATCGGCTCCGGTACCCTGTACGATCTATTGGAGCAGTTCACAAAGGAGGGTATGATCTGCGAGACCAAAATTGAGGGGCGGCGGCGCAGCTACCGGATCACCGAAAAGGGGCTCCGCATGCTGGATGCGGAATACCAAAGGCTCAGCCTGCAGGCCGCCGACTACGCTCGTATCTGCAAAGGAGGTACGCCATGGAAATGAGAGAACACAAAAAAGAAACCAAGTGCGGATTTGGCGGCGTATCCATGTACGACCAGCAGGGGATCGAGAAGAAGCTGGCGGACATGGCCCGCAAAGGCTGGCTGATCGAAGAGATGCAAAACGCGTTCTTCTGGAATTACCGTCGTATCGAACCGAAGGAGCTGCGTTTTGCCGCGGTATATGCCGCAATGACTTTTGATGTCGACGCGGACTCGGCTGCCGCGCAAAAAGAAAAAGACGAACTCTGTGCCCGTGACGGCTGGATCGCTGCCGCGAACTGGGGCGGCAATGGCTTCCTGCGCGTCTATTACAACGAACAGCCGGATCCGGTACCGATCGAAACCGACCCCGTCGTCCAGACCGAATCGATCTACGCCGCGATGAAAAAACGCTGGCCGTACTTTTTAGGTACCATTTTATACGCACTGTACTGCATCATTACGGACATAAAAAGTGTGATAACCGGCTACCTCGGCTCAAACGCTCTCCTGTTTTTGGACCTTGCCGTTTGGGGCATTTGGTGCTGCTTCATGCTCTATCATCTCTGGGCTGATAATCGTTGGTATCAAAAGGCATCGATCGCTGCGCAGCAGGGCGTTTTCCTGCCGCTCATCAAAGGGCGGCTACGCGATATCTGGGTAAATTATTTGCTGATCATATTGTTCGTGTTCGCCGCTGTCCTTTCCTTCTTCCTATAGTGCAGCGGAGGGCGGTCTTGCTGCATACAAGCTCGGCACGCATACTGCCCTGAACAGCCGAATCAGACGACCGATAGCCGCACACAAACACGCGGCGGAGCCATTGCAGCAACTTGCAAAAGCTCCGCCGCTTTCAATTCCACTATTGTTTCACTATTTTCTCATGGGTGTTTCTGTTTTACTGCCTGCTGCGGCAGCCGTCTGTGTTTCTGCCCGCTTTTCCTGCCGCTCCCGGCACGTCGTCACGACGGTAAACAGAAGCAGTGCCGCCCAGATGAAGCAAAAGGTGATGAATTGCCCGCGCCCCATTTTTTCGTGCAGGATGATGCTACAGACAATGCCGAAGGTCGGCGACAGGTACTGCAAAAGTCCCATGACGACCATCGGGACCCGCTTCACGCAGCTCGCGTACAGCACGATCGGCAGGGACATGATTGCCCCTGCACCCATGAGAAACATCTGCGTGCCGAAATCCACCGACGCGAGACCGTTTTGTCCGGTACGAAACAGCAGGATCGTCAGCAGGGCGAACGGCGCGACGAGCATCAGATGCACCGCTGTGCAGACGACCGCATCTTTTTTGACACCTTTCATAAACGCGGCATAAATCGAAAAGCAGAACATCAAGCCAACCGAAATCAGCGGCGCATCTCCAAAACCGCTGCCCGAAAGCAGCACACCGGTCAGAATCAGTGCCGCAGCCGCAATAAGCTGCCATGTCAGCCTCTCGTGAAACACGACCACCCCAAGCGCGCAGACCACCAGCGGCGCGACATAATAACCCAGGCTGGTCGCCAGAATGTGTCCGCTCGTGACCGCGAACAAATACAGCGCCAGATCCAAAAAATTAAAGAACGCGCCCGGAATCAGATGCTTCAACATCAGCTCTTTGTCGCGAAAAGTCTCCAAAATTTCTCTGCCGCGTCCGCGCAGCAAAACGACTGTTGTTACCAGCACACAGCCCCAAAAAATGCGGCTCATCAACAAAAACAGGCCGTCGATATCCGGTTTCAAGTGAAAATATAGCGGTTGGAATCCCCAAATCACGTAGCAGGTCAGCATACGCAGATAATCGCCGCTTGCGGTTTTTTCTGTTTTTTCGATTTCGTCCGTTTTCATACCCTAAATTCCCTCAAATTCGTCCTGCTGTTTCTGGCTATTTCCAAAGTTTATCCGGATACTCGCCCTTATCCTTCATCGACTGCAGCGCATTGACAACGCTCTCTTTGTCCTCTTTATAGGTCACGCCGTACCAACGGTCGCGCGAACGCAGTACCTTGACATCGGCCTTGCCCTCGTGAAGTAAGCGATCCACCACGCCGGGCAGGAAATATTCTCCTTTGAGCGGATTTTCCGCGAGGATCTTGTCGAGCACCGCCGGAAAGCCTGCCTCCATTTCGTGCAGCATGGATGTCGGAAAGCCCCAAAAATTCATGGAAACGATCTGTCCGCGTGGGATTTCGCCCAGCACCGCGCCGTCATCGTCCGTATAGACAATCTTTTCTCCCTGCCACCGAATCTTCGTCCGCTCTGTGATTCCGGTCAGCATGCCGCTTGCGTCAGTCTCGCACACGCCGCGGGAAACAAAACCGTTCTCGGTCAAAGTATTCTCAATTTCGTAGCCGACCATACAGTAATGCTGCCGCGCAGGCTGCGCCTGCCTCGTCTGTGCCGCTGCCGCCTCACGCTGCGCATTGGCCGCGGTCTCTGTCTGTTCCTCAGCCTTTGCCAAAAATTCATACATCGTCTGGAACGCGCCCGGTCCGTAGTAGTCGTCCGCGTTGATGACCGCGATCGGACCATCCGCGTGCTTCCGAGCCGCCAGTACCGCATGCGCCGTGCCCCACGGTTTCGTTCGCCCCTCCGGCACTGTGTAGCCCTGCGGCAGATCCGTCAACTCCTGATACGCATAAGCGACATCAATGTACTTCCCTGCTTTTTCGTCGATCAGCACACGAAAATCCTGCTCGTTCTCCCTTTTGATGACAAAAACCACTTTCTGGAACCCCGCCATGACCGCGTCGTAAAGCGAAAAATCCAGAATGATCTCTCCCTTGTCGCTGATCGGTTCGATCTGCTTCAGCCCGCCGAAACGGCTGCCCATGCCCGCCGCCATGATCACCAAGATCGGTTCTTTTTTCATATCCTTCCACTCTCCTCCTGCTGCACGATATTGCACACCGCGGCTGTTGCTGCCGCCTTTTTGCCTTACCTGCAAGTTCCTATCATGTGAAACTATCATACAATAATTCCGATGCCGATGCAAGTCGCAGTGCAAAAAGTCCATCGACCTTCCGAAGAAAACACGCGGGCTCCCACCTTTTCTCTTATTATGTATGATGCAGGAGATATCGCTTGCGATGTTTCCAGAGTAACGACAAAAGCACCTTGCAAAGTGCCTGCCATACATGGCAGGCATGTGTGCAAAGGAATCACAGCTTCCGTTTTGCACGCTTTTTCGCTGCAACTATTTACAGTTGCACTTATAGAATCTTGTATATTTTGCAAATTTGTGATATGCTGTCTGTGTACAATGATTCACACCACCAGAGGTGGCATAGTATAAAATATGCAAGAAAGGAATCTATCGCATCATGTTAAAAACCATGCAGGACGCGGAACGCGACGCGATTTTTGCGGTTGCCGATCTGATGGCCGCCGCCGCGAAAACAGCTCCGAAAGGGAGTGGCAGAGATACGATTGTGACCGCGATCGTATCCGGAGAAACAAAGGATCAATTAAGAGACAAGCTGACCGAGCTCGGCACAAAGTATGAAGAAGCCTTCATGGTGCGGGATGCCGGAAACATCGACAACAGCACCTGTGTCTTGCTGATCGGCTGTACTGACACCTATATGGGACTAAATCACTGCAGTATGTGCGGTTTCGCAAACTGCGGCGAAACAAAGAAGCACGGAAGTCCCTGTATTTTTAATGTCTCAGACCTCGGTATCGCCGTCGGTTCTGCGGTCTGTGTTGCCGCGGATCATCGCATCGATAACCGCGTGATGTACTCCGCAGGCAGGGCCGCGGTAAAACTCGGACTGCTCGGCGACAATGTGAAGCTCTGCTACGCGATTCCGCTCAGCACGACAAATAAGAGCATTTATTTTGACCGCAACCCGGGCGCTGTCCTGCGCTAGACGCCAGGCGCCGGGCACGCTCGTCATGCGGCAGTGATTTTACAGGCCATCACTGACATAAAGAAAGGAGCTACGATTATGACTTACAACTTTGACGAGATCATCGACCGCCGTCATACCAACGCACTGAATACCGATGGTTTTCGCGGCTATATTTTCCACGCGGGTCCGGAAAAAGTATTTCCCTATCAAGACGACGAGTTCATTCGCATGTGGGTAGCAGATATGGAATTCGGTGTAGCACCGGAGATTCTGGACGCGTTGCACAGCCGTATCGATCGTCGCATCTTCGGCTATACCGGCTTGTATGACGATGCATATTACACTGCGTTTTCCAAATGGTGCCAAGATCATTATGACTGGGATTTTCCGCGGGAACAGCTATATGTGACACCGGGCATCATCCCTGCCTTGTACCTGCTGACGGAGATTCTCTGCACGAAGGATGAAAAGGTGCTGCTGAACACGCCTGCCTACGCCAGCTTCCTCCGCGCCGCAGAGCACGCGGGTGTGGGCGCACTGACCTCACCGTTGAAAAAAAACGCAGACGCTACCTTTGAGATGGACTTTGCGGACTTCGAACAGAAGTGCGCAGATCCGGCCTGTAAGCTGGTATTTTGGTGCAATCCGCACAACCCTACCGGACGGATGTGGACGGAAGCGGAATTACGCAAAGCAGCGGCAATTATCAAGAAGTACAACCTATGGGTGATATCCGATGAGATCCACTGTGACCTGATTCGCTGCGGTCGCCGTCATATTCCTATGGCAAAAGTCATGACAGACTATCCAAAGCTCATCACCTGCATGGCACCAAGCAAGACCTTCAACCTAGCTGGTCTTGCCTTTTCCAACATCATCATCCGCAGCAAGGCGCTGCGCAAACGCTTCAAGGAACGGGACATGCTGTCCGGCATGGTCAATCCTTTATCCCTGACAGCGGCAAAAGCTGCCTACGAGCAGGGCGGTGCTTGGCACGAAGCGCTGAAAGCATACCTAGATGAAAACTTCGCCTTCACGAAAACGTTTCTTGCCCGTGAACTGCCTGAGGCAGTCATGTACATTCCGGAAGCTACCTATCTAGCATGGGTGGACATGGGTCGATGCCTGCCGGAGGATACTGATCTGCCGGACTTCTTCGCGAATAAGGCAGGCGTCCTGCTGGAGGGCGGTGACGCTATGTTTGTCGGCAATGCTGCCGGATATATTCGTCTGAATCTTGCGATGCCGCGCAGAACGATCGAAACAGGACTTGTCCGCATGGCAGCTGCGATCCGCGAAGCGCAAAAATGCCGCGCGGAATGATCGAGCTGTGATTGCATCGTTAGGATACAAGGGTTCTCAGATATTCTTCCACATTCTGATACTGAATCCCCTCTATCTCCTTGCTTTCCCCTCGGTAGGGGACGAACTTTTCGGTGATTGGGGCGTAACGATGCGCTGTCTGGGTGCATTTTTGTTCGTCGATCAAAGGACGGGCATGCCCGCCCTGCTTTCCAATCGTCAAAATGTTTTGCGATGATGAACCGCAAAACAGTTTGACAAGATACGATATTACCTTTGGCTCTTTCCATTTATCTCTCTCACTCTGTCCCGATGCCCAGCTCCTGAAACAGTGCTTCGACATCGTCCACATACGGCGCGAGTTCGTCAAAGGCATTGTAAGAGGTATAGAGGGAAAGGATGCGCTCTTTCGGCGCGGAGCCAAAGCTGAGCGTTCCGCTGCGGTCAACCGGCGGCAGCTCCCGATACGGCAGCTGGATCCCCGGCCTGCAGGCATAGACCTCAGCGTTCATGCCATAAGCATAACGCGCGTCACGCATCCATACATACAGATAACCGCGTTGATTCCGGCTAAACAGTGGATAAGAGTACCGCGCTTTAAGATAAGCTCTGGTCATCGTCGATTCCCCGATCCAAGGTGTGACAATCGTCTCTTTCTCTACCTGCGGCACTGCCGTCAGCAGCTTGCCGCCCCGCTCACAGAAGACGCGACCGCCGTATGCCTCGTCCCACTCATGATTGGACAGGAGGCTTGCGCCGTCTGCAATCCACGAATGCGGTTTGACGATTCCCGCATCCAGATACGCATAAAGGAAAAACGCTTTTGCCTCTACACCCGCAGTCTGCACATAGATGATACTGCCCTGCATTTTTGAGGAACGCTCCCCATTCTGCGCCTCATCGTAATCGATGACGCGAACGTTCAGAATTTCGCAGCCTTGCAAATCCGCAAGATCCTCGTCCGCGATCTGGGCGAGTAAATCCGCGCGGAAACCCTTTACTTCCAGACTTTTTCGCAGCGTGCGCATCGCAGACGCATGATTTTTTTCCGCCTGCCCCTGCTGCGCATCCGATTCTCCTGCCGCCTCTGTTTCCGCTTCCGGCGGCAGCGCTGCCTGCGTCTGCGTCTGGCTTACAAGCCCGGCTTCCTGCCAGTCTACCGGTGTATCATGAAACGCGATATTGCAGGCAATCAAGCCAACTATGAAGAACACTGCCAGCCCCACCCACAGGCGTTTTTCGGAGACGCGCACAGGCGCCGCCTCCATCTCGTAGCCGCTGTCCCGGATCGCGTCCGCAAGCTTCAGAATGCTGCGCAGCGTTAAGATAAACAGCACAAGCATCGCGATCGCAAGAACGGTCATGTAATCCTGTCCGATACGGCTGCTAAGCAGCGTCAGCGCGATGACAGCCAGTTTCCAGAGTATGATCGGCAGAGTCGGGTTTGCTGCCTGTTTTGTACCCGCAGCGCTGCCGCGATTTACAGCCTGCATACCCTTCCCCATACAAAAAAGCAATGCAAGCTCTATTCCCGCGCCGGTCCAGTTGTTCCATCCGGCGATTTCAGCATACAGCGGAGACGCGCAGGCGAAGATCACAATACTGTGATACAGCAGAGCGACCAGTGAAAATATCCATGCCGCGCGCATCCAGCGGTTCACGCAGCGCAGCCCGCGCATACCGCTGTAGATCAAAATCGAACCGATCAGCGGCAAGCTCCACGCAAGACCTAAAAAGTGCAACGTAATACTTCCCAGCACCAGACCTGCGATGATTCTCGTGATGAAATCCCGAAACGGCGTGATATCCGCAGCATAGCTCCGCACGCATCCGGCAGCGGCATCCGTATGATGCGCGTCCTTGTCGAACTCCGCACGCAGCAGTGCCTCCAGCATCGCATCATCCGGCATTCTTGCTGTGCTGCATGTCTCGTTCTCGACCGTATCGCGATGATCACACATCGCTTTTTGCGCACTTTCGTCTCTTTTCGTGCCTTTCCTATTCCACATGCGTGCTACCCCCTTTCCGCTGCCGCTCGATGTCCGCGAGCAATTTTTTCTTGATGCGATACAGCTTCCCCTCCGCGGCGCGCAGGCTCATTCCCGTCTCTGCCGCGATCTGTGCCATCGGCTGCATATAGTAATACCGCCGGAGAATCAATTTTTTCTCACCCTCCCGCAGTCTCTGCAGCGCTGCCGCAAGCTCCTGCAGATTTTCCCTGCGAATCAGGAACGCCTCCGGTGCGTCGCGATCCCCTGCTGCATCGCCGCGCCTTTCGAGCAACGCCGCGGTCTCTTCGCTTCCTGCCAAAATCTGATGCTTCCGTTTTTTGATGAAATTCAAGGCGCCGTTGCGCGCGACCCTTGTCAGCCATGCTGTCAGCGACCCCTTGTTTTCATCGTAATACGCGTCGTATTTTTGTATGATGATTTCACTGATCTCACTGAAACAATCCTCTATCAAATTTTCGTCCCCGACGATCGGTCGGATGATATAGCAAAGCAAACCGCGATGTTCGGTCAGGACACGCGATACGTCCGGCTTTGCGCTTCTGCCGCTGTCCGCGTCTGTTCTTTGTGTCCGGTTCTCCCGCATCTGCCGCCCTCCTTTCTATCCCTTTGCTCTATAGTACAAGCAACCTTTTCAAAACCCACGAAAAAAATCCCTCCGCATGCGTGGGCATACGAGGAGAGATTTTTTATTGCATAGGAAATATCGCATAGCGATTTTTCCGGAATCACGACAAAAGCACCTTACGAAGCGGCGCTCATGGGTGAGCGCCATGTGCGCATAGAAATCTCTGATTTCGTTATGCGTACTTTTGTCCCTTTCCGTTTAGCTTTCTGTTTCGTTTCTTTCCGGTCTTCGATATTTTGCGATTGTGCGCAGCAGCTTCTCCTTGTCGAGTGGTTTTGCAAGATGCTCGTTCATGCCGGATTCATAGGCTTTTTGCCTATCCTCTGCAAACGCATTCGCTGTCATCGCAATGATCCCAACCGTTTGCGCATCGGCGCGCGGCAATCTGCGGATCGCAGCAGCAGCTTCATAGCCATCCATCACCGGCATCATAACATCCATCAAAATCACATCAAAGCTGTCACGCGGCGAAGCCGCAAAAATATCCAACGCCTCTTTGCCGTTCCATGCCTTTGTCACGATTGCGCCGCTGTTTTCCAGAAGAAACGCTGCAACCTCCATATTCAGCTCGTTATCCTCTGTAAGCAGGAGCCGCATCCCGGACAGGCTGATCGCTGCCTGTGCTTCCTGCGGCTCCGCCGCTTGCGGTGCGTCACAGATCCGAAATGGGAGCGTGATATAGAACGTCGTGCCTACGCCCTGTTTACTGTCAAAGCAGATCGTGCCGCCCATGGCGTCTACGAGACTTTTGCTGATCGACATTCCGAGCCCTGTTCCGCCGTAGGAAGAGCGCGCATGGATTTTCTCCTGTGCGAACGGTTCAAAGATGTGCTTTTGGAACTCCTCACTCATGCCGATGCCGGTATCCGCACACTGAAATTCGATCCATGCAGTCTGCCCCTCACAGCGGATTTCCCTGCACTTGACCCAAATTTCTCCGTTTTCCCGATTATATTTCGCTGCATTGCTCAAAATATTCATCAACAGGCGCTTGAGATGCAGCGGACTTCCAACCAGTTCCGGATGCGAAAGCTCCGGCGTTTCTTTATGAAGTACGATGTTGTGCTCTGCCGCACTGCGATAAAAGCTGTCTGCTACCTCGTCTATCAATTCGGGGAGCGCAAAAGGAACCTCCTCCAAAAAAACCTCGCCGGACTCCATTTTTCCCATATCCAGCACCTCATTCACCAGATCCAGCAGGAGCTTGCCGGAATTATGAATCTTGCGGCGGCATTCTGCCTGCTTCTGCATATCCTGCGCGTAATGATCACCGATTTCCACGAGTCCCAAAATCCCGTTGATCGGTGTACGGATATCGTGGCTCATGCGCTGCAGGAATATGGTCTTGGATCTGTTTGCGTGCTCTGCCTTTTCCGCTTCTTCGATGAGCTTTTCCTGGTATATTTTTTCCTGCTCCATCTGTTCTTTTTGATATCGCTGTACATATTTCCAATGAATCAGCTGGGCAAGCAGGATCAAGATCGCATAAAGGGTCAAGGCAATCAGCACATTGCGCGGCGTGACCTGAAACACCTCACTCTCCGGCATGTAGGCATACACATAATAATCTCTTCCGCGCGCAAGCATCCCGTAATAATAACGCCAGTTCTTCATCTCCGGCTTTACCATGCACAGCTTCTCCTCGCCGGAATCCGCGATCCCTTTTAAGACGCCCACCTCCATCACGTTTTGACCGACCAGCGTGTCATCATTGGAGGCTGCGATGATATTTCCTTTGGCAATCGCAACAATGCCGTCACTGCTCAGATTGTAGCCCTCCAAAATGCCTTGAAATGACAAGGTATAGGCATCGATATACTGTTTCGGTGTGTGATAATAAGCGACAACCAGCCCCGGGTAATCCTTAAGTCCTGTCGCAGCCAGATCCAGATAGGAGCCGTCCGGCATATTGATGCGCACAGCATAAATCTTTTCCGGATGCGCGGCAACATTCAAAATGCTCTCTTGCTGCAGAAATTCTTCCATTTCTGCCACATTCAAGTCTCCGCTCTTCGCCTCTACCCTGCCGTCCGGCGTCAAGTATAGAATCCCCGTCAGATAGAGTGCGTCGGCATATTGCGCCAGCAGCGCATCATGCGGCATTTGACGATCGTGGGAGAGATTCCGGTCAATCTGCTGCACGCTCTCCATGATCCGCATAAGGCTCCGCGTTTCCGAAGCAACATTGGTAATATTATAGGTTACGCACTGATTACTGACATATTTGACGATATCGGAGAGATGTTTTTTTGCATTATCCATATCCGTTTTGGCGGAAGCCGAAACCACTGCAATGCAACACAATAGTCCAATGAGCAGTGTGACCGTCCGAAGGGAAAGCAGCTCTAATGACCGTTTTTTATCTTTCATCCTCGTACACCTCCAGATATTTTTGCGATATTTGCAGATAAGGACGCAGCAATGCTTCGCTTGTTCCGTCCTCGTACATTTCCCGCAGGGTTTCATCGAGGCGCTGTGCCAGACCCCTTGTATCATGCAGTGAAAAGGCAACGCCCAGACCTATACTCTTTAATGGTTTGTCGAGAATGCGAATTTCTCCTTCCATGTCGTAATCCCGGATATATTTCAAAATCGATATTTCCTGTGATACAAGCGCGTCCGCATAGCCCTTGCGCAGAAAGGAGTAAATCAGCTCCCGGTTTTGCATACTGAAAATCGCTTTGAACTGCGGCAGATGATTGTCCTCTGCGTAAAGCAAAATTTCCTCCATCTTTGTTCCTGCCTGCACAGCGATGCTTTTGCCCTCCAGCTCCTCAACGGTTGTAATACTGCTGCTCCGGTTCACTGCGACCCTGACAAACGTATCCATATACGGACCTGCCCATTGATATTCTTTTTCGCGTCCATCCATGCCGAAGCAGCACCAAATGCAGTCAATTTCTCCCGTTTCCAGCAGCTCATCCCTTTTCCCCCAGTCAATGAACTGGAAACGGACGCGATAGCCCATGCGCTCGAATGCCTCCTTTGCCAGACTGATATCGGTCCCTGCCGCTTCTCCGTCTGTCCCGATATAACAAAAAGGAGAATAATCATTGCAGCCGACTACGATCTCCGGCAGCAGCTCCTTCTGTACATCTTCTTCTGCCGCTTTTTCGCCGCAGCTGCAAAAAATCAAAAGCACCATGCACAGCAGCACTGCGATTGCAATGTACTTTTGATTTCCCGCCCCATTTTTTCCTCGTCTGCTTCTTCTCATTTTGCCCTTTCCCTGCTATTTCCCGGCACGCCGCATCTTTGCAAATCTTTTTTTCTCATTATACACTTTTCATATGGAAAAATCCATACCGATTTGGTACAATGGTTCTGTTCCATGAAAACAGGTGCAAGTGTCAGCAGCGCCGCGCGGCGGCTGGACGCATGTCCCCGGCAAAGTTCATGATTCTATTTTCATTTTGGAGGAAACGATTTTGAAATTATTTGATAATATATCCGGTCTTTCCATCATCGGCGGCGGTATGGCAAAGCTGGGACCGAACAAAAAAGCCATCGAAAAGGCGAGAGCCGAGGGTGATGTCAAGACAGAGCAGGCGGAGATTCTAAAAGCCTGCCAGATCTGGTCCAACCATATCGTCGAACGCATGCAGGTCGATATCCGCGTCATCCACGAGGAAAATCTCCCCAAGCATGGTCCGGTCGTTTTCATCGCCAATCATCAGTCCTACGCGGACATTCTGACTTTTTTGTATATCGTAAAAAATCATCAGGTCGCGTTCATCGCCAAGGATGCGCTCGAAAAGATTCCGTTTTTCGGCAAATGGGTCGAACGCATCCGCGGCATCTATATCCACCGCGGCGATGCGCGCGCATCACTTGCGACGATCAACGAGGGCGTGGAATATCTGAAACAGGGATTTTCTCTGGTCATCTTCCCGGAGGGAACCCGCAGCCGCTCTTCGGATATGGGCGAGTTCAAGCATGGCAGCTTCAAGCTGGCGACCAAAGCCAAGGTGCCGATCGTTCCGGTCACCTTAAACGGCGGCTACCACACCTTTGAGGATCATGGCGCCGTCACCAAGGGGCAGCATATCGACGTGCTGGTACACCCGCCGATCGAGACCAAGGATATGTCGCGTCAGGAACTGGCAGAACTACCTGCGCAGGTGGAAGGCATCATCCGCACAGGTCTCGCAGAGCTGGTGCAGCAATCGGGGGAAGAAGAGAAATAAGGATTAGAACGTAAGCGTCTACTTTTCTTGACTGGTGCAACATGCCGACGATTGCGCGCCAATCGTCGGATTATTTTTTCGCCAATCGTCGGAAAAATTTCTCGCCATTCGTCGGAAAAATCTTGTTTCATTTGTCTCGATGGGGTATACGAAAGAGCGTATCGGTGTCAAGATGGTGTCCGCGTTGTCCCCATCGGTTGCCTCAAAAATTAAATCTTTCTCAGATTCTTTCCCGGCGGCAGTGTAACTGCCGCCGTTTTACTCAAAAGGCTTGCCCGCCTTATACTTTCTGCGTCTTTACGCTGCTGTACTGTCCGTAGATTTTCTTTCCGTTTACGGTCTTATACGCGCGGACTTTCACATAATAGGTCTTGCCTTTTTTGAGTCCGGTTACAGTCTTTGACAGTCTCTTACCGCTGACGGTGGTTTTGACCACATTCTTGCTAAACTTCTTATCGGTCGCGCAGACGATCTGATAGCCGCTGACCGCAGCCCTCTTGCCGCTTAGCTTCGTCACATAATCGGTATTGATGGCAGCTTTCTTCCAAGTCACTTTCAGCTTGCCGCTTCCGCTCTTAGCCGTCTTGCTCAATGTCGTCTTGGCGGGAACATCCTGATAGAAGAATGCCAGCGCGTAGTACGCCTGCTCGGTTGCCATCTGGTCGACCACCGGCTGAAAGCCGCCGCTTGCCTTGTTCACATGGCGGAAGCCTCCGGTCTTTTCATCGTGGAAGGTCAAAAGGGCATCCACAATGCTCTTGCCATTTTTCACAAAGCGCTTGTCCGTATTCGGGTTCACCCCGCAGGCAAGCAGTCCGCAGATAGCCTGTGCGCAGCTTTCGGAGTTATCAGTGCCCCAGAACGTAAAGCCTCCGGTTTTATTCTGCTGCTCAAACAAGTAGGAAATCGCGCGGTCGAGGGCTTTCTTTACCTTCGCCTGTTTGCTGTACGGTGCAAGGGCGATCATGCCCATTGCGGTCATATCCACACTGGAAACAGCGTTGTAGCCGCTCTTTTCTTCGGCTTTGGTCAGAATATTCCAGCCGCCGTCCTCGTACTGGTTTGCCAGCAGGTAGTCCACCATGCGCTGGCGGGAGTTCTGCCGATCGGTTTCTTTCGGCGTCAGCGTGCCGTAGCGATAGCTTTCTGTCAGCTTTGGCATTTCGTAGTTTCCGCTGTCAAGGGCGATCAGCGCCCACATTACGCTGTTCATCCCCAGCCACTTCACATTAACAAAATCCGCAAGCGGCTCAACGATGTTATATCCTGCGATATTCGTTGCATCGGCTCCCGCAGAGGTCACGCCGATGATCACACGGGAATACTGCGTGAACGCTTTGGCATGCAGAATGCCGTCTTTTTCTTTCAGCTCTTTTTCAACATTGGCAAGGTAGGTATCCCGGTAGCTGTCGCTCATGTCATAACCTGCATGGCTCAAGCCGTACAGGACCCATTCGCCGCCCAGCGTGCCGACGGTCGGCTCTTTGACGGTGGTATAGATATAGTCTCCGCAAGCTTCAAAGATCGCTTTGGTTTTGTCATAAGACGCCGCCTGTGCAAAACCTGCAGAGCCGAAGATCATCGTAAATCCGACTGCAAAGCTCAGCAGCAGGCTGAGGCATGTTCTCTTTGTTTTGTTCATATGCGTTTACTCCTTTTAGATACACGAAAACCCATCGGGGAGTTTTCCCGATGAGCCTTCGCGTGTTTACATACAAAACGTTTTAAAAGCAAATTTTACTCCATCCCGCACATTTCAGAATGCGCCGGAAAAATCGTTTGTGGCTAGGCGGCAAGGCGTCGAGGAACGGAGTGTACATGAAGTACATGAGTACCGCAGAACACCGCAGCCAACAACGCCACAGGCGATTTTAACAAGCATTCTATTTACTCCATGTTCTGGTTGCATACTTACACTGCTTGAGTGCAGTCTTTGCAACGAGTTTGCCGTTTTCGTCGTAAGCTCTTACCTGCACTTTATAGAGGTATTTCGTGCCTTTCTTGCCGCTGGTGTTGGTGTAAGAAGCAGTCTTTTTCGTGACGGCTGCCTTGTAGCCTGCGGCTTTTTTGGTCGAGCGATAGAAGCGGTATTTTACGGTATAGCCCGCGTCTTTCAGCTCTTGGATCATCGCCTTGTCCTGCTTGTCGAGTCTGACGGTGACTTTAACGTTCTTCTTCGCAGTTTTCGCGGAACGTGCCACCGGTGTCAGTTTCGCGGTCAGTGCCTTTACGTCTGTCTGCGGTTCTTCCGCCACATCCAGTCCCAGTTCATCCGCGTCGACGAGCGCAAAGGTCGAGAAATGCGGCGTGGTAAATTCGTAGTATTTTTTGCCGCCGATGGTCAGAACCTTGCCTGCCAGCTGTTCAATCTTGCCGTCATCTGCGATGTGAATCGCTGCGACCTTCTTGTCGAGCAGTTTGGAAACGATTTCCGCAACCACTTTGACCTTGCCCTTGTTGAAGTCAGAGATGACCTTGTCGCCGGATTTGATCGTCAGCTTGAGCAAATGACCGTTTGCGCCTGCTGCCTTCTTCTGTGCCTCGGTCGGCTTCGCTACTTTAGTGACTTCGAGCATGATGGTCGCGCCCTTCGCCTCAGCGAGTACGGTCTTGATCGTCTCCTGATCGAGCGTTACCTTACCGTTTTCGGTGTTCACCGTCAAATCGGCGTTGGTTTTGTCAGCTACATTCTTTACAAACTTCACATCGAGTTCCATCTGTACGCTGTCCGCGCCCTTGGTATTCGCTGCAGATACTTCGAGAATGATCTCCGTAGACTTCTTCTCCGCAGCCTGCTTGAGGATTTCGCCCTGATGTTCGGTCGCGACCTTGACTTCTGCGACAGTCTCTTTCGTACCGTCAGCGTTCTTTTTCTCCGTGACCTTGACTTCGGTCGGCGCCTTCGTCGTCGCCGAACCCGCAGTGCCGGAGGTCGTTACATCCTTGACCTCTTCCCCAGCTGCGCCGCCTGCCGGAGTATTCCACTTCTCGGAGCCTTCCTCCTTGGTGTAATCGTCAGTGTAGTGGAATACAACTGTGTCACCATTGTTTAAGAACTTGGATGCCACACCGACCTCCGGATGCGTACCGTTGACCGTGTACATCCAGCCGGAGTTCTTGCCGTTGTCAAACTCGCCGAGTTCTGTACCGTTGTAGGTCACAGAATAGACATAGATTCCGTATTGCGTTCCCTTTGCATTGAACCGAACATTGTTGTTGTCCTTCTGCACCTGCTGCATCAAATCCCAGACAGTCGCATTCAAAGGTACTTCATATGTCTTTGTATCAAGCCATGTCTCCAGTTTGTTCAAAGCTAAGCCATGCGGACCGCCTTTCTGATCTGCTTCGTCATGCACGCTGTCGCCAAGCAGGGTAAAGCTGACATGCAGCGTTTCTGTTTTGCCCGGTTCTGTTGTCGCTGCCTGCTTTTTAACCGCAACCTGAATCGTTGTCTGTGCATAACCATAGGACAGAATTACTGTCTGGATTGCATGGCTGTTTTTATCATAGCCTGTTGCTTTCACTTGATCTGCACCTGTACCAAATGTCGGGTTAGTCGTCCTCCCGTCTGTCCATTTTGCAGTAAAGGTCAGACCGGATAAGTCAAGCTCGTTGCCAACATAATGCTCTTTTACCGTACCCTTGACGGCAAGCTCATAGCAAATCGCTTCTGTCGGAACCGTCTCTACCGCCCCTGCAAGTCTGCTGGCGTCTGCGCCGAGCGGATCATCCGTCCGGTTGTGTCCTGCCTTCCACTGGCATCCCTCTACGGTCGGGCAGTCACGCACGCCAAACTCTGTATTGATATAGGTTGTGCCGCTTGCCTGCGTCGGCTTTTTTACATTGGTATCTACATATTTTACAGCGCCGATGCCCTTCGTCGCACCGCAGTCTGTCTTATAGAAGTTGCCTGCGATATTGTCATATTTGTTCAAGCTGTCGTAAAAGCCGATGATACCGCCGACATTTGTCGTCCCTTTGATCTTTCCGCTAAAGGAATTTCCTGCAAAGGAATAGATTACATTATCCCAAACCTGTGCAACATAGAGGTCGCTACCGAGGATGCCGCCGACATTCTTATTCCCGTTTACTGTTGCACCTTCGCCAACTGTGTTGCCAAGAATATTGATCCGCTGCCCATTCGGTGCGGATGCAGTCTGCACATTATTTGTCATATATCCGCTGCCGACAATGCCGCCGACGTTTTCTTCCCCGATGACGCTGCCATAAAAGCCGCAGTTCTTGACTGTGCAGGTCTTCAATGCGTTATCTCTGGTACCGATGATGCCGCCGACAATATTTTTACCTTTTACCGTTCCGTTGTTCTTGCAGTTTTCAATCGTTCCCTGCATACGACCTGCAAAGCCGCCGATCATGTTTTGATCTCCGTCACAGCCGATTACCGCACCCGCCTCGATGGTGCAGTTTTTAATGCTTGCAACAAAGTCTGCGCTGACTCCTGCGTATGGATTTTCAGTCATATTTGCGCCAAGCAAACCGGACTTTACAATCTTCGTTCCGGATTTGATGGTTACATTCTCAATTGTGATCGCGGTACCGGAAAGTCCAACGCCCTCAAAATTGTTGACAAGTCCGTAGCCATCGATTCTTTCCCCTGCAAGGTTCAGATTCTTTACCGTCGCGCCTTTTACATAACCCAGCAGCGGCAGACCACCGTTCGGGACCGTCAGTGTATAATTACCTGTGTTGTCCTCCTTTGCGCCGTCAATCGTTCCTGAGAAAGCATAGAGATTTTTGCCCGCCTCAATGCCCGTATTCGAATTGATCTTGCAGCCTATCGGGGTCCAATCCGCAGGCAAAATAATATCAGCCGTGAGCTTGAAATATTTACCTGAAAACGATATGCCCGAGTTTACAAGTCCAGCTAATTCAGACATATTCTCAGGTGTTGCGAGCTGATAAGGGTCAACCTGCGTGCCGCTGCCTCCGCTGAATTTAGCCTGTAAGTCGCCTACCTTAACTACTGCCTCATCAGATTTTGTCACTGTAGTCTTTCCGTCCTTGACAGTCACAACTTCACAATAGTAATTCGTAGTGCCTTTCGCGCTGCTGTCTACCTTGTACCGCGCATCTTCGGAAAGGTTTGAAACCTTCTTTGTTTCGTTATCTGTTTTTTTGAACCATCTGTAGTAATACTGCGTTCCCGCTTCTTCATTAACAACCACCGAAAGGTATTTTGTCTGCCCCAGTCCAATGTTTACACTTGCTTCAGGCTGCTCAGCAATTGTAGCGCTCACCCCGGCTTTGTCGTCATAATTATATACCACAACGGTACCTTTGTCTGCCAGCTTCGTTCTCACTTTCTCCGTCGCAGCCGCTTCCCATTGTTCCTCGCTGCCTCGGAAGCAAATCAGCTTCGGTGTCACACTTGTTTCTGCATAGCTTGTTAAGCAGGTAGGCAGCACGAGCTGATCGAGTGCAGTACAGCCTTCAAATGCCCAATTTACAATCTTTTTCACGCCTTTCAGTTCAACATACCGCAAACTCGAGCAGTTAAATAATATATTGTTATATGCTGTTTCTATCGTTTCCGGCAGAATCAGCTCCTCTAGTGCACTGCATTTACTAAACGCATTTTCCTTTATTGTCTTAACTGTATTCAAAACATCCAATTTACCTGCCTTTGATGGAAGGCATCGTACCAGTGTTTCTCCATCTTTAGAGTAAAAAATACCATCTTCATACTTTACAGTACTCTTATCATTACTTATCTCTATTTTTGTTAATGCAAGGCAACCATCGATATATGCTTCCGGCAGCTCTGTCTCAGTCACTACATTGTTGAGAACCAATGTTTCCAAATTTGTGCAGCCCTTAAATGTATTTCTTCCAATCGATGTAACATTGCTCGGTATCGTAACGCTTTTCAATCCGATACAATCTTCAAATGCGTTGCGCCATATAGACGTTAAAGATTCCGGCAGTTGTACAGCTGTTAATGCAGAACAACCATAAAAGGACTTAACACCAATTTGGGTAACGCTTGACCCCAAAACTACATCTTTTAAAGAAAAGCAAGAGTTAAAGGCATTTGATGCTACATTGGTCACACCCTCCCCAATCACAATTTTTGTAATCTTGTTGACATGAGATAGCCAAGGTCTATCGTCTGCATTCCAGTAGTCTGCCATCGCACCCGTGCCGCTGATAGTCAGCGTGCCGTCTGTGCTAAGTTGCCATTTAACGCTCTCAGCACTGCTGCCTTCGGATTCTGTGTCGCCGCAATTGCCGCTTGCAATATTGCCTGCACTGCTTTCATTGTCACCAGTTTCTGTGCCATCTGCCCACGCCATACCCGGCATCATGGTAAACACCATCATCACTGCCATGAGCACGACGAGTGCTTTTTTGAAATAGTTTGTTTGTGTGTTCATTCGTATTTCTTCTCCTCCTTGGTTTTAATTTTCTTTACTTCGTGCGGCTGATCGCGCTTTGCGCCTGCCGCACCTGTGATCTATCTAATCCTGCCGTTCTGTCAAATGTCCTCCTTTCGCGTCTGTCGGCAGGGTAGTTTAGTAAATACTTACTCAGCGGCAGCGCTTTCCTGCTGCTCGCGAAGCTGCCTGCGGTACTCCTTGTGACGGGCGCGTTTTTCCTTGCGCCTTTCCTTTTTCTCCTGATAATGCTCTCCTATCGGCCGGGTACCGGCGCGCTCGAGCATGCGGTTCCAAGGGCCAAACCGCGC
>ERZ856578.2166-NODE-2166-length-33539-cov-61.119837_pt1 | contig 33539 bp, 29 predicted proteins | sample MGYA00514384_ERZ856578 | MGnify/ENA primary metagenome ERZ856578 (study PRJEB29103, sample SAMN06111958) | human gut metagenome | biome: human gut; feature: ankylosing spondylitis patient; material: healthy_person | host: Homo sapiens | place: China:Hangzhou... | reverse complement strand
CCATCAAAGTATCGGAACCTCCGCCCATGAAGTCGGTTACACTTGCATTTTTGCTGTTGACAACAGGAATTGGTGCAACAGCGAAGTTATCCGGTTTCTCGGCATCGGTAACGATGGAACCACCCATCCAGCTTCCGGTGAAGTACATTGGAACCTGTTCTGCATAGAAAGAAGCACTTGCTTCATCATTGGAAAGACCGGTTGCGCCGTCGATGAAAGCGCCCATATCAACCAATTCTTTGATGCAGTTAGCAGCTTTTACAAAGTCCGGATCGTTGTAGGACTGACCCTGTTTTGTCAAAGCCTTGGTGACTTTGTCTGCTCCGGCAGATTTAAGTGCTAATCCGTCATGAAGCATAGCAAGTACCCAAGTGTCTTTTACACTGGTTCCAATCGGTTTAATGCCTGCATCAATGAATTTCTTGCAGACAGCTTTGAAATCATCCCATGTAGCTGGTACTTCGACACCTTGTTTTTTGAACATTTCTTTGTTGTACCACATTACGGATACCGGTGTACAAGTTACGGAACCATACAATTTGCCATCGTAGATATCGTTGGCAAGAGCGGTTTTACTGATTTCCTTTTCGTAATTTTTGTAATAATCATCCAGGCACATTACTTTTCCGGAAGATACGAAAGATTCAGAAAATCCACCCGACCAGGTAAAGAAAATGTCAGGAAGTTCATTGGCAGCGACGGCCGCTTTGATCTTCGTTTTATAGGATTCATTTTCAAATGTTTCCATATTAATCTTTACACCGGGATGATTTTTCTCAAACTCCTTGATTGCCTGAAGATACGGTTTGTGGAAAGAGTCGCTTTCTGTGGCGATCGTCCACATGGTCAGGGTTGTCTCAGCCCCTGATGAGCTGTCTTTCTCTGAACTGCTGCCACAGCCGGTCAACGCGGACATAGCCATAATGACAGATAAAGCTAGAGGAAGAATTCGTTTTTTAAGTAACATAAAAAACCCTCCTTGTTCAAATAATGATATAGCCATTATAAGGAAAATGCAATCGAATTTGAACGGATTAATTTTACTTTAAGGGGTAAAATTTTTACTTTTGTAAAAAAATCCCCTGCCGCATTGCATGTAATACAGCAGAGGATTTTTGCGGTAACCATTCGGTTACTTCCTATCAGCCCATTGATTTTGCAGCGTTGATAAATTCAACGAGATTGAGCGTCTTCTGAATGCCAAAATAGGTATTGTAGTCATTGTAGAATAACGTTACTTTATCCTGAACATTATAGGCTTTTAACATTCCGTAGGCGAGTTCAAAGGCTTTCTTTACATAACTTGGTGAATCGCCGCTGTTTTTGTAAATGTTTGTCCAGGTTCGCGCAAAACTCTGGCGGTGCAGGTATTCATTTACGACATCCCACGCATAAACGATACTTCCGGCAGAACCGGTAAGTTCTTTTTCTTTGTCCATGACATGGAAAATACTGATAAAGAGGCGCCCCTTTTTCCTGCCTCATTTTATACTTTTCAAGCCATGTTTTTTTCGAGAGGGCAAACACTGTCGTTTTTTCTTTTTCCGCATCCACAAATTCATCAACCCGTTGACATCCATACGCCTGCGCCGTCTGCATCGATGGGAGATTTGTGCTTTTCATATAAGAATAAATCGTCTGAAACGGTGTATGTGTAAAAGTCCAGTCTCTTACGACAATTGCTGCTTCTTTTGCATATCCTTTTCTCTGATATGTTTTTTGAATATGGTAACCAATTTCCGGCTTAATCGTATTTCCAATCGGTTGCAGTGTGAGCCCGCAGTCACCAACCATTTTTCCATTTTCTTTTAGGCACACAGCCCACAATCCGAAACCAAAAATCTGGTACCGTTCCTGATTTTTTTCAATCCATCCACGGACTCTTTTTTCATCAAAAGTATACGGATAATGCTGCATAATATCCGAATCTGCAAGCACACAATATAAGTCATCAAAATCTTCTTCGTTCATCTCACGAAGAATTAAACGCTCCGTCTCAATTTGCATAATACACCCTCCATTATTTCAGCTCATATTTCCAGACACCATCTTCTCTGCGGTAATGAAATTCATTGATATCTTCTTCCAAAAATACGCGAAGCATATCGTCCATTCCGTTTGCAAGTTTTCCCTTTTTCATCTCTTCTAACGGCATCCACTTTACTTCCCCTTCATGCGAGGATTTGAGTTCACCGCTAAATTGATTCGACTTATAAAAAACAACAAGATACCTTGAGCCGTCATCCCGCAGCCAGTCTTTTGTGCCACAGATTCTCGGCTTTTCTATCGTGAGTCCGGTCTCTTCATATACCTCACGAATAACTGAATCTACAAAAGATTCGCCCTTCTCAATATGTCCGCCCGGAAATGTAAGTCCTGACCACTTTTTATCCACTTTGTCCTGAACCAAAACATTTCCCGCATCATCGTAAACCATACACATATTCGTTAATGTTACTGTCTCCGTCCTCATCACTTTCTCCTCTCCTTTATTGTGCTAATCGTAAAATCCATTTCTATGGCAGACTTCATGAATTGTTTCCGCAAATATCGACCTAGATTTCTTGTCACTGTCCGTATTATAATTCTTCTTATCCAAATATATCTCTCTAACTTCCTGCCATAATTGATTATCTTTACAAAATTTTATCTTTTCAGGAAGATAATAAAATCCTTTTGTTTGTTCTTCCCACGTATAATTTTTTCTTTGCTTATTGAAACGTATGTACTTCTGCCGATTGTTACCATAATCATTCACAACTGCAAAGTCACAACTATGACGAATCCTAGAATTTTTTCTATCTTTCACTTTAATTGTAAAAACTCTAGTGCTATCCTCGCAGGAATCATATCCATACTTCCACGCATGATTGTTGAATGCACGCACAAGTATCTTTTTAATGTCTTTTGCCTCGAACTCCTCGTCATCGTCATTTACCCTGATATTTACATCAAAGTCAAAACCAACATTACTCTTTACATCCCACGTTACCATGTTTCTTTTTACACTCCCAACAAATTCATACTGAAAGGTAAAATTATCTCGAACTTCATCCTGTACCTTGTGTATTAGTTCCATAAGCTGTTTTTTTGCCGGTTTAAGCTCTTTTTTTGCTACATACTGAAAATGATACATATTTTTCCTCCTTTTATCCCCATACCTTCCCATTTAACATCTTTGCTAAATCATTATAACATATCAGAAAGATTTTTGTTTGTCAAGTCCTCTTTGTTTTATCTAGCTTTGAAAAGTATCTTATTTTACCGGTGCCGTATATCTGCATTTCGGGTAATTACTGCATCCATAAAACTTGCCATATTTGCCATTGCGTAAGACTAAAGCGCCCGCACATTTCGGGCACATTCCTGATTTCTCTTTCTGCTTCTTAACATATTTTGCTTCTTTTATTTCATTCACGTGTTTACGCGCATCCGTCCTGGTACTCATATAATTTGTAAGTATTGCCAGAATCTTATCCATATCCTCTCTCGAAAGAACCGATTGGACAGAAAGTTTTTTGACCGTCTTTGTAACTGCTCCCCACTTCACAACCTGCGATTTTGTTGTCTTTATTTTTAGCACAGCATCCCCGGGAAAAGTCACAATTGAGAAAACCGGAATATTTTCATAACCATGACTTTGAAGCAGGGCATTTAACGCCTTTACATGCGCATAATTCTGATATATGGGATTCATAAATGAATATTTGTGACCGTAAATGTTTTGTGTCCACTTTGCCGAAGACTCCGAACCATAAATCTGTCCTTTATAATTCTTGGTTTCAATTGAAAATATACCGTAAATTGAAACAACCACATGATCAATCTGCGTTGTACGTGTATTTCCACCCTCTGCACTCAACAAAACATCATTAACTACCTGATACTTATTTTTGTCCAACTTTTTCAACAACATACTTACCGTTGCTTCACCCATTTTTCCTTTTATCCTCGGCTTAATAATGGTTACTAACGCAGAAAGCACCATTAATGCAATTATCCATATATATATTTTCTCCATATACTATTCCCCCTCACTTATATTTTCATTCCAATTTTTCACTCCACTCATTTTCCTTAAAACCAACAAGAATTGCTTCATCCCCAATAACCAGCGGACGTTTGACAAGCATTCCATTGGTTGCCAGCAATTGAAGCTGTTTATCTTCGCTCATTGTCGGAAGTTTATCCTTCAACTTCATCTCCTTGTACAACAATCCGCTTGTGTTAAAGAATTTTTTTAGAGGAAGCCCACTTTTAGAAACCCATTCTTTTAATTCATCATACGATGGTTTTTCCTCTACAATATGACGCTCTGTGTAATTTAAATGATGCTCGTCCAACCACTTTTTTGCCTTTTTGCAGGTTGAGCATTTGGGATAACATATGAATAACATAGATTCACCTTCCTTGTATTATTTTGTCCGTACCCTTATATCTTGCACTTTAACAGCGCTTAGCCGACATTTTATCACAACACTGCAATAATCATATCACCAAAATATGGTTTTCGCAACATCCTGCGTTGAGCTTTGCACCAAAACCATCTGCCCTTCTTTTCAATTTCAACGTACAAAAATTTCCGGCACATATATCCATGTACCGGAAATCTTTTTCATCGTCTGTTTTTAATTCTATTATTTACCTACATGAAATGCATCCATACCCGGGTACACTGCACTGGCACCTAATTCTTCTTCAATGCGGAGAAGCTGGTTGTATTTTGCAACGCGCTCGGATCTCGAAGGAGCACCTGTCTTAATCTGGCATGTATTCAGCGCTACCGCAAGGTCTGCAATAGTTGTGTCCGCTGTCTCACCGGAGCGGTGGGAAGAAATGGCTGTATATCCTGCATTGTGCGCCATCTTAATAGCCTCCAATGTTTCTGACACCGAACCAATCTGATTTAATTTGATCAAAATGGAGTTACCCGCTCCCATTTTAATACCCTTGGAAAGTCTCTCTGTATTTGTAACAAAAAGGTCATCTCCTACAAGCTGAACCTTATGACCAATCTTTTCAGTCATCTTCTTCCAGCCTTCCCAATCTTCCTCATCCAAACCATCTTCGATAGAAATAATCGGATACTTGTCAATGAGAGATTCCCAATGTGCAATCAGCTCATCCGAAGTAAATTCTTTGCCGGATTTTGGCTGCTTATAGTAACCAATTCCTTTTTCCGATTTCCATTCGGAAGAAGCTGCATCCATAGCAATCATAAAATCTTTTCCCAGTTCAAATCCGGCAGCCTTAACAGCCTCCAGAATTTTCTCAATAGCTTCTTCATCAGAAGTAAGTTTGTTTGGTGCAAATCCACCTTCATCACCAACCGCTGTTACATCTCCCATATCTTTAATCAGAGATTTCAGCTTATGGAAAACCTCTGCACACCAGCGGAGCGCTTCTTTAAACGATGGTGCGCCAACCGGCATAACCATAAATTCCTGCGTATCAACGGCTGAATCTGCGTGAGCACCACCATTTAAAATATTCATCATAGGTACCGGAAGACGGTTGCCGGAAATGCCACCTAAAAAGCGGTACAACGGAATATCTAACGCAATAGATGCCGCTCTTGCTGTTGCAATCGACACAGCCAAAATCGCATTGGCACCAAGTTTTGATTTGTCTTTCGTACCATCTGCATCAATCATCGCCTTGTCAATAGCATAAATATCAGACGCATCTAAACCAGTAAGAACCTCATTAATCACAGTATTGATGTTGTTGACAGCTTTTTCAACACCCTTGCCAAGATAACGGTCCTTGTCTCCGTCTCTCAGTTCCAGTGCCTCAAACTCACCTGTAGACGCACCACTTGGAGCAGTACCTCTTCCCACGGTTCCATCTACCAAAGTCACCTCTGCTTCTACCGTCGGATTGCCTCTCGAATCCAAAATCTCACGTCCAACTACTTTTTCAATTCCCAAAAAATTCATCGTAACACTATCTCCTTTTTCACAAAATAATAGTACTCCCCGCAAGAATTTCATTCAATTCTGCATAGGATGCGTTCAGGATTCACAACCTAATACGAGGAGTCCACATGATTTATTCACATTTTGGTTAGTCTTGTCTAACCTCTTTTATATTACTGAATTTTGGGGTAAAAATCAATAGGTGAAGGTGAGAGTTTTTCTCAAGTTTGTGGGGGTAATATTAAAAATAATTTCTTTAGAATATTGACTTATTTTTTCCATATGCTATACTATAAATAAGCTAACTCGTGATGGATCAGGCTGGGTTCCCGAATGGGAGTAGGTGTAAACCAAGAATTCCTTTGCCCCTGGGGTCAGCTTATTTTTTTGCCTTTTTTAAATTTTCCACTATATTTTTAGGGTCTTTCAAAATCTCCCCCACAATTAATTCAATAGCTTGCATTGAATATGTATATGATGGTTGTGCATATTGTTTATGTACATAGCAGTACCTCTCATTCTCTTTAATTCCATATACCTTTGTAAATAACCCGAAAATATATTGATTAATTTCAATATCAATACCTGCCGACTGCAATCTACGATTAATTTCTTTTAGCGCCGTCTTCATTGTGTATTTGTGGGTATTGTTAGGATCTTTCAATTCTCTAATAATCTTAACTCCAGTTTCTGCGTTCTTATCAATATGTACAAACGAAGTGGCTTGATTTTTATCTTTTGTAATAAAATGCAAATGCTCAATTTTAATAGCAAATCCCTGATTATTATCCTCAATCATTGGTCTTAATTGTTCATCTATTGTAAGCATCTTATTTGCAATTTCCTCTGGATATTTTGCTCTTATTACATTTTCGTCAAGTGCTTTCATGCTCACAGCAAGTGTAAGGAAATTCTGTGGTATTACTTCCGTCATATCTATACTATGAAATTCCTGCATCTTTTCAACAAAATTCAAGATACAAGCTTGAAACAACGGAATATAAATCATCTCATATTCTTCTGTGACAAAATGAGTACTTGTATTTCTCAATTCGATAATCTTTGCCAAATTTTTTCTGATTGGTGCCTTTTCATTCGTAATCACCTTTTGAAGACAATTTTCCAATGTGATAGTTCTATTTCTATTATCCTTATAATAAATACTATCCTTACCAAATTTATTAATCATATGAGCCTTTAGCATTAATTCCCATGCATTACAGATAAAAAAACTAAATCCTTCAACCCTATATTTAATTGTCGGCTTGTTATAAATCTCAATTGCCATTACAAAAGCCTCTTTAGATTTTTCTAATAACTTATCTTTAATCATATATCCCTCCATATCTTTCTCTTTAATAGCTTCAAACCATTTCTTTGATGACTGCATCATAAGAATTCTGCAAATTAAGCCAACAATTTACGCTAGTACCAAGCATTCTTGAAAGCTTCATTGCAATATCAATAGATAAGCTTTGTTCCCCACGAATCAGCAAACTTAAATTCTTCGGCGTAGTACCTAATTTCTTCGCAAAATCTTTCTGTGTCAACCCACTTTCATCCACGATTTCTTTAATATAATATCCTGGGTGAAATGCAACTGTATCATTATACTCAATGTAATTACTCATAATGTGTCCTCCTTTTAAACCAGAAATAAAATTCCTAATAGCATCATAACAAATACCAGAGGTAACAATGTTCAATAATGTCATAATAAATGAGGAGATGCTTGGAATCGAACCAAGACCTGCTGCAACCTTATTTGCATAAATATTGTAGCATATAATGTTTTTCTTTTCTATTATTTTTTAGCTTACATTTTCAAACCTAAAATGAAATTTTAAATTCCACTGCCCCACGGGTCGGTGGAATTCAGTCCTGCACAGTAGATATTTACTCTTTCATACATGTTTCGCAGTATATTAGTGCGATTTATCGCATTAAAAAAAGAGCCACTTAGCGACATTAGTGACTCCTTTACAACGATGCCGTTGTATCTAATCTACTTAAACTTTTCCTGCAATTTCAGCAGATATTCCTCTTCCGCCTGTTCCAAACGTTTCTGAATAGCTTCCTCCGTTGGCAGCTGAGACTTAATCTCATTCATCCGAATGTTATCATAGGTTGCAACTCCCATAGGTGTTTCAATCCCCTGAAACGCCCATTGTACCTCCGTTTGATCCTTATCCTTGCATATAAGCAACCCTATCGTCGGATTGTCATCATCCGTTTTCATTAACTGATTTACTGCATTCACATAAAAATTCAGTTTTCCGTCAAATTCCGGTTCAAACGATACCGCTTTTAACTCAACGACAACATAGCATCGAAGTTTTATATGATAAAAAAGCATATCAATCTTTCTGGTTTTTCCTGCTACAATAACCTCTTTCTGACGTCCAATAAAGGCAAAACCAGAGCCAAGTTCCAGCAAAAATCTTGTTATGTTCTGCTCCAACTCTCTTCTACCGTTTTTCTGACATAGAACAAAGCCTCTTCTATCGTTTTGCACTTCGTAACTATTTCTACATGATGTCTCCACGGCACAAATCCAAAAACAGAAGGAAATTCCATTTCTGCACCAAGTTGGTGCAGTTTTTGCTTTTCGTCAATTTCCATGCCAACCTGCTGCAGTTTTAGGCTTTTCATATCGAGACTTTCCTCTATACGATGTGCAAGTTCTGAAAAGTTCTCATTTCCGGAATAGAATAGATACCATTTTTTCATATTCCAAAGATTTCTTGCTGAAAATCCTTTCGCTTTGGGGAATTCATTCTGCAGATCAAGACTAAGCTGCTCCACAATTCCTTTTCCCCATTTCTCCTCTGCTTTTCTCTCAACCAAATCCCGCCCCAACTGCCAGTTAAAGAAAAGCTGCTCTGTATTTACTTTGACCGCTGATTTTATCTGTGCGGACACATAACGCTGCTTCACATCATGAACCCACCTCACATAATCGGAATCCAATCCGATGTCATGTGACTTCACAACATGCGGTTTTGATTCTTCAGACATATTGTTCCTCATTTCTTCAAAAAATTTTCATGTTTTAATCGCTTTGATACATTTATACTTTAGTATAGCATAAATGGCACAATCCTACTACAAAAATCACCTGCAATTCTTATGTACTTAATACCCTCCATTATCTATGCAAAAGGTAATTCACATATTCTTTTAATTCATCACTAAAATTCTTTAAATCTGCAACCGTAATTACATCTCTATTAATCAATGCCACAATATCAAAAATCATATTTTCTTTACTTAGTTCAAGCATTACTCCCGGATGTTTCTTATCCTTTTTTATTCGCTCTTCCAGCTTCCAAAACTTATCAGAAGCGTTCTCGTCTCCACTTAACAAATCTATATATTCTTTAGTCAAACGCTCCATATATGCTTCCTGCCATCCGCCAATGCAAGTTCTGAATAATTTCCAATCTTTCTTTGAAACTTCCATATAAACACCTTCCAATCTATGTCGCAACTTACATATAATTTATTGACATAACAAAATTATGCACCTATCCGAACCAATATGGACTTCTCTGTCATCTGCCATCAGAAATAAATCCAGATGCTTTGACCAGTCCTCCATCATCATTGGAATATGACGCTCTGCGCGATCCTCTGCCAAATCCAAATAAGCTGATACAATACGTTCTAATGACCGAATTTCCTGTTCACTCAGATAATTTTTCGCTATATTTACATCACTTTTTACTACTTTACCTTCCGGAGCTGCTGCCCATGTTGCGAGTCCCATATGTGGTTTTTCCGCATCCGCACGTTCGTGAATTAATTCTGCTGCTGTATGTCCGTGAACTGCATAATGCATTTTATTTTGTACCTTGGCAAAGAACTGCTTAGTTGTTTTGGCGGTTCGGTCATAATCAAGTGCTGTTGCATAAATGTCGGTTATCTTCTGGTAAAACCTACGTCCGGACAGACGAATTTCTCGAATCAGCTCAAGCAAACGGTCGAAGTATTCTACTGTAAGCACGGAGCCACCATTTTTCAGACGCTCATCATCCATGACCCAGCCTTTGATGGTGTAGTCCTTCGCAATTTGATTCACCCATTTACGGAACTGTACCGCACGCTCAGAATTGACCTTAAAACCTACGGCAATAATCATCTCCAAGGAATAGTGATTTGTATTGTAGCTTTTTCCGTCTGGAGCAGTTATTCGAAATTTTCGAATAACTGAATCCTCCTGTAGTTCACTATCCTCGAATATCTTTTTAATATGATAATTGATTGTATTTGTTCCCACATCGTACAATGTAGCCATCATCTTCTGCGTCAGCCATATATTCTCATCTTCATAGCGCATCTCAATGCTGTCCTGCTCGTTACCAACAGAGGCAATATTCCGCTGCACTAGAACGGATGGTAATTTCGTCTTTTTTCTTTTTCAAATTGAATTTCCTCTCTATTCTTTTTCATATCTTCGTGAAAAAACCTTAATTTTGTTGGCTCTGTTAAACAGTTAATGGGTTACTTTTATATGCTTTCTTTTGAATATTATTTTAATATAATATCATTTTCATGTCCACCAATTTATGCCACCAGCATCTATACTAGTGAAACCGTCACTTTGGGGGTAATGATTCATGGTTATCTGTGACATTTATTCTCGTAAACGCAATCACTCTGTTGGATTTACTAGAATAATCATTCGCAGGCGCAAATGCCACTTCATAGTAAATTTGTCCACCGACAAAAAATGGCTTGATTTTTTGAATATAATACTTCTCACCACTGCCGGCCAATCGCGTATCATGCCCATCAAATTTATTTGAAATTCTTTCGTAATACTCCTGAAGATTTATGTCTAGATTTAATTTAAAGGAAACTTTTCAAGATTACTTAGTACCTCTAGTCTGCATTTTTCTCTTAAAAGTCTTCTTGTTTCAAGGAGATACTTATAGTATTTCAACATAAGACGCTCTGAGTTCTCTTCGTCCAAAGTATAATGAAATGCTACAATCTGAAGGTAGTCATGGAATTTATATAACAGCTTTCAGTCTCCACGCGTTTGTACAAACTCTATCGCTTTACATATATTTTCATACGTATTATCAATGTCTCCTCCGTTAGCATAAAATTTCAACATTATATGTTCAAAGAAATTTCTCGACTGTGCTAAGACGTCTTGCGAAACCGCACCACGAGGAGAAAAATCCGCGCTTCCAATATGTCGACATATCACTCGGTCAATATTAAGAATTCTATCATCTATCGTTGACATCGTTTTCTCTCCTTTATCACTATTATTCAAGATTCGAACTACCGAAAGGTATATAACCGCAAGATTCCAACATCTCGTTTATTTCGTATATGCTATTTTCAGCACATGCGCTCAAAGCACATCTATAAGCATAGTTTTGCGAATTGGTAGGTTTAATATTAAAATCTGTCTTTCCAACCAACATTTCTGCTTCTGGTACTGAGAGTTTTAACCCATAGCATAGTCCTAAAACTGTTTGAACGGTAGTCGGATACTCTTCATCATTTCTTAATCTCTGTATTGTACGTTCTCCAACTAATGATGCATCAGCCAATTTCTTATTTGAAAGCTTTCGTTCTTTCATAAGCTGTACCAATGTTTCAGAGAATGCACCCGGATATAACCTCATAGCATTAGCACTCTTACTTGCTCCTTGAATCTGAGAAAGCAGTATTTTATTATGCGCATTCAGCTCAAACGAATATTCCTGAGCATTAGGCTGCTCTGGAGTTTTATACATCATTTGAGTGTAATATTTCTGTCCTTGATACTTAGATTCGTAGCTATATCCTTTATCAAACACAAAACAGCATTCATCTATGTGGGATAGAGCATACTGCGTAAGTTTGATTTGCCCGTCAGGACGTACGATATATTTCTCATTATCAAGACAAACATGACCTTCGATATAAACAAACCTTCCGGTATCAATGGCTTTTCTAAATTCTTTATTTAAGCAATACGCCTTAAATAAATCAGCTGATGATATCGTAAATGATTGATTATCCGATAAAGCTGAGGCATCAAATGAAAATGGCGTAACATACTGTCCATTAACATATGTAAATGCACCATCAATCTTTGCATAACCCATTTCTCGTATACGCATCTTAACAGCCTGTTTTGACAATCCGTAGAAATCGGCAAGCTCTGAAATCATCTCCTCGATTCGATAACCATCCGCGCCATCGAAATGAATTTGATACTTTTCTATGAGCTCTGTAACTTTTATTTTTGCTGTACTAGTCGGCATAAGGATATGTGGAGCAACGCCATTTGCCTGCCACTCCATCCAATCTATGGCTTTCCACTTTTCTGAATCTTTTGAGTTGCTACCTATAGAACACTGTATTATTTTTCCTAATTCGTCATTTGCTCCAAGCATCTTCATCAAAGCATGATATGGTTGATGTCTATGCCAATGAAAGCACTCATGCGCAATGGTAAAATTTACAGTACCTAAAGTTCGTTCATAATAAACACGAGGGTCTATCAAAACTGTTCCACGCTTTGCGTTTCTGATAACAATATTCTTGTTTTTATCCTTTATATTTCCGTCTTCAAAAACAACCAAGCCAAAAACATCAAGTTCTGATGAAAGCAATGACTCTTCCACAATTGATAAGCCCATATCCTCGGCAATCCTTCTAATTGGAACAGATACTGGTTCCTGTAAAGCTAAAGGATAATATTTCTCCAAAAATTCTGTAGCTTCGTTTTCAAAAGCATCTCTGGAAATAATCGGTACCAACTCTCCAGAATACTTGTCACTATCTGAATCTTCCTGTTGCTCACATTCCTTGATGTGCATAATTTCAAAATCTGTTAATTCCACACCCAAAAGAACTTTACACTTTACGTCAATCCATTTCTCAGTAAATGATACTTTGCCTGTTGAAGATACCGAGTGTTCGATATCACAACTAACGATTACAGAAAAGCTAATCGCACCATCGTCCACTTGTTCAATATGGACTACATTTTGGATTTCAATATCCGACAGTGTTGCCTTTTTCTCTTTCACTTTTGCCGACATATAATCAAGAACTACATCTTTTATCTCATCGTATCTCTTTTTATCGATTAGCTTTTGCAAAGGACTTTCATCCTGAGCCTCATAATAATCTAATTTTGAATCATTCAACTCTTTACGTACTGCTCTCCAGTTTTTCATATACATATCCATATATGCAATGAAAGTTGAATTATGGGTACGCTCTCTCAAATGAATCAATTCATGTAAAATAACGTATTCTAAACATTCAATAGGTTTCTGGACCAACTGAAGATTAAACCATAGTTTCTTTTTTTCTGTGTTACAGGTTCCCCAACGTGTAACCATATACCTTGTTTGCCACGATTCACAATGAAGCTCAGTAATTTTCTCCCATTTAGGAAGAAGTCTTTCTATCTCAACTTTTAGAAATTGACGATACTGTTCACGAACATAGTTTTCACGTTGCTTAACCGTACTATCTTCTCTCATCGATAGACTTACTTTATCACCCTGAATTTCAAAACTGTTCTTTTGAGAATCTGGTACAAAGGATAAGTAATACTGCTTGCCCCAGATGTACATAGTTTCACCGCTAACATACTGTCGCTTAGCACTTCTTGGTTGCTGCTGGAACTTCTCAATCTGTTTTTTTATCCAGCTGAGATTGGTTCGGGCATACACCTCGATTGCCTTATCATCCATTGATGATGGCGCTGAAATAACAACATGTCCATCAGGCGGTTTTATCTGAAGGTGCATGTTCTTAATATTCTTTTTTTGAATATCAATCGGTATGCCCGAAATCACAATTCTCATCTATTAATATTCCTCCTGTTTCTCAATAATCTTATACAGACGTTCAACTTCTGCATCATCATTGAGAATTGCAAACAACGCTCTCTTGATTCTTCTTTCCTTAATTGAATCTCCACGGAAACCACTCATCTTACTATCCATAACAGCTTGGTGAAGTTTATTGGCTAATGCTTCGTCTCCACCAACATTATCATATAGTGCTTGCATAGCCTTGCTGTGTCTCACACTTTCAGGATAGTCTTCATTTTGTTCTGGATGTTCAACATTCTTTGCAAGTTTAATATACTCATCAAGAAGTTCCTTATAGGACAAAACACCATGCTGTCTATCTTGAATCAGTTTATCCAAAATTGCTGACATCTTTTCATAGTATTTTGGATTTACAGTTACCTTTTCTACCATCTTACGACGGATATTGTTTTCAATTGCTTCTGCAGCGCCTTCTTTCTGACCAGAAGGTATATCTTCTCCTGTCATTGTTTCACCTTGGTCAGTTACAAAATCGAGAAGTGTAAGGTCATCAAACTCACCAATTTTAATACTGTCAGAAGCCATGATATAGTTATCAATAAGCTTACGCATATCTGGTTCATAGGCTTTAAAGTCTAAGAAGTCACCACTCTTGTTTCCAATAGTCTGTTTAAGTTCGATATAGAAATGAACTTTATTCTCATAATCATTCATTTCTGCTGCAGTGCATTCGTCAACCATATACTGCTTAGCTTCTGCAAAAGCACGAACCAAACTGCTGACAAGCTTATATAATTTTTCTCTAAGGCGAGCATAGATTTCATCCATGTCTTCGCTCATACCGGAAACTCCACAGAAGTAATGCAAATACTGTAAATCTTCTTTTGGTGCTTCAATACCTTCGCAAAGTTCTTCCAGTTCTTCGTAAATTTCTCTGAAGTGTTTAATAGCCTCACCAGCTCTATCTTTAATAAGTCCATCTACATCTTCAGGGTCATAGTTCTCAAATGCTCCAGAGGTGTACTTATCCATAGCATTTTTCAAATCACCGAAAAGCTGCTTGTAATCCACAATATAACCAAATTCCTTTGTATCACCATCTAATCTATTTACACGACAAATAGCTTGGAATAAACCATGGTCTTGCATACTCTTATCAATGTAAAGATATGTACAAGGAGGTGCATCAAATCCTGTGAGAAGCTTATCAACTACAATAAGCAACTTCATATTTGCAGGCTCATTGACAAACTTTTCCTTTACCTCTTTCTCGAAATCTTCCACTTTCTTCTGAATTGAAACTTTCTCCGGAAGGTTGTCAGGGTCAAAGCCTAACATGCGAAGATAAATCTCGTGTTTTTCAAAAGTCTCTGTTTCGTCATCAGCACTTACAGTGTCTGTTCTGAGGTCTCCTGCTTGTGGTGTGTAGGATGAAATGATTGCACATTTCTTAAAACCACGCTGCTGGAAAATTTCGTAATACTTGCAAGCTGTATAAATTGAATCAGCAACAAGAATAGCATTTCCATTACCATCCATCAGACGAGGCTTCAAATCGAAATCCTGAATGATGTCCCAAGCAACACGCTCAAGTCTTGAACGTGAGCTATAAATTTTCTGCATACTTGCCCATTTCTCTTTCAGTTTTGCCTTTGCTCTGCTTGAAAGAGTACGAGTCTTTACATCAAACCACTGGTCAATCCTATCGTGGGCTGTAATATCCTGTGGAATATCTCTATATTCATATCTCAAATCTAGTACAACACCATCTCTAACCGCTTCATTGTACTTATAGCTATGGATGTATGTTCCAAAAACTTCGATACTTGTCTTCTTATCTTTTTTTAATAATGGCGTACCAGTGAAACCAATAAAGATAGCTTCCGGCATAATTGCCTGCATTGCTGCATGCAATTTACCAGACTGAGTTCTGTGACACTCATCTACAAATACAAAGATTTTACCCTTCGCCTTAAAATCAGCAGGAAGTGCCTTTTTTAACTCATCAATGTACTTGTCATAATCGGATTCCGTAGCTTCACCACCACGACGACCAAACTTGTGTACCAATGAACACAACAGTGAATCATCATAAGAATTCAATTTCTGAAGCAAGTCATCGCAACTCTTTGTTCTGGTAATCTTTTCATCAACACCAATATAGGTCTTTTCAATCTGCTCATCCAGCTCATCTCTGTCTGTTACGATGAGCACACGAGGATTCTCTTCTCCACAATTTGCAAGAATCCATTTTGAAAGCCAAACCATAGTAAGTGTTTTGCCACTACCTTGAGTATGCCAAATAATACCACCGCGTTGTTTTGCTAATCGGTTCTGTGTACGCTTGATACCATAGAACTGGTTGTATCGGCATACCTTCTTGATTCCCTTGTCATACACAACGAAGTTTTCAATAAGGTCAATAAAACGCTTTTTATCGAACATCTGGTAAATCTGCTGTAAAAGCAGGTTGTCCAGTTTTTCGCAATAAGCCATGATGCGTGCATCCTCTGGGTCACGCTCATCCTCATTTTCATGAAATCCATCTGGTTTCCATTCCATATAATATTTTTCGCCAGTCAGAATTGTTCCATAGCGCAAACCTTCTGTTTCATTACCTGCCATACAGAACTGCATCGTCGTAAAGAATGGCGCAATAAATCCGTCTTTCTGGTTTGTCAAATTCTGACGAATACCATTAGAAACAGATACACTACTTTTCTTCAATTCAATGACCGCCATCGCAATACCATTCACATAGATTACAAGGTCTGGTCTCTTTTCCTGACGGTCAACTACTGTAACTTCCTCAGCAATTGCAAAGTCGTTATTGGTAGGTGTTTCTACATCCATGAAATAAACAGTCTTTGGTGCTCCGTCGGCTGTTTCTTTTACCTTGGCACCATACTTCAAAAGAGAATAGACTTTATGATTTGCATCGTACAAACCATGTGTCATATCATCTGCTGCTTTTACCAATTCAGTAACAGCACCATCAATCACCTTTTGACTGTAACCGCTAAGGCGCAAGTACGCACGAAGACGGTCTTCACGGATGTTCTTGTTTGCGGCATCTTTTAAATTGCCTAAGTATTCATAGTCAAGGATATCTCTATCCTTAAAGAAACTAACCACACGGTCTTGGGTAGCTCTTTCAGTATCGCCAATACTCATGCGTACATTCCTCCTTCATTAACTTTCAAAGAATTTACTTATCATTCCTTGTTTAACTTTTTCTATTTTTCTTAATTCATTTTCTTCTGATTCTATTTCGCAATTAATATCCTTTAGTATCATTGCGATAGCCTCTTGTTCCTTTTTATCTTCTGGGATAAAAACTTCATATTCCAAGAATGATTCAGGAGATATTCTTTTCTGGCTATTTGATGTCCCCGTAGACATATTTTCAAAATCAAAAGTTATTGCGTCAGATAAAAGTAATTCTTTCAAAAAATATAAATCAACTTTGTTTGAAATGAATGGTAAAAACTCCGTAGAACACAATGAATTTTCTTCACTTTGTTCAACATACCAAACTCTCTTTTGCCGAACATTAAGCTTATTAAATAGAAGAATTGGAGCTGATATTGAAAATCTCATGCTACTCATCGATTTTCCAATCATCCTATAAGGTTTTCTTCCATCGTCGTACGCCGGCATACTATACTCCCAAAATAATTCATTTTGAAACTGCTGGGGGTCAAAACTGTTTTTTATCAACTGCCCCAATGCACCTATTTTTGACTTTGTCCATGCACAATCACAAAACTCATCCAACTTATATTTCCCTGTGAGTAGCTGCTGACAAACTCCTTTTTTTATACCTTTTTTCTTTGAAATAATCTTTTTCTTGCAATGTATTAGTCTGTCAATCTCCTTTAAAGCCTCCACTATCAATATTTGTTTTTCTTTAGGTGGTATCAGTATTAATGTTTCAGCTATAGCACCCTTTGAAATAGAAGATACCTTTATACCCGTAATAAATGGTATTACTTGATTGTGAAACAAGTTGGAATTCATATAATATCCTAGCCATCCCGGAGCAAAATCACCTTTTTTCACTCTACATGGAATAGTATGGAGCCCTGCTACAAGTTTACCATTACCGAGATTCTGTACCTCAGTAACTTTTCCAACAGTTTCATCCTCTGCAGTATCAGCAATAACAACGTCTCCATCCTGAAGTAATTGAGTCGATGAAGACAACAACGATAAATCATTTATAAATGGAATCTCATCTTCATTACAATCTAATACTTCCGGAAACTTTGTTAGAATATCACCATAATGAATATTTCTTACAGCACCACCGCGATTATTTAAATTTTCACGCGACAGAGTATTATTGGATATCACCCTAAACGTTTCGTCAAATGTTTGGAGTTCCCAGTCTACTGGAATATCACCAATCTCTGTATGTTTTAATTCTCTTACCATTTGAAGCCCATCCTTTCCAGATGACTCTTTACTTTTGCCTCATAATCAGCAGTCTGCTCCATAAGGTCAGGAAGAGTATTTTCATAACGTTTAGACAGTTCAATAATACGGTTTGCAAGCTGATAAGAAATTGCTGCATACAAATCATTAATACCTGTACCGATGGTGTAATACCATTTTTTATTTACCAGTAAATCCATGATTTCATCATCTGTTAAAGTTGCATATCTCTCACGAGCCTTCTCATCAAGTTCTTTATCCATCTCCTTGATAAGCTTCGTTGAATCTTCCGATTTCTTAGCAAGTTCATACGTAGCTTTGAACTCTGCATAATCATCTGCATATGCTTCCGGAGCTGGTGCTTCTGCACGTGCCATTGCCAGTGCATATGCAACGGATGCCTTTGTCACAGTGCCTTTTTCTGTATAAGCCACTTCCAAGATAATGTTGTCATTGATATATGCAACATACTCCTTTTTCTTCATAGGAAGCATGCCTTGCAATTTAACAAGTCCATCAATCAGAGGAGTATGAACATGACTCATAATTTCATCCATCTTTTCTTGGATATCTTTGCTCTTTACTTTTCCACCTTCAGCCACTTCAGACAAAGTGGAATCCTCTGCAGATTCTTCAATTAAAGACATAAGACGAGAATCTGTTTCTGCGACAAACTCTACAAGGTCGTCCATTGCCTTTTTCTCTTCAGGGAAAAATTCTGAAATAATAAGTGCTTTTGGTATAAGTTTTCCTTCCCATCCTGCAACTTTAAGTTCCGGATTTCCATCTTCATCTATCTTTTTTGTTTCTTTCATAATGTTTTCTGTTTCTCTTGCAACTCCATAACCAGCTTCGTCGGAGATAATCATAGAAACATCATCACTAAGCACTTCATTCCAGTAGGCAAGTAGCACCTGATATACGTCATATTTATTAATAAGTGAAAGGCCTTCAAACTCTTTCAATATAGCTTGCGCTAATTCAGCAATCAGTTCTTTTGCAGACACACCAACCTTCAAATTCTTAAGTTTAGAATCTGCATAAGACTTCCAATTTAAGAATGCTTCATCAATCATTTCTCCATAAGCAGTAAATTCTGCGTTAGAGTATGTTATCTGACGAATCACATCTTCTTCTACATTCAGCTTATAGTATCCTTCGCTAAACACACCAAAAAGTTCATTCTTAAGAGTCGGGAATGCAGTCCAGAAGCGTTCTAATGCATCAATATCCGCTGCCGGTATACCACCGTGAATATGCGCATAGATATCCTGGATATCTTCCGTGTCAGAAGAATCAATGTAACGAGAAATATTTAAGTTATATCCATTCTTCTCCTTAATCTCTTTATTGAGTACAAAACGGGCATATTTAGGATCTGTTGTAATCTGCTCATTAAAAGTAGTTACAATACGATAAATATCCTGTTCACGGAGTCTGTTCTTGCTTCCGTCTTTTACATAACCCTTGCCTGCATCAATCATAAATATACCAGCGCGGTTTTCCGCACCTTCTTTATCAATTACGAGAATGCAAGCAGGAATACCCGTTCCGTAAAATAGGTTTGGAGGGAGACTAATGATGCCTTTTATCCATCCTTTATCAACAATTTTCTGTCTGATAGTTGCTTCCGCATTTCCTCGGGACAATACTCCATGAGGAAAAATTACTGCTGCTTTACCAGTAGACTTCAGGGTTTTCAAAATGTGCATTAACCAAGCATAGTCACCGTTCTTTTCAGGTGGTCTATCTCCATATCCAGAGAATCTACCAAACTCCTTTAATCCATCTGACCAATTCTTAAGAGAAAATGGAGGATTTGCTACGATGTAATCAAATCTCTCTAACTCAGACGCATCATCGGCTTTCTTAAACTGTGGGTCTGAAAAAGTGTTACCGGCCATAATCTTTATGGTTGCTTTATTGTGAAGAACAGCATTCATTTTTGCCAAACCAGCTGTAGAACCATCTTTTTCCTGACCATAACCTGAAATCTCAAAAGGAGCCTCTGCTAATGCTCTGATTAACAAAGAACCACTTCCGCAGGCTGGGTCACATACTGTCGCATCATGGTCAGTACACTTATCAATGCCAATAATTTTTGCAAGAATTCGAGATACTTCCGCCGGAGTGTAGAACTGACCCTTACTCTTTCCACTTTCGGATGCAAAGTTACGCATCAAATATTCGTAAGCATCACCAATGATATCATCGCCTTCTGCTTTGTTTTTCGAAAAATCAAGTTCTGGGCGCTGAAAAATCGCAATAAGCTTAGTAAGCTTATCAACCATTTCTTTGTCCTTACCAATTTTTACTTCATCATTAAAATGAGCAATATCAATAACACCCTTCAAGCTTTCGTTTACTTCAGCAAGACGAGCGATTATTTTATCTATACCTTCACCTATATTCTTCTTACTTTTAAGTGCAATGAAGTCATCAAAAGAACATCCGGTTCTTTTCTCAGGGTCAGGATTCGGGTCATTCGCTTTATCAAAAACGGTCAAATCTCCGTATTTCTGCCCTTTATACTTATCAGTTACATACTTCATAAACAAAAGTGTAAGTATGTAATCTTTATATTGTGATGCATCCATACCTCCACGCAATGCATCGCAGCTCGCCCAAAGGGAACTATATAATTCCGTTTTCTTTACTGCCATAACCTGAATCTCCTTGTCGTTTATTTGTTGTATCGATTGCTCGATAGCGCTTTTTCCACTTTTTTACCCACACATCAAGTTCAGAGCATTTAAACTTCCACTGTTTTCCAATCTTGTGTGCCGGTATCCCCTTATCATTACGTATCCACCTCTCGAAGTTGTATGTAGATATAATACACCAATAATATTGTACTCATTTTCGCATTCAAAAACAAGTGGTTTCATGTTATTTATAGTTGTTATGTTTTTTTAATTTACAATTTTCTCACATTTATTTTTTTATGTCCAGACACGCTCATGTCCGGTCATTTTCTTTTGTAACTCTATACTTTACAGGCATTATAAGTTCCGAAAATCAACTCTTTATCCCCCAAAAAAGACATAGGTATGTCCGAAGTTTTAGTTTTGATATCTGGCATACTTAATACAGTTAATTATATCCGTCCCAGACACGACATTAAACTGCCTGGCCCAACTATCAATTCACCATCTTCGTGGCCACGTGGTGTGTTTGCAATTGATAAAAAGGTCTCACACGTAAATACAGTGCCAGCTTAGCAAACGGGCTGGTCACCAGTTTAGAAGCGGAGGAATCCGCATGAGGTGACCAACTATGGATAAAAATACTGGCAGCCATGCTTTTAAACTCCGCTTTGGAATTACACCAAACGGAGGTAAAAAACATGGCAAACAATAAAAACCATATTAAAAAACGTTACTACCCACTTCGCGATGCTGAGAATCCTTATAAGGTCTCACTCGTTGAAATCACCGAAGTTCAGTACAGAGCTCTTTATCCTGAAATCTGGTCTACCCAAAAGTGTGAACAGTACCATCACCGTTGTATGTGTTCTAAGAAATACATCTGGAAATGCGATGGCAACTGTGACTTATGCGAATATCACACTACAGGTGAAACACTTTCATTAGACGTACCTACGAAAGACGGTAACGCAAATATGTACGACGCTACCCCCGATACTGCTCCGACTATGGAGGATGTTATCACAGACCGTATTCTCATCGAGCAGCTCTTCGCAAAACTTCGTGAACTCGACCCAGACGCTGATATCATCATTCAGTGCTGGCTCAACGATTACGAAATCTCAGACCATGCAATTGCAGAACAGCTTGGTCGTAAACAGGAAACCTTCGCTGACCAGATGAAGAAAATCAGAACTGAACTTCGCAAAATACGCGGCTACTAATCCTATATAAGATAAGTAGCAATCCATCCCTCTAACATCACCTTCAAAAAGATGTTAGAGGGATTTTTTTATTTTTTCTAAATTTATCCGCTCAAAATTACTGCCCATCTCCAGCGAAAAGTTTAAGGCACGAAACCCACTCAACAGCTGTCGCCGGGAGGGTAACTTTGTTATTTGCGTCCTCTGTGATATGGTGCTTTATCTTTCCATACATCACCTTTTTTTGTATGATAAAGTTGTTTATGACCAGTTACATCATTCTCGCCTGGTAAAGACCTGCTTGCTTTTTCTACTATATCTGCTACCTTCTCTGGAACCGATGAATTCGAAGAAGTAGACACAGTGTTATGCGTACTTCCAAAGCATCTACCTTTGATGAATATTACTGCTTTCGCTACGCCGTCGATTGTTAATCCAGCTATTTCAAGCGCCTCGACCGGATGCTCAACAATAAATCTTCCGACCGATTTTAGTCCCTTAACAAAAGCATTATTTGCTTTTTTATGAGTTTCAATCTGTACTTTATGAGCCTTTGGTAATTCAAGTTTACTGTACGTTTTTCTACTTGTTTCTACAGAGTGTTTCAGGGCATTCTCAGCCTTACTAAAATTCTCTTTTTCTTCATTACCTATTTCCTGTTTAGTCGAATTATCCGTTAAAGAAATAATAGTTTCTGGTAGTAGAATTATCTCACATGGAATGAATGGCCCGACACCAAAGTCAAACTTTTCTTTTGTTACCGGGTTAAAATACCAATTCGTTGGATTTCGCCAATTACCCTCATGAGCCTCTAAATGCTCTGCTCTTGTAAGGAATTGTATATTTCCGGGTTCGCCCTGATACTCAGGATACATCTCAGCACTCTTCATATGCTGCCCTTCAAAAGCCTTGCCATTTTCATCATAAGCTCGCCCTTTTTCAAGAATCTCCTTTTGCTGCTCCAGCGTCCACTCTCTTGTGCCTTTACCTTCTTGTACAAGTTCAAGTTCCTTGTTCCACGCTTCACGAACTGCTTTGTTTCGTTCTACAAAACTACTCTTTGCCATAGAATCACTCTCCTATACCAAGTAATTCGTATAAATCATTTAGAAAAACTACAAAGTCCGAATAAACCAATTCTTCATCAATTTCTCCAACTTCCTGATTGTATATAAAAATTGTTTCTTCTGCCTTTTTGCATAAAATTGAATCTCCCGAAGCGAATGCTCCTATAACAATATAGTCACCACTTGGTCTTGAATTTTCATTTACATCTATAAGGGGCTTATGCTCAATTCCATATAGTTGAATACCTGCCGGAAGAAACAGCTCTCCTCCGTCAGAAAACAACATCCATTCTTTGTACTTTGATGGAAGTGTAATTTCTTTTTCTTTTTCAAATTCCAGTATCTTTTCTTCAGTTGTTTCATCAAGAAAATTCATCTTTCCTTGCTCTTTAAACTTATCTACTATTGCTTTTAATTCTTCTGAAATCATAGTTCATCCCCCCTGTTTTTATTTTTTCAAAATTGTTAGGAGCATTTTCTAATCCCCACAAAAAAGGGTCTTTCTTAATGTCTCGTCCCATTAAACAATCGTTCAAATTCGGATTTATAATTATGGTATTTATATCGAAAATAGCCGGTTCGCCTACTTTGATATTTGATCTAAGATTTATATCGTAACCATCTTTATCAAAGTTATTAGTAACCAATACTAAATTATGGCCTCCCAAGCATTTGACCTCATCTGATGAATTGCAGGATTCATATCTTATTCCATCGAAATCACGGTCATTCAACACCCATTGTAACAATAGTTGTGGGATTATATATTCTTCAATAAATCTGCCCTCTGGATGCTCAACTACTATTGAACAAGCAGCTCTTAATGGATATGTACATATATACTTAAGTAGATATTTCCTTACTTGTTCTACGTCTTCTCCATTATGAAACCAGCAGAAGAAACTGTGCATAAGTGGCATTAACTTTTCTGAAAAGTCAATAAACTTCATGTACTTATTCTCGCTCTGAGGAATGTCAAATCTTGATAAAGCAAATTTTTCAGGCTTTCCACATTCATACCAACATAATTCCGCTTGAGAAGCAAGATATAAACACGGATGCCCCGGCATACTATATCGCTCAGTACCCACTAAATAGTTTTTATTGAATGGAATATGGAACAACTCTTTTCTGTTCAATGTAAAAGGATTACTGTCATTTACTGAACGTATTCTAAAATAGGCTTCTTGACGATAAGCACCAGAATACCTCTGCATAAGTTGCGGCTTCATATTTTCAAATACTTCAAAGGCTTTTTGTGAAGCCGGAACAATCCTCCCCTTATTATATAATTCCAATACTTCAATTAGCAGACTTGCATTTTTCTCTATAGTATCTATCTGCTCAGAAACCATTTTGCACATTTCCGCTCCTACCAGCTGATTATCCTCTGGTGACAAAGCCGCTTTTACATCTGAAATATACTCTGAATAATTATCTCGAAGAAAATCTACACTTGATTTATTCCCACGATTCAAATGACATCTATACTTTTCAAGAAGACATAGTAGCTTGTCCATTTATATCACCTTCCCTCAACATCTTATCCACTCACTCAATTTTCGTTATCTAATCCAAACTTCCGAAACAGTCCTAAAACATGCCATTTTCTAGCACTCATTTATCTTTTCTAGACATCAACAGCACAGTCTCCACATGCCCTCCCTGCGGAAACATGTCGCAAGCCCGAACCTTCTTCACCTCATACCCCTTCTCCCCCAGCACCTTCACATCGCGAGCAAGTGTCGCTGGGTCGCAGCTGACATAAACAATCTTTTCGGGGTTCATCGTAACAATGGTATCCAAAAGTTTCGCATCGCACCCCTTACGCGGTGGGTCGACGACAACGACGTCGGCGAGCGCACCATTTGTGTCTTCTTTTGACGGCGTGCGGCGCTTAGCGACCATATCTGTTACGACGTCTTCGGCTGCGCCACAGTAAAATGACGTATTGGAGATACCGTTCAATGCTGCGTTTTTCTTGGCATTTTCGATGGCTTCCGGAACGATTTCAACGCCGGTTACCTGACCGTTTGGTACTGCTTTTGCAAGAAATAGAGAAATGGTTCCGATGCCACAGTAGAGGTCCCAGACACGCTCATCTCCCTGCAAATCAGCGAAATCGAGTGCTGTCTGATACAGTTTTTCGGTTTGAACCGGATTGACCTGATAAAAGGACTGTGGCGAAATCTGGTAGCGGATGCCGCCGATTTTGTCCTCGATGGCAGGGCTGCCCCACAAAAGTTTTGTGGAAGGACCGAGAATTACATTTGTTTTCTTTGTGTTGAGGTTGAGGCAGATACTTGTCATTCCCTCAACCTCACGAAGACGTGTAATGAATTCTGCGGCGTGCGACAGCTCATTTCCATTTATAACAAGGCACACCATAATCTGTCCGGTGTGGTAGCCGCGGCGTACGTAAATATGGCGCACGAGTCCCTTGTGGCTTTCCTCACGGTAGACAGAAATACCATACGCACGCAGAAAATCCATTACGGTTTCGACAACTTCATTGATTACCGGGTGCTGAATGGCACATGACGAAGCAGGGATTAAGCGGTGGCTCCGTCCGGCAAAAAAGCCGGTCTGCGGGATTCCATTTTCATCTTCACGAACCGGAAACTGCGCTTTGTTGCGGTAATGCCACGGAGATTCATTTTCACCCGTCATTCCTAAAATCGGAAGCCATGTGACAGAAGATAAATCCACCCCGCCGAGTCTTTCCAGACAATCTTTTACTTTCTTTTCCTTGAAGGCAAGCTGGCCTTTGTAAGAAAAATGCTGCAGCGTACAACCACCACACAAAGATGCAGAAGAGCACGACGGCGTCATGCGCTCCTTTGACGGCTCTAAAATTTCAACCAAGCGCGCAAAGCCATAATTTTTATTTAATTTCATCAGGTGCACCAAAACCTTTTCGCCCGGAAGGGCACCCTTTACAAAAAGGGCATAGCCATCTACATGACCGATACCCTCTCCGTCTTTTCCTAAATCTTCAATCGTAATGACAATTTCATCATTTTTCTTAAACTGCAATTTCTTCTTTTCCAAGTCCATTACTCCTCTGAAGTTTTTCTCAAATTGCTCTCAAACATACGGTTGAAACCAAGCCATCCCATGTTGTCGCCTGCCTGAGTAAATACTTCCGTCAAAGTCTGCAATTTCGCGTCGGCGTTATCCGCCATATGTAACGCCATTGCCTCCATAATCGCCGGCACTTTCGGCGAGCCAAATTCCATCTTGCCATGATGCGCAAGAATACAATGAACGAGTTCATTTTTCAATTTTGGCGGGAAATTAGGAATCTGTGCTGCCGCATTTTCCATGCAGCGTGCGCCAATGTAAATGTGCCCGAGAAGCTGGCCGTCATCCGTGTAGTCATTCATTGGGAAATCCGAAATTTCCTGAATTTTTCCCATATCGTGGAACAACGCCGCTGTGATGAGCAAATCTCTGTGAATCATTGGATAATGCTCCGCAAAATACTGGCACATGTCCGTGACGCTGAGCGTATGCTCCAAAAGTCCGCCCATGAATCCATGATGAACACTCTTCGCTGCCGAATGTTTCTTAAATGCGTCGACAAACTCTTTATTTTCCACAAAATACATTTCCAAAATTTTTCGCAGATATTTGTTCTGCACACTTGCGACATATTTCAAAATGCGGCTAAACATTTCTCCGACATCTTTGTTCGTGCAAGGCACATAATCCGCCGGGTCATATTCACCCTCGTCGCTGATGCGGACGCGGGAAATGTTCATCTGCAAATTTCCCTGAAAACTTGTCACCATTCCTTCGCAGTGAATATAATCCATTGGCTCAAAATTGGCAATGCCGTTGTTCAGCTCCCAGATTTTTCCGTCTGCGGTTCCCGTTTTATCCTGTAAGGTCAGGGAATAATACGTTTTTCCTGCCTTTGTTTTCAAAATCTGTTTCTGTTTACACAAATACGTGCCAACAAACTTTTCGCCCTCGCGGTAATCCTTCAAATAATTCATTTTTTTATCTCCATTTCATATTAGTATCTTTTTTTCACAGCCGTAAATGGTCCGTAGATTTTTTTGCCATTTACCTTTTTATAAGCACGCACCATAAAGCCGTATTTCATGCCGTGAACAAGCATGCCGCGCTTGTAGCTGCGCCCTTTTTGCGTTTTCGCTCTGCTGTACTTTGTCTTAATACCTTTTACAAACACTTTCGTATAAACCTGATAACCGGAAACACTTTTTGTTTTCTTCCAGGTTACCACAATTTTTCTTCCTCTTTTTTTCGCTTTAAGACCTTTAATTTTCCCCGGCACCAATTTTACCGATGCCGTTTTTACCCCTGTCTGCACCTGTGTCGTACCATCCGCACGTGTACGGAACACGCAGACCTGATAAATGTAAGTTTTTCCTGCTTTCACCGACTTGTCCACATACGTTTTATTTCCCGGTGTACCATCCGAAATCCGCGCAATTTCTGCAAAATCACTTTTCTCGCTTTTTCTAAAAATGACGGCACCCTGTGCCTCTCCGCTCTGCGTCCATGTGACTGTAACCTGTTTTAACGAAGACGCTTTTTTTGCCGATGTAATGACCGCTGCACCAAGCGGAGTTTCTGCCGGTGTTTCAATTGTCACGCCAGAACCCGAAGCCGCCGTTGGCTCGTCGGCAGACACGTTTACATTTGGTCCTATCATCATTCCAAAAATTCCTGCCACTAAAAAAGGCACTCCCACGGATTGCATCCATTTTTTCAAAAATGTTCCCTCCTTAACTTCAGCTCTTTTGACTTTGAGAACTTATAACTTATGTTATCCGAATTGCTAACTTTTCGACCCTGATACCATAATAATAGAAAAGGAGGGAACAAGCAAGGTGTTTTTCACCAAGTTCAGTTAATCAAACAATGAAATCCCAAAGCGAATTCGTCTGAAAACCTTGTAAAACAGGACAGCAATCAGCGACAGTACCATGTATAAACAACTAAGTACACCACAAGCGCCTCCGATAAAAATAACTACATTCAAAAAAATTGTTCCCAACATAATCATTTTCCTCCATATTTAATTTTCGACATAACAAATCCGTCCTTTTGCAAAAAATCAAAGACATGACATGAAAAATAGCAGATTTACAGCAAAAGAACAAACCATCTTTATTCAATTATCCAATATGGAAGGTGCGTTTTTTTCCGTCCGTCCGAAAGAGCCATCGTAAAATGCGCAGGCGGCTGCCTGTGTCGTGCCCTTTCGCATAGAGATGTAATAAGAGTGCTGTTAATACAGCGAGAAATATAAGAGAACCAAAACCGGCTAAAACAAGCGGTGTTCTTGATAAATATCCGGTATTTCTTGCGGTACTGCGAAGCAGACAGACAATTGGCATCTGCTCTGAAAACCGCTCGCCGCGGATGGCATATTTAATCCCGGAGCCATCAATCCGCGCACCCGAAGAAATCGTATTCGAAAAGCCCTGCGAAATGACTGTGCGGTCAGGCACATGGTCAAAAAGGACGCCGCATACGAGAATGACAAATATGAAACTTGCAATCATTTTTCTTCGTGTTTGTGTATTCATGGCTCTATTGTAAAACAACTGGTGGAATTATTCAAGATGGAGTTTTGGGGGTTATTTGGGTTCCGTGATTTAGGAGAAAAGCTTTGCGTCTCGTGGGCACTCTCGTTAATTGAGTGCGTAGCGGTATGGGCACTGAAACTACCAGTGCCACATACCGACGCACTCAAAACCCACTCGTCACAAAGTTTTTCTCCTAAATTACTGCAATCCAAATAAAATCCGCGGCAAACACTTAACCCAAGCCACTGCCCCTCTTCCCATAAGCAACCGTTTTCCTCGAAAAATATAAAAAGAGTTGCATGCTTTTTCAGCAAAAACAACCATTAAGGCAAAATTTGCGGAAAACGTTGCATTTACCTCGTGATTTTTCCTGATAAGGTCGAATTTCATGGCAAAAACACATCAAAATGCAACTCTATAGCGCAAATCACAGAAAAAGAGTTGCCTAGCCCCCATAAAGCCACGTCGTCTCGCTCAAACGCACACACCGCAAACCAATCCCCAAAACAAACTCCCCTTCATCCATCAGAACCGTTGCCAAGTTTTTAGGATTCCAGTAAATTACCAGAAAAAGTGGTGGCTCTAGTGGGTTTTGAGTGCGTCGGTATGAGATGCCTGTACATGCGTTAGCATAGGCATCCATACCGCTACGCACTCAACGAGTGAAAACGCCCACTAGAGCCACCACTTTTCCTAGTAATTTACGGAACTAAAAACGCAACGCTCCCTTTACAAACAGAAACCAAATATTGTACAATAGCAGTGCAGGAGGGCGGCTGCGCCGCCCTCCATGCGTCACTACACGAAGGGAGTTTCCATTGTGAACAAAAAAGTATTACAAACACTTGAATATTATAAAATCATTGACATGCTTCTTGAGGAGGCAGACACACCGCTTGCGAAGGAAAGCATACGGCACCTCTTGCCTTCGTCAAAGAGGGAAGAAATCATTAGCTGGCAGACTGAAACTTCGCACGCGCTCATGCGTCTTTTGAAGCAGGGACGTCTGCCATTTCACGGGCTAACGGATATTCGCCCAAGTCTGGTGCCGCTGGAAAAGGGCGGCGTACTTGGCATGGGTGAACTTCTTGACATCGCCCGGTGTTTGGAGATTGCCAAAGATGCCATCGCTTATGATGCCAAGTTTGAAGATTTGAAAGATGCACTTTCGGGGCGCTTTTGTGCGCTTATGGATTTGCCGGATTTGCGTCTGGAAATCAACCGCTGCATTTTGAGTCCGGAAGAAATGGCAGATGATGCGAGTTCCGAACTGAAACGAATTCGCCGTGCCATGAAGACTACGAACGATAAAGTACGCGAGCAATTGACGGCAACTATGAATCTATCCGGCTCCATGCTGCGTGACAACATCGTCACCATGCGAAACGGCAGGTATTGTCTGCCTGTTAAGCAGGAATATAAATCCACTTTTCCGGGTATGATTCATGACCAAAGTTCGACCGGCTCGACCTTTTTCATTGAACCGATGGCAATTGTGCAGTTAAACAATGAACTGGCGGAACTGGGTATGAAAGAGCAGGAAGAAATTGAAAAAATACTGGCGTCGTTAAGCGCCCTTGCAGCGCCATACGCTGAAGACTTACAGCGAAACGTGTTACTGCTCGCAGAGCTTGACTTTATCTTTGCAAAGGCAAAACTTTCCAAAAAAATGCAGGGAAGCGAACCGCTTTTTGACCAGGATTACATCCATATTAAAAAGGGGCGCCACCCGCTGATTCCAAAAGATAAAGTCGTACCGATTGATGTGACACTCGGAAAAACGTATGATTTACTGATTATCACCGGACCAAATACCGGTGGTAAAACAGTATCGTTAAAAACGGTTGGATTATTTACTCTGATGGGACAGGCCGGTCTGCATATTCCGGCATATGACCACTCGCACCTGCGCGTATACGAAGAAGTTTACGCCGATATTGGCGATGAGCAGAGTATTGAGCAAAGTCTGAGTACATTCTCCTCCCACATGGTAAACACCGTTTATATTTTGAAACGTGCGAACAAAAAGACACTGGCACTCTTTGATGAACTTGGCGCCGGAACTGACCCAACCGAAGGTGCCGCGCTCGCAATTGCGATTTTAGATAATCTGCATAACCGAAATGTAACCGCTATGGCTACGACGCACTACAGCGAATTAAAAATTTATGCCCTGTCCACCGATGGCGTGGAAAACGCCTCATGTGAATTTGACGTAGAATCTTTGCAGCCAACTTACCGGCTGTTAATCGGCGTTCCGGGAAAAAGTAATGCGTTTGCAATATCCGGAAAATTAGGACTCCCAAAAGAAATTATTGATGAAGCCGGCAAACTTGTCGACTCCGACAGCCGCAGTTTTGAAGATGTTGTCACAGGACTTGAGGATGCCAGAACCGCCGCTGAAAAAGAGCGCGAGAAAGCGAAAAAAATCCGCGAAGAAGCAGAACATTTCCGTGATAAAATGAAAGCGAAAAACGAGCGGATTGATGCCGCCAAGGATAAAATTTTACGACGTGCAAACGAAGAGGCCCACGAGATTATCCAAAAGGCAAAGGACACTGCCGACGAATCCATCCGCAAGTACAACAAGTGGATGAAAGGTTCCGGCATGACAAAAGAAATGGAAAAAGAGCGTGCAAACCTGCGCAAAGCGCTCAACGAAACTGAGAGCGAACTGACGATAGAGGGAACCAAAAAGGCACCAAAGAAAGCACCGGACAAATTGCAGATTGGTGACATTGTTATGGTTCATTCCATGGGTATTAAAGGAATCGTAAGCACGCTTCCAAACAGCAAGGGAAAATGTTTTGTCCAAATGGGCATTTTGCGCTCGGAAGTTTCCGTAAGCGACCTAGAACTTTTGGAGCAGGAAACCAAAGCTGCCAAAAAAGAAGCATCCATTACCCATGCAAGAAACATGAAAATGGCAAAGGCAATGACTATTTCACCGGAAATCAATTTAATTGGAAAAACGGTGGACGAAGCCCTTGGACTGCTTGACAAATATTTAGATGACGCCTACCTTGCCAAACTCCATCAGGTAACTATCATCCACGGAGTTGGCACCGGTGCCCTGCGAAACGCTGTCCAAAACCACTGCAAAAAAAGCAAGTACGTCAAAAGTTACCGCATGGGAGAATACGGGGAAGGCGGATATGGCGTAACTGTAGTTGAATTTAAGTGATAAAAGACACATAAATCCAAACAGAAGAAAGAGGAATCATTTATGGAAAAAAGAAAAATTCTAATCGTCGATGACGATGCCAATATTGCAGAGTTAATCGCATTGTATTTAACAAAAGAATGTTTTCAATGTGAAATTGCAGAAGATGGCGAAACCGCTTTGGAAAAGCACCAAAGTTTTCAGCCAGACTTAATTTTACTCGACATCATGCTGCCCGGTATTGACGGCTATGACGTACTGCGCGAAATCCGCAAGCAGTATACGACACCGGTTATTATGCTGTCTGCCAAGGGAGAAACTTTCGATAAAGTGTTAGGACTTGAACTTGGCGCAGATGACTACATCATCAAACCATTTGAGCCAAAAGAAGTTGTGGCACGCGTGAAAGCCGTTTTACGCCGGTTCGACAACCAGCAGGCAAGGGTGGCTTCCGCTGCCAAAGACGAGCCAAAAGATGTCGTAACTTACGATGGTCTTGTTATCAGCCTTGCAAACTATTCTGTAACAGACCACGAAAAACCAATCGAAATGCCGCCAAAAGAGCTGGAGCTGTTATACTTCCTTGCTTCTCACCCGAATCAGGTATTTACAAGAGAGCAGCTTTTAGACCAAATCTGGGGGTATGAATACATTGGCGAAACTCGAACCGTGGATGTTCATATCAAACGAATCCGCGAGAAATTAACTGAAAACCCGGTATGGTCCCTTACGACTGTATGGGGCATTGGCTACAAATTTGAAGTAAACGCATAGGAGACTTCGTATGAAAAAATACTTAAAGACGACCCTCGGTCGAAAGTTATTAGCATTTTACCTCGTCCTGTTTGCCATCACTTTTTACCTGATAACAACCGTTGGACGCGACTATATTTCGGAGCGTGTTGAGTCCGAAAGCATTAGTAATCTCCGCAGTGTCGGAATCACGCTGCTTGGCTCGCACATCAATGAACAGCGCTATACAAAAACGACCATTTTATCACTGCGAGACCAGTTGAAAATGGCGTCCGAAGCCGCTGAAGCAGAAATCTTAATTGTGTGCAGCGATGGCGATGTAATTCTCAACACAGATACTGACAAAACGTATAATATCTATCAGAGAAGTTCCTCTTTTCTTCATGAAGACGTGATTGAAGGCACGACACTCAGCGGTCTCTTGTCCGAGAATTCAACCTGTGTCATCCTGCCAATGGAACAGAGTGCCTACTTAAACGGCTACCTTGTTCTCGCACAGCCGGACCAGTTTATCAACAATCGTGCCATATATTACACCAACATATTAACAACCTTTTTCTATATGATTATGGCAATTGTCGGTTTTGTGTTCCTGCTCATTTACGTTTTCAATGTACGCCCGTTGCACAAACTGCGTAAAGGCGCCAGCCAGTTCTCGATTAACCACGAAAATCCGCCGATTCTCATTAAATCTCAAGACGAATACGGCGAGTTGGCAAAAACACTGAATGTTATCGGGGCAGAACTCAGCAAATTTGATGAGTACCAGCGAAAATTTATTTCTAACATTTCGCACGATTTCCGATCCCCTTTAACAAGTATTCAGGGTTATGTTCAGGCGATGAAAGATGGCGTAATTCCGGCAGACAATCAGGAAAAATATTTAGATATTATTTTGTATGAAACCGAGCGGCTGACAAAATTAACGTCAAATTTAATTGATATGAACAACTACGACCGCGACAATATTATGCTTGAGCAAGAATCA